>Ga0163217_1014182_pt1 | contig 18647 bp, 11 predicted proteins | sample SynspAceP_FD_185933 | JGI IMG/M metagenome (GOLD analysis project Ga0163217, IMG submission 185933) | Saline lake microbial communities from Ace Lake in Antarctica - Synechococcus sp. Ace-P (PacBio error correction) | ecosystem: Environmental > Aquatic > Non-marine Saline and Alkaline > Saline ...
AACATGGTTGGGCAAAGAAGAGGATTTTTTTTTTTCATAACCGGGACCCCTCCTCCATTTTTTTTTTTTAAAAGGGCATGGGTTAAGCCAAATAATCCCGTGCAATTTCTTGAATTAGATATGGTTAATTCGAAAGCAATTTAAAATCCTAAATGTGAAATAATCCGCAAGAAAAAATCCCTGAAAAACCTTCCAAATGCCCTTTTTTAACAGAGAATTGGTAATCCTTGGAAATAAACGTCCCCCCTTTGACTATCCTTCCCTTTTACTCTCTAAAGATTTAATGCCTTCCAAAATTCAGGTAAAAAAAGTCTTTCAACAGGTTTTTTGTATTTAATAGATGGGTTCCCCATCGCTTCCCATGATTGGGCTTTTTAAATTAATTTTTTTGGAAATGCGGTTTTACCTTGGGTTTCGGATAAGGAAAAAGAAAATAATCCTTGATTGGCCAAAGTATCCATTGGGGTCAACGCCAGATATTCATGAACCCAACTCCTTTTGAATTTTTTGAGAAAGGATTTTTCTTTGTTCCAATGTTTTGGATTTGGGAAATTTCGATTCCGGCTATTCGATTTGAAATTTCTAGAATTTACGTAATTTTTTCATTAGTAATCGTATCATTTGATACTAATGGGGTTCCATTTAGGTTGGAAAATTATCGATATATAAGAACTTATAATTGTACATCAGGCGTGCGCATTCGTGCCGCATTTTTGCCAAAATAGTGTTTAATGTTGTAAAATAAAAATTTTAATTCTTCGTGTTAAAATACTGATTATCAAGTAAAATATATGTATGTTAAGTGAAAAAGTTAAATTACAGGGCAGCATCCCGTCCCGGACCGCTAAATAAAACAAGGCCTCACAGATGTTAGGGCTTTTTTTAGTTTTTAGCCATTCGCACGTAGATTGCACGCAATTGATTTTTAATCAATTGTTTCAACCGATTGGGTAAATTTCCTGTAAATACTATGCAACCTGAGAGCGTCCCCTGATTACGGATCAGATACATATGTTGTGGGTGTTTTATGCAAAGATTGTAGTTAATCTATAAAGAAGAATTCCTTACGTTTTTGGACTCTCTCTGAATTGCGCCCCTAAAAGCTTTTACTTTTAGCATTGAACGATTCTGCCGGAGCATTTGTGCTCCCGTTTTATAAAATAGTTGAGAATTAGATCTATAGTTTGAGCGGTTATGGTTTTTGCGATGGGTGTTGCAACGCCTAATTCCCGTATTTTTCTACATCCCTTGTCAATGTGGCCAGTTTTTTGTATAGGCGGTCTCTATGGCGTTGCCGTTTGAATATGTCTTGAGTCCCTGGGACCAGTCAAAGGCATTCTTAATATCTGGAATATTGATACGAATAATATCCCTGCTTCTTGTGTATTGGTTCTCTGTCCAGTTATTTTTGGAGCCTTGTACAGTAAATACCTGCTGCGGGCCATAAAAATAAAAAAGTTTTTTTTTTTTTTTTTTTTTTTTGCTTTTTTTTTTTTCTGTATCCCCGTTATTGAACTCTTTTGGGAACGAATGTCCTGTTCGGAAGTGGGTTATTAATAGTTCAAGGTAGTAACACTTTTAATAGGTCCAAGATAATTCCAAATGCCAATCGTTTTCCTTGCAAAGATCGGACTCCTATTTCAATTTCGACACACACAACTTTTAAGGATTGAATCCCTGATTAAACCCTCACATGTGTTTTTGGTATTCACTTGAGGCACCTGTCAGATATATATATATATTATATATATACTTGCTAGAAGGTTTGATTATCATTATGTGGAAAACTCAAGAAAGACGGAAGCACATATTCTAGTCCCATTTCCTTGTTCCAACAGAAATATGCCTTATTCTAGTAAAGGGCTTTCTCAATCCAAACTCATTTAATACAATATTCCATTAGTTGCTTATTAGAAAGTCTCCCGGATAGCGTCGGTTTATAAAATTAAAATAATGGCATAACCCAAGATCAGGGTGATTTACGAAGAATAATAGCATATCCAAAGTCCAGTTGGAACAAGAATCCAGATGTCCAGAATCTTTCCCCTGGAAACCGGCGCATCTGTCCGATTCATATATCAAGTATGTCGTCCACCCTGATAAATATTGAATTGGCATAGTCCTAGCAACTTCCTATTTGTCGTGCCCTCACTGTTTTCGTCAAAAGCAGTATATTCCATTTCATCATTATATTTAATAGTTTTATAGATATGTCTATGATTAAGTAGAATACTGTAAATCCATTATTTGAACTTTGATGTTTGTCTCTTCATTAATAGTTTTTTGCTCTCAATCTTCCTATTCTAAGTTGGCAAACTGCTTTCTAAGTGATTTCGGCACGTTTCAGTAAGTTAAATTCACTTACACCAAATGGGTTGGCCTCTACGCGAAGAGAAAACTCCACTTCTAAATTATTTTTATCCGACAGAGGCAGAATACCAATTGATGGATGATCACTGTCTTTTTTAAGGCATCATCTACTTGCCGATAAATAAAAATAAGCTTCCCTGCATATTCGGGATAAAACTTGGTGTTTTTAATATCGATGAACTACATAACATTTTGAGTGTTACATGAATAGAATAGTAAGATCCAAATAATAATCCCTGTTCAGCGTACTTCCCAAATGGTATATTGTTTGCCTAAATGAAGGGCAAAACCCTTACCTAGTTCCTAATAAAAACTTTGATAGCATTATCAATGAGTGATTTTCAATATCTCGTTCCCTGAATTATCATCCCGATAGACTTAAGAAATCAAAAAGATAAAGGATGCTTTTATCGCCTGTTTGCGCCAAATTGACTTGCGGTGATGGCAATGTTTGCTTTAAAATTGGTGATGGCATGGCTTGCCTGTTATACAAATCGTCTTTTTAATTTGGCAGGTAAGCATGGTATGCCTGCTTCCATCCATTATTAGCTGTTGCCGTTAAATGAAAAAAATACGCTCATTGATGTCCTTTACTTTTTGTCAAAAGACTGATATGGTGGGTACAAGGAATTTGTGCACCGTGCCACTTGCAATAAATTCGTTTGGACTTGGTGCAGAGTGGTACTTGCACGATTGGAAAGTCGGATTCCTCTGGCAAAGGAAACCGCATATACTTTCAAATTTCTACAGAAAATACCCACTATTATCCGGGAAACTCGTTTTAATATGACTGCTAAACTTGTCAATGGATTTGACTTCCACTCAATCCACTAACCTTTTCGCACATCCAATATTGATTTTCCAATAGTTAAATATGAGTTGTAAAAATTTCATTGTTGACTTTTATACTCGTTGCAAAACGTGCATGTTCTAATTTAATCCTAATCGAAGTAAACCAATCTTGTGTGCTTTATCTATTTGATTTTTAAATTCTATTATTAATTCTTTTATAGGAAACTTTGATCTATGCCAAAAATAGAACAAAATATTCATTCACTTTAATTCAATGGTTTTCGACAGCAGTGTAGTTTTCTTTAATTGGAAAAATGGAAGAAAGATGTTCATGTAGGTAAGATTAATTTATTTTTAGTCATGCCGTTTATTTAGACTTTAAATAATCCAATTTCATTGCCTGTTTCAATCTCGTTTGGCTCCTAGATTGACCGATATAGTAACCAAGTAAGTTCCGGACTAGATATCTCGAAGTAATTAATTTCATCATTTCTTCTTTGCTAAATAAATCCTTTTTCCCAAACCAACGGTTTTAAATGTTTCCTTAAGCATAGAATTTGATTTTTTCTATTCTTCTTATTTTCCATTTTTTATTTGACTTTTGCCGATTAATAATTATCAATCACGCTTCTGACAATTCTAGCTTTTTCATCGGTAAATAACCGTCAAACTAATTTTTGTAAATCGTATTAAATTCTTTTAATAGATTTTCTACAATCCTTTTATCAGAATGCATTGTCCAATAAGTTGCCAAGTATAGCAACTAATATTTAATCTGACTTAATAAACCATCTTCTAACATATTGTTTTAATTTAGACTTTAATTATAGTGAAATGTAAAATTCAAGCCTTTCAACAATCGGGTGCTTCGAAAAATAATCAATCAAGTTTTTAAAAAAATTTTCAATTTCTTATAGTGTTGGTATCTTTAAAAAGGAAAAGAACATTGGTCAATTCCCTTTTGCTAAAAGACTTTGTCTGTGTGTGAGATCTATTTTTCCCATACTTAAAGTCACACCTAAAATTTGTTGCAATAGAACCTGCTGCATCATGATAAATCTCTAGTTGTGACGCCAAAATTACTCTATATCCATAATGTAGGCAATATAGAATGATACCATCCCAGACTTTATAATTTTTATTGTCATCTCTATTTTAGACTTTATTTTACCCATGTTATCTTTTTGTTAGTCTCTTGGGTAACCAAGAATTCCTTTTACGGATAAATGCCTCGACTTCTCTAAGTTCTCCTTTTCCTTTCTTCGCTGAAGGTTTGAATAATTTTAGGTTTTGGATATGCCATCGTTTATTTAGATTTTCCTTTCTTTTCGATTTCGAAAGCTTTTACTTAGGTATGCGGAATTTTTTCTGGTCTTGTTGTTGAAAAATCCTTCATTCTTGACGACTAGAGCCATGTCCTTTTAAAGAGAATTTCTTATCAGCCCTTTTGTCTTTTGCTAATGTTGTAGTACGCCCCTCCAATGTAGGTACCTGCAAAGAAATCGTGGGCCGGCGATTCACAAGCTTTGGTTCGTTCGTTCTTGATGCAATTTGAGCAACTGCCTTTTGGTCTTTCATTTCATCTATATTGACGCCAGAATACGATAAACCGACTTACTATCCGGAAAGTTTTTCCGCAGAATCCAGCGACTGTGCGCAATCTGCCATTCGTGAATCTGTATAATCAGGATTTCTATACTCTTCCCGGTGCTCGTAAGCGAATTAGACAACGGAGTTCCCTGGCAACGGTATTTCATTTCTTTTTTTAACCGATTAGATGTTCTTCAAAGATAGCGCAGCTCTTGTAAGAACGCGCGAGTGACCGATACAATCCGTTTTAAAAAAATTTCCGAGAACCGTTTTTCGGGCTATCGTCGCAAGGGTGGCCAGAATCGCCCCGCCCATCTCTCCCTTCCGCCTATGAGTTCCAATACATCCTGAAAATCCCTGTAACCTGAAATTTTTTTTTCCCTTGGTTCTTCAATTTTGGTATTCCAAAGGAATACTTAATAAACTGCATAAGTTAGTATTATTTGGATACGCATAAACTAATTTTATTAAAAAATAAAGTAAACACGCATCCGGTATTCGTCTTTTATAGTATGGGGGGAAGTACAGATCAATACAATGGCACAACGAAAACAACTTTTCCCATAACACGTACCGTAAAACAATTCGGGGCGAAATTGTATTCCCTTTATACGCGGAAGAGTCAATACCAATGAATGTGCGAGGATATACTGCAAGCGTTTGGTTCCGTTGTAGTGCATCTTACGAAATATAGAGGCATTGAAAACCGCAGGCCGCCTGGGCTCTACAGGTCGCCCGCAACAAGGTTTAACGGGAACAAGTACCGCAAAAAAAGACCGATCTCAATCGATGACCATACCTAATAGGACCGAACAGAGGGGGAAAGCTAAGCTTTAAGCGAAATCCTCTGTTTGGATGATACCATAATCTAAGAACTCGCCATTTTCCAGGATTATTTTTGGGAAAGTTAGGATGCCTGGACGAAGCTCCCGAAAGACAGAAAAAGAGGTTTTGTGTTCTGAACGAAACCTGGAAGACCTGACCTTCGCAGGAAATTGCGGAATGCCCTCAACGAAAATCATCAAGACCATTATCAGCCGAAAAGGGTTTAATGCCCGTCAAACCATCTCACGAAACAGGCTGAATTATTTATACGAAGAAATTAAATTTTTAAGAAATGAAGAAAATAACCACGTAAACAATTGGACAAGAAAAAGGAAAAAAGGGTTCTACTTTTACTCGTGATCGCGCCGGGCCTTTGTACTGGCCGTATCGTAATGCGCTTTTGGAACGCCGTGTTGCCGCGATTTGATACATGTTTCTCGTAATTTACCTGATTGGCAGGCCTAGGGCTTTTTTATTGCTATGCAGAATCCTATTCGGCGGTTTCCCCGCTTTGGAAGCCGAACAGGGCAAAGGAACGTTTCGGCAAACCGAGGTTTTCGGAAAATTCATGAACAGGAACCCGAAGAGCGGGAGGCCTTCTAAACAGTAAAATGGAAGGAACGTTGCCGCAAATGAAGTCGAAACCACCAAGCGATCTTGGTGGTTTTTTTAATGAAGGCATCCTTAATAGAACAACCTGAAAAATAAAAATAACCTCGATAGTTTTTAAAGTAAAATCCACAGTGGTTCGTCTTACTTCAATTACATGGGATTCGAACGTACGCGATATAACAAGATCGATTTAAAGTAAAAACCCGTACTCATTCGTCTTCTAAACAAAAGAATAGTAATCCATAAATGAAAAACAATGACAAAATCAATTTAAAATCGATAGCCCATCGCCTTTTATTCGGGCGTAGCGCTATCATTAATGCCCAGATTTATTATCGACTTTCGATAATTCTTTTAATGATCCGCTGGTAAAAGGAAGCAGAAGGGGAACCGCCCATTCGGCAGACAATGTTAAGCTTTTTGCGAAATGTTCGCGCAAGTGAACGATGAAGAATATTCGCCTTCAAGATCGGATATGGGAAACAAAGATTGTGGCATTCCACTAAAAAATCCAATAAACAATAATCGAAGAATAAAAGAAAATCAAGAATAATTCGTCGTGATAGCTACCGATAGTATTGCCCTTCGGAACCATGGATGGCAACGGTGGGCCCAAAGACATTTTGACCATCGTTTCAATGCCGACGGCAGAACGGAACATTGCGAAAGCACCCAAAAAGGAAGGTAGTTATGGGAAGTTCTACAACAAGGAAATACATTTCAAAACCTCCCGAACACCAGAAATTAAAACAGATCATAACACATAAAATAAAATAGATTACCATTGAACAATCAATGTAATATCAGTACAAAGAGGTATTTCAAGGGCAAAGCTTTCTAAATATCCATACTATCGGGCAATGGGCATGCGAAGGACCAAATACCAACGTACCGATCCATTACCGAGAACCGAGACCGCTTAATACCGTTGAAGTTTTTTGCAACAGGTTTCTCAAAAGAGGACAATCAGGGGGCGGTAACCGTTGGCCGACGACGTACTTCTCATTAGTGGAAGTAAAAAGGAAGTGCGGAGAAAAACTTCAGCCCCAAGAATTCCCCCATCAAAGATTTTTGAAAGGAGCCCTGGACCCTGAACGGACAGATCGGATTAAAGGAAAAAGTATGCCGCCAAGAACGAATAACGGCGTGCTTTGGTAAGCTTCGAAAATCCTCCGATGCCAAAAGACATCAACGAAAATCGAAGTCGAAATAAAAAAAGTAATCCCTAAAGATACTATAATTAAACCACATAGGTTTTGGTACACTTCATCGGATACTACAACCTATTTTATAATTGAAAACAAGTTTTTTAAATATAACTCTCTATTGAAAATTTTATAAAAAGATAACACGATCCTATTATTGATAGAACCACCAGTCGGCACATCCCAATGGTGGTGCGAACCGTTCGCAGAATAGATAAAAAGCAGGACAGGGCGTTGGCGCGCCTGGGAAAAGATTTGGAATGACCATTGTAACTGACCAGCAGCCAGGGAAGAACAGACGCAAAAGACTAATTGATCCAAGACCTACAAGATTTATTACCGAAGGAAATATGAAACCGTGTAAAGAAGAGCTGGCATCAGAATTGTGGAACGATAAAACTATAAAGCAGCGGTATTAAAAGCGGACGATGGCTCGTAAAAAATGTATCATGGCGGGCTTGAACCCATGAATGTTTGCATAACCCTACCCATCGATCAAGTATGGTGAGGAAGGGTTTGACGTACAGGTGGTCATAAGGATGCCAGGTGGCTCGCCACCAGATTGCCGATGATATTGGCGCAAACAGACTTGGGAAAGCGGCCGGTGTCCGTACCGACAACAAATCATCAGATAGTAGCGGAACCTAATTTCAAGTTGGGGCAACTGAAAGAATGGTGGGAAAAGCCATCAACATTGTCTTTTGAAGAAGTTATTTCGACGATAGGAAAATTTGACTAAAGTAGATTCTAGACCCATGAAAGCGATACAAATATAAGACTTTGGGAATTCGATGTTATCGTTCTAACGATATGAAAAAAACCGGTGATGCCAGATAATGAAGTCCTGATAAGAACAAATCGCAACGACCGTAAACCATGGCTTATGAAAATCCGATTCAAGGGTCGTTACAAAAAGGGAAATGCCCGTTGAAAATTGCCGTACACTCCAGGTCTTGACGTTGCAGGAACTATTGAGATGGTAAGGAAAGCAAAGTAACTCCGTTTAAAAAAGGGGCGACGAAGTATTTGCGACACCTTTGCGGTCTTATGCTGATTCATTAACCTCTCAATTGAAAGCACAGGTCTTCGCCTTAAAACCCGATACTGTTTTCTGCCCATGAAGCGCAGGCTTGGCCAAACCCTTGGTAATTCCTACACTATATTGGTTGGGAGGTAGGCAAGGTTTAAAAGGCCCCGGGCAGCAACTATTTGGTACATGGTGCCGCAGGTGGTGTCGGTAGTGTTTGGTACAGATGTGCCAATAGCTTTGGTGCCATGTCATAGTACTGCTTCCCGGAAAAGGCATTGAGCTCCTAAATCGTATGAAGTGGATGAAACCATCGATTCAAAAAACAGGATTTGTACAAAACAGCAACAGGCCTCTGGAATATTGTGGTGGACTTTGTAGGCGGAGAAACAAGCCAAAAAATCCTTAGCCTCCTGAAAAAAGGCGGCAAATTGTTGAAAGTAACGGTAATGCCTCCTTCTTCAGAAATGGCAGGGAAAAATTTGGAATTAACGGGCCATTCGTATTCTCGAACCTCCTTCGACCAAATTGGATTTTCGGCAAAAAAATGGTCGATGAAGGAAAAATCAAAATCAAAACACCAGATCGTCAAACGAAATGCTTTTGAAAGATGCAAGGCCAACAGCCGCAAGGATCCTGGTAATCGACAGGAGGTGGAAACGGGCAAAATCGTTCTTGAAATCAAAAGTAAAAACAAATGCGACCATAAATGGATATTCCAAAAAAACTGCAATTGGCATATGCAGGTATCCTGTATCCGGGCAAAGCATTGGGCACCCATGATACCGGTTTTGCCTCCATTGGCAGAATAGACCCAGGCGAAATTGGCCCCCGGTTCGTTTATGCGCAATGCATCCCTCATGTGAACGACTGAAATCCTGTCCTACCCTTCAGAACCGGAAAAAGTGAAAACATACGGATTCTGAAAGGGTTTTCAGAATTTATCGGAGCCGTCTCGCCTAATGCTCATGAAAGCTGGGAAAAATCGTTCTTCATGAATAAGAAGAATTTTATGACAATAGCGATGTTTTGGAAAGGCCTCCAAATATTCATTCGTCGAAAGAAAAAGACTTTGAGGCCCGAGATTATTTTTCAGAGCTTGACCCTATAAACAGCAATTAATCAATGGCGTTTATTGGCTTCCTCCGACCAAGACGACCCACGCTACAGTTTAGTAAGCATACACATGGATTACGATACGGTAACCAATGAACGATTACGCTTCCTGTATTGCCGACAGACGGCGCGACTTGTCTATTGTATGTTTTTTCAAGGGAAACTAAAAGTGACGCCCCAAATCAAGCTATCAAATAGGAAGATAGTCCTTTGATACAACGGGAATCCGTTTATTTCAATACATGGAACCAACGGACGTAGTTCGTGTATGACCGAATGGAAAATTCCTCTTTCTATGAGGTGGAATGTACAGTGGATAATCAGTTAAAGAAATAATCTCCAAATGGAATTATAATGTTAGCCCTTAACAATATAGTTAAAATAAAAAGAAATCCACATCCTTGAAATACAGAACAGTCACTGTAAAACGAACGTGGCTTGTTGCAGAACCCAACAAACATCAAGTTTTTGTTTTACCAATGTTTTGGAAATCCCGTAAATTAAAGGTATGAAAGGCAGCAAAGGATATACTAAAAGTTGCCGACGTTACGCACTTCCATAATGCCGGGTTTAAAGTAGGATATAAACTGAACAAATCTTAAAATTCGAAATTGGTTATTTGAACCAGTTTCTTGCCGGAGGGTAAAAATCGGGACATTGAATCTTAATACATTTTTTTAATTTTTAAACCGACCTAAATGCAAGCCAATGAAAATTTTGACGCCCTTTTCAGAATTCACCAGAATGAAATTTTTACTTGGTAAATTTTTGCTGATGCTAATGCCATTATTGCAACTTATCTGGCAAACTTGTCATTTTACAGATTGTATTTCGCTTTTGGGGAATAGTAAATGGAGGTTCGGTTTTACAAGGTTTTTGGCTTTACAAACCTTTATTACATGGATTATGATCTGTATAATTTTGCCATCTTCTTTTTTGTAATCAGCCTAGAAATAAGAGCCGTGAAGTTTTTGGTAGGCAAACTAAAACACGAACAAAAAAAAATGGGTTTTTTCTTGTTTGTGCCTTGGCGGTAATGATATTCCCGTGCTATTTTCTTTTATTCATATTAACCTAAACACCGCACTGCACGTGACTGGTTGCGTACATCAATGGCTACCAATATTGCCTTTGCTTAACGATATCAAAATTTCTTGGAGAAAAGCTCTAAGGCCATCAAAATTTTCCTTACTGCCTTTACAATAATCGATTATATGGGAGCGGTGCTTTAGTATCGCCATTTTTTATAGTGGGAGCATCTAGATTCAGATATTTGGACTCTGCTAAATTTGGAATCCTCAACCGCAGGGTCCTGGTTCCGGTTGAATTGGATATTTTATCTTGGCCAGTGCTCAAATAAAAAACAAAAATTTAATTGCACTTGATTTTTGTTGAATCACTCTCTTGAAATATACTTTCCTGAAAACGTTAACTGTACTTGAATAACCTGACTCAAGTAAGGACACACTTCCTTAGATTCGGTAATAAAGACAAAAGTGGATAAGTTATAAAGTTGGATTCCAGTTATAAAAAAACTGGAGAAGATCTGAAGAATAGAAGAAAATTGGACTGAGATCATTAAGGGAAACATCATCAAGCTTGACTTTATATGGAAGGAGCTGAAATGAATAACAAATCGGCGCATCGATTTTAAAATGGCTTTATGGTATTCAAGTGCAAATTTTTGGGCCATTACACTTTTTAAGATATAAAAACCAAAATTCATAGGAATAGAATGGTCGTTTTTGGATTGTTATTAGTAAAGCAAAATTAGATGATAATTTTATTTTCATAAAGCAAAAATTTGTCCTTCGGGTTTGATAATAATCCTAGAAGTTTTTTTTTTCGTTTACGCTCGTTTAACCAATCATAATTAGAGTTTCTAATAAGTGATTGATACTTTCGCCGGTTATTTTTTTAATGTGGTTATTAATCCCATAATTTTTTTTGCATGCGAATTCAAGGGCTATCCTCTTTTCCCTGCAAGGGATTCGAATCCCCGGAAATATTATCATCCTCATTATAATTAAGCTAAATTGTTTTGATACATCTAAGTCGAAAAAAATAATAAGTAAAGCTTATGTAATCAATAAGTTTACACTATTAATTATGAATAGTAATACTTTTTAATATTTTGTTTATTGAAGCTATGTTTACACCAATATTCAAACAAGAAATTATGATAAAAAGATTAGTACACTAAGTAAGGTTTTATGGCTTTTTCGGTCGCCCTAATTGCCAGCAAACCTGAGACAGGAAAGGTAGAAATCGACAGAAGCAAATTCGGTAGAAACGTTTTTGACAAAAGGAGAACAGGAACGCACTTTTCACCTAAGTGAGGTACTTGGGAAATCTTGAGGGCGGGAAAACGAAAAGATTTTGTAAGTGATCTAGTACGGCAGAGGGATCACTCATTCAGATTCGCGAGAGCGCCGATGTACAATTTCCCAAGGCCATAGTATTGTCCGTTTTGAATAGGCAGGGTTCCCTGTGAATGATGTATTCGATAGGGGCGATAGGCGACCTCTTGTGGGCAAAAAGGGTAGCAGGAAATTTTATTAACGACGATTATTCTTTCGGAATATGGAATTCGCGACGCAAAGGTGGCAGGGGCAAAATTTGGTCTAATATTCGGTCAATGGAAAACTGCGGGGCCGTACATGCGGCAATTGGACGGTGGCAAAGTTGGGCCATAATCAACAAAATGCTCCAAAACATTCAACCGGCCGATCAGATTATCTACTAAATCGCCACAAAAGGTCCAAGAAGTCGCTTGAACAGATTGTTGGTTTCATGAAGTAAGTGAAAACAACGTCCGAATCCGATGCATAAAGATTATCAAGGAAAGCCCGTTACTTAAAACATGGCCGAAATGTGGGGGGGAAATTGACATTAAAGGAGCTGTATATGAATTGGATACCGCGGGGTAGTCAATTTTTATCAAATAGCAAGAATATCATAAACCTAACTTTTTTGGGGGTAGGTTTCAATAGGACTTGAAAACGGTAAAGACAATAGATAGAAATGGTTTATTGTATGTTTGGAAAGGACTTAAAGAGTTTCGATGCCCTGAACAATACCCGTAATAGTCAGTTTCGTTTCTTTAGGAACGGATATGTATATACCTACAGCGGTTAAATTTTTTTTAAGGTACTTGATCGAGCTTGGTATCTCCTCTCCGGCCCAGCTGCTGATTAGCTTTTCTGTGAAACGTTTCCCTTACCCTTGGGCTTGTTCGATAGAACAAGTCTTGCATTGGGAATGGATTTTACAAAAAATCCCTACTTTTGGTTTATCAGAAAATAACACTTTTTTTTTAGTGCCCTTGTAGTAAAAAAATGCAGACATATACGTGTGATAAAACAAAAATTATGGATAGTAAGCGCAGTTAACAAATAATTGAAACGGCAGCAGTGATATTGGATTTTTTTTTGCTAATTGTGAATAACCAATTAGTTTTGATAAAGAAGCGGTAAATAACAGTTTGTTCAAAAAGGCAAGAGCAAAAAAATCAAAAAGCAATTAATTTAATCACCTTCTCGTTTGCTTTTAATTATCTTAATAATTTTGGGGAGTCGAAACCAGTCAGCAATGGCCGTTTTTATCGGATCGGTAGTTACTGTCTTTGGAATAGCCAATGTTCACTCAAATGGTCAATTTCCTATCCAATATTAACCTTCCAGTATCATTTAATTTTCTTCATCACCGACCCGTTAAGTTTGGATGATACATTACCATAATTGATAAGGACTACGAAACTGAAGGAAGGTGAGCGATATTGTGTTTTTTTCATGTATTCTCAAAACAAAGGAAGGAGAGCATAAACCTACCGAGCAATGTTTTTATTCAAAAAATGATAAAAAAGAACAAATGAACTAAAGTATTTTATAGCCACTCCTCATTTATTTTGAATTTTTGAAAGTTATTCCATAATTTTATTGCCCAGGAAAAGTTTGAATGGAAAAGTCGTTTTAAAAAAAATGACGTTCCCATCCAATCTTTAAATTTTATCGATTCTTTAAGTTGAAGCAATAAAGTAAAATGGTATTTGGAAGAAGGGATAGAAAGAAAAAGTATCGAAGCTAAAATTTAAAAAAAGCGGAAAAAAACGACAGCGTGAATTTGATATACTGGAAATATTGAAGATGTGGAAATTGAAATAAATTGGTGTTTTGCAAACACCAAATTAAAGATTCATGAAGAAGCATCTTCAAAAAAGATTTCAAAAACATAAAAATTTGTCAAAACCTCAATACAATATACCGGAGAATCAAATGCTGCTGTTTATAAAATTTACATTTATCTGGAGAACCTACTGAAGACTTGACAGTTAAAATATGAAATATAGCCAAAGTGCCGTCGAAAAAAGTACAGGTTTATTTGAATAACCTCTTACCAATAAAGGCCAATTCATTTTAGCATCCGCAAAATACTGTGAAACCCAGCTATCATCTTGAATATTAAAATTCCCATCTTGCATTATTTATTGTGTTCATGCTAATTAAAATAGTGCAATCGGCCCAAAGTAGGTATCAGATCGGATTGTTTGCCATCAATAAATCTAAATTATAAACTTGAAATGATTGTCGCTCATCGAAAGATAGAGTCTCGCCAACTACTGCTGAACAGGAGATTCAATGCAATGCTGAAGTAAATATACATATGTTCTAAACTGACTTTCAATGGTTCCGCTCAAAGGTTGCCTGAATTCCGTGTAGCGGCGTTTTCTTATCAGGGTTCGAGAAGAAAAGTTATTTCAATAGATTTATTCAGCAATATAACGTGGGCAAAACTTGCTGTCTTTAGGTTTAGCACAGTCGCTCCGCAAGCGATCCAAACGTTTTTCAACTGGAGAAAAAACCCGAATTTTAGAATTTAAGATACCGAAATAGCTTCAGAAGTCCCTCTAAATGGCGAATCTGTGACCCCAAAGGAATTTTATTTTTCAGTCATAACGAAATACCTCATAGCTGGCAAGATTCCGGAACTATGACCTTGAAATACCTTGTTCCAACTATTGGGATATAACCTAAAAAAATAATAACAAATTGAGATGGATTGGACATAGGGTAAACTTCTTTTTTGAACAATAATACACGTCCAATACGCTTTTTGGGTGAATTTGGAAATGGTTTATCGAATTATAAAAAACTGATAAGAATTATTTATGATAATAATTTTCTTTCATTATCGCTTTTTTAAATCGGCTTTTTTGCCTTTGGTTTTCGAGCAAATGGCTGGTTCGACGGAGCCTTCCTCCTCGCGGGACACAAACAAAAATTTCAGATTTGGCAATAGGCTTGACAATTGTTAGCTTTCGGAACATCCGCAACCGTAATTAATAGTGATTCTGTAGCCTCATATAATGGCATTCTGATATTGTTTTGGGAATATTATTGGAGCAAAAACTTAACACTGTTTATTATTTTGAATAGCAAGTTTTTGGTCTAACCCAATTACACATACAATCCTCACCGCTTGGAGGGAATTACCTCTTCATTACTAATAACGCTATTGTTTTTCTAGTGTTTGGCAACGATTTCTTTCTACTCAAACTTTTAATAATATCAAGAACTAGATGGCATTATTCTATTTGCCCTGTTTTTCTCTTTTCTATATTATGTAATCAAGAAAAATGAAATTAAGAAGATAAGTGAGGATAGATCTTATCAAAAAAAGAACTAAGAATCTGGGTGATTATTTTGAAGCTTTTTTACAGGTTTTAAAGAGCGGACAAACTTGTGTTGGAGCAATGGAAGTGGCTACGCAGAGGGCAAGCTGACCCTCATCCTGGGGTTTAAAAATGGTCAGAGAATGCATCTGCCGTTCTGTTCGGATGCTGACCCTCTAACATTAAAAAAGGATAGTCAAATTTTGGGTCTAGATTGCTTTTAAGCGATCCTTGTTTATTAGTTATTCAGGAGCAAGCTGACCCTTTTGATTATATATTTTGTTTTACTTGATGTTTATTAACCATCAAAAGATAGTCTATGGCTTGGAAAACTCAAAACGTATGAGTCAAGTAAAACAATCTGTACGAAATGCACCAATCAAGGAAAGGCTATAAAACGACTAGCTAGGAAACCCTTGGAATTAGCAAGAACAAGGTAAAAGAACTATGTAAAGAAGGTCAAGATCAGCCGTATCCCCATAGCCACGCTCTTGCTTAGAAGACCAGAGCTAGAATCCGCTTTATTAATCGGGCATCAAGCCTACAGGGATGAGGCGGTACCTGCCTTTAAGGATAAACTGGAGTATTACACCCACATAGAACTGAAAAAAGGTAGGGGCGAAACCGAATGGTCCTATGGGAGGAATATAAAGCGCAAGCATGTTTGCGATCATTCTTGTTAACAGCCCAATTTTGCTCTATTTTCGTAGCCATCAACGCGGCAAGGCAAACCCTCTTTGGTAATTGGAACATCGCCCCTGGCGATAAGCTTTATATTGGATTTTGGCCAGGCAAGCTTTATCTTAGCATCGATAGGGAAACAGGGGAAGAGATTAGCGTGCAGGTTTTTGTAAAGCCTGTCTCCTTATCCGACTCTGGTTTTGCCTGGCGCGCCCAGCCAAAAGACCAGATGAAATTTTATCATGCACTCCAATGTTGTTTGAAAGATATAGGAGGGGGCACCCCCAAACCTTGGTTCCTGATAAACTTTAAAGCGGCCATTGTAAGCTTAGTAGATACGAGCCCTAGTTAACAATAGGTAATTGGGAAGGAACTTCGCAACATTAACGGAATAACTACCGTAAACGCCGGCCAGAGTACGAAAACCTCAGATAAAGCTTGGTGAGAACCAATGTCAACTGATCTTACTCCGTGTGTATGCCAAAATACGCAACCAAGCAATCCTTCGATATCTCTCACTCAATAAAGCAGTAGCACAAAATGCCAGGCGCACAACCAAAACCCGTATTGCAACGTAAAGACTATTCTAGGGTAGAGAAGTTCAATTTGGCCATGAGACAAGTATTTGTTACCCCTTGCCTACTCAAGAATTTTGAAAGTAAAATAATTCAAAAGCTAAACCAGTAAGCGCATACAACCATATCTATTTTGAAGTAACGACAACCACTATTACAGTGTGCCTTTGCTGCATATAGGAAAACAAACCAGGGTCATCTATACGCAAGAAGTACGGTAAGGATATTCGGATAATGGAAACCTTATCGCGATGCACCCCAGAGGGCTTTAGAAAATCAGGATATACCACCAAAAAGAATCATTTATGCCTCTAATCCGCATCCCATATTACAAAGCACGTAGCCCGACCTTCTATAATGCAGACGAGGCTACCTTCATTCAGAAACCTTTACCAATATTCGAGCACTATTCCAAGACAGAATAAATACCTCAGAGCGCTCTACAAGTAACTTGTGAGGGATTTTAAAACTCCCCAAACAAACCAATCACCAAGTAATTTTATCAAAGCTTGTCGATGCTTATCATATATGCACCAATTATTCTATGGTTGTTTTTTTAAAGCGAATCTAGAAAACAAAATGGTAGAGGCCAACGATGATGGTCAAGTAGTCCCAAAGTCCATTGCCAAAACACAATAATATCAGAGGAGCTAGCTCCTAATAAATAACAATGAAAATAAGCTATTAATTTAAATCAATAACAAATGACGACATTGGAAACCTCAACTAAAACAATTACGCTTAATGGGAATGTCCTGATCGCTGGCACCCTTAATCGAAACTGAGAGAAACAGATCAACTATCGCTAGGCGAAGGACTGGAGATGCTACTAACCAAGCGAACAAGAGGATCGTTCCAGATAGACGCTTTTGAGCGGCTTAAAAAGAACCGCTAAGTTTAGATATATGCACTATAGAAGAAATAGGTTTTCCCCTGTTACGAGGCCTGAATCAAATCACAGATCAGCGAAACCTGCTACCGGCGAGTAACCTTGTCAAAGGGGAATCTGTACTTATTACAGGAGCTACAGGATGTGGCAAAAGCTTCATACCTCTGCTTTAGGGCACAGGGCATGTCGCCAAGGCTCCAAAGTACTTTACTTCAATGCGCAAAAATTTACTGGCACAAATACAACCAAAAGATGGCAAAGAATCGATGGAGCATATTTTAAACTCTGGCCGTATTGCCAAGTGGAGCTACTTGATTCTTGCTGATTTTTGGATTAGCCAATCTAGACAAACAACACAAATGGATCTTAATGGAATCAATTGAAGATAGGCACGGAGATCAATCCACTATTTATTGCAGTCAACTTCCGTGAAGCTTCTTGGTATGAAATCATGGGAAGCAACATTGCAGATGCCATTTTTAGATCGCTTTGGTGCAACTCATCACATCGCTTGAACTTCAACGGAAATAGTCTTAGAAAAAAATGAATATTGGTCATGTTCTTATCTTTGGTAACCAAATAGCAAAGGCGGTCAACCATCCTAGAAATGGGGGGTCAGTAATCTATATGAATATCCAATGAGTACAATAGTTTAAAAAAAGGAATTCAAAGAGCTTGTTTTTTAACAATTATTCCATCAACTTTGGATTTTTTATAGTGAAAGTTATACAATAAAATACTTTATACTTTGTTATAAATTATAGTATTACTAATTATTTTAATTAATTAATTGAAACATATAATTGGAAGATTACAAGTTAATATAACGTTAACCCTGAGATTTACTTAGAGATCCTTATTCATCGGAACTTGGGCGCAAAATTATTCTAGCAGGTATTGAATTAATGGTTGAACTAGGGTTGAAGCTTTTACCTTTAAAAGCTAGGCAAACAAATTGGATCCCCTGAAAAGTTTCATATTTATCCGCTATTTTGAAAATAAACAAGATGCTATTGCTGTTATCTATAGGATGGTACTGGGGGTGGTTTGGGTATAAATTTGGTTTTTTGCTATGGGCAATATCGACATTCTCCCAGGCAAAAATGAAGAAGCAATTTACGTACTGACCACTCCTATGGCCATGGACAATTCCTTCGCCCATATTAACGAAATCTTATTGGAAAAGATATTATATGGAATTGGTAAAGGTTTACATCAAAGAATGTTGGGATGTGCAAAATGAAATGGGCTATTTTAAGGTGTACAAAAGCGATTGTTCAAAGGTCAGTGATGT
>Ga0163217_1056245_pt1 | contig 18646 bp, 24 predicted proteins | sample SynspAceP_FD_185933 | JGI IMG/M metagenome (GOLD analysis project Ga0163217, IMG submission 185933) | Saline lake microbial communities from Ace Lake in Antarctica - Synechococcus sp. Ace-P (PacBio error correction) | ecosystem: Environmental > Aquatic > Non-marine Saline and Alkaline > Saline ...
CCCCAAAAAAAAAAGAAAAAAAAGAAAAAGAAGGATTTTGCCCTTGGAAAAGAATCAAACGGGGGACCCGAGGCCGGCAAAAATAAGCCTTAAACGGAAAAATACCCGGATTCCCAAATGTTTTTTTCGGAAGCTGTTTCGAAGTTTGGGTCCATGGTGGTCCCTCCTGTTTTCCTAAAAATTAAGGCGGCCCAGTCCTTTGGTTGGTAGCTGAAAGGGCCAGCTAACGAGGTTTGTTTGCGCATACAGGGCCAGCGGGGCTGGTACAGAGCACTTCATCATTCGTGCTGGGCCATTTGAAATTGCTGCTCCCCGGGAAAAGATCGCGTCCCGGGTGCTGTAGTTTTCGGCTCCAAGCTGACGGAAGGCTTTTTTTTTGAATAGCGCTTCCGATGCCCTCGTTGCCTGGGTGAAATCGGTTTGTTCCAGATTGCGTGGACGCCGTCTGCGGCGACGCGGTTTTCGACCAGGCTCAATCAGCATCTTCAAGGCCAGGCCCCTGACCACGCATGCGGCCTAATCAACCGGCGACCTGCCAGCGAAACAAGGTTGGTTTCGCTTGTTTCGGCGGCGGTTAAGCCGGAGATAAAGCGACATGTCGGCCTTCATCAGTGACCGCAAGTAATGGCCGTGTCCCCGGCAAAATCACCACACTGAAGCAGGGTTTTGCAAGTACACCGAATTGGTATCCAGCGGGGCGCAGCGAGCAACCAGCTCCATTCAGCGCGAAACCGTCTGTGGCCTCTGGTTTTTCGTAGTGTTTACTGGAATGTTTTTCATTTGCATCCTGGAAATTCTTTACTCATAAATGTTAATTTATATAATAAACATATCCTAAAATTATCTCAACCCGCTATTGCCGGCATTTACAGGTCATTATGCTTGCTTGTGAAATATTTACAAGCTGTTAATATTAGATTTTGTCATATTGTTTCTATATGACTATAAAAGCGCGCTCCTTTGTCCCCGCTGCCAATCAAGGTTGGTTTTCAATCCCTCGTATTTGCGCATTGGCGAGGCGGTTCTATTGCGTTATGCGCGCTGACGATGGCTATTGTTGGCTTAGGTTTTCCCCGGACAGGATCCAACCTCTGTAATGCGCTCCTCTAAACCAGACCCTGCGAACACGCCTGGCGCTGTTGATTGCTGCCTGCTTATCGTGTCGATGAGCTGGATTTTTGGTGCATTCAAAATCAGCAAGATTTTCCGCACGGCTACGCGCCAGTGCTTGGTTTCGAATTGGGCTGAAGCTGGCCCTAATCAGATGGGTGGACACGGCTGGACCGGGACATGGCCGAACTGCTCCAAGGTCATGCAGGTGGTTTGCCGAGCTCGGGGTGATGCGTGCGGCCAACGGGTTCGGGCGGAGAGCAGGGATCATCGATCAATTGCAGATCAAAATTTCCGGAGCTGTCCTGGGGGTTAGGCTTGCTGGATGCCGAGCACCGTTCAGGTCGCCAGTCAGCGGATTTCTGGAGGGGGTCACATCGGGCCAGCGGCCGGTTAAATACCAGTCAAGGTTAAAAATGGTCTGTTTTATTCGGGGATGTGCAAGCGAGGCTGTGCTGTTTGGCTTAGTCTGTTTGCCCAATCCCGTCGGGCGAAACCATGAAGTTTGGTGGATTCAGCTTTACCGGATCAAACTGATGAGCGGGCAGTTTGATGGGGGGTATTGGCTGGCCCATCTGTCCTGGGCCTGGGCTGAGGAGCGTGAGTCTCTCGTTGCTCCCAATCCTACGCCAGCAGCGGCGGCGTGTGATTCTTTGTACTCAGTGCCGAGGGCACCGTTCTGCTTGGGCCGGCGGGCTGGGTAGGCCGAGGTCGCTCGCACCGGCTTCTGGAGAGCAGGCAACCCGCGGCCGGGGCAGCAATCGTCGCGTACTGGAGTGGCACGGGTCCGCAGCCGGGGAGTATTTGACCGGCATCGCTCGGGCTGACGGTCATGGTGATTAATCCCGGGCTTCGGATGGAACGGCGTTGCGCCGGGCAAACCTTTACTGGTGGCCGATGAGCCTGCGCAGGCTCCCTTGCAGCGGAGACGCATCGTCATCGTCTGGTTCAGTGCTGGCCGTGGTATTTGCCAATTGGCCGGTTGGTTTTGCCAGCAGTTTACCTGACCGGGACCTTGCAGCAGATGCGCGCGGGCTGGCGGATAAATTGGCCGAGGGTAGGCGGAGAGATTTCCGGTTATCACCTGGGATTGAGAGCTGGAAACGCTCAGCAGCTCCATCCGCCATTTTGGTGGAAACGCTTGGGGCATCAGAAATCCGCGCTGGGTTGACAATGTCGACCCTGGCCCTGACCCGATGGCGTCTTACTGGTTTGTCCAATCGGGCGGATTTGAAAATTATTTGCGCAGCAACGGACTTGAACATCCATGGCACTGTTATTTCTCGATCTCGATGGTTTTCAGCCAGGTCAACCGACCAGCTCGGCCATGCTGCTGGGGACGAATTGTTGAAGTGGTAGCTGAGCGCTTGCGCTCCAAGTTCGCGAGGGCGACTTTTTGCTGGGGTTGCGCCTGGAGGGGTGACGAGTTTCGTCATGGTACTCAATATCAGGCCCGATGAGATGGCAGGCTACAGCGCGTCAGATTGTCTGAGGCGAACGCTGAGTGCGCTGGGTATGGCCGATGCTGATCGCCGTAACCGAGGTCAAGGTGGGTTGTAGTATGGTGGTGCGTTTCCTGGCCGGGCTGATTGGGCAAAACGCCTGAAAGAGGTGCTTGGGCAGGGCGGATAAAGCGCTGTTTATAAGGCCAAGCCTTGGCCAAGCACCAGGCGGTCTTTTACCTGCGGATAGCTAACGGGGCTGGCCAGCGGCAGCACGTTAGCTTTTTTACCGGTAAAGCCCGTCGATCGGAATTTGATATTGCGGTCATGTTAAGGCCGCCTGGCGGACTGGCCCAGCAATGATCGCCAGAGCGAAATCTCTTCTTCCTTACTCCAGCGCTCATCGAATATGCCGGGCAATCCCCTCTGGCCAGAGCCTGCGAGGCTCGGTGTGTATATGGCTGGTCATGCTTGCTTGGGAAGCGCCCAGGGGCAATCACGTTGACGTTGATATGTTCGCCGACGAGCTCTTGGCGAGCATGCGCGATAGCTGATGAACAGCTGCCTTGCCTCGGCCGTAGGAGTAAGCCTGTTCGCTCAAAGGCGCTGATGCCGGCAAACCGAGGCCGATATTGATCACTCGCCGCGGGGTTGTCGGCGTTGCCGGCCTTGCGCAAGCAATGGGCAGGCAACTGCTGGATGCAGCTGAAAACGGACGTGTACGTTGAGGTTGCATGACTTTTTCCCGCAGCCTTGACCGAAAGTCTTCAGCGTTGCACCCAACTGGTGCCAGCATTAATTTGACGCCGAATGTCCAGATGGCTGGGTATGGGCCTGCAAGTCAGCGTAGAGTGCTTTGGGCGCCGCTCCTCCGGTGGACAGTCGGCGTGACCGCAATCGCAACTTCCCGCGTACTGGCTCAAGCTCGCGGGCGGTCGCCTCGCCATTCGTCCTTTTGGCGCTGCGAAGTAATCACTCTGGCGCCGCTTTTCAAGAAAGCCCTGGGCGATCATCTGCCATACCTCGCTGCCGCCTGTGACCAGGGCAGTGCGGCCTTGAGGCTGAAATAACTGTTGCATGGTTCACTCCTACAGGTTTTGTCATTCAGTTGCACTAACTGTTTCGGTCATTGTTGCACTACAGTAGTTGCCCGGCGGGGCAGGCCAAAGCCTTTACCCCGCTTATCCAGCTGGCAATGCCGGATCATCGAAGCGGCATGCCGTGCGCTTTTTGCTTTATTCCTGTAGCCAGTTTTTTCCAGTATACATATGAGAGGGGTTGTACGCAGATGGCGTTACAGCGACGTTCACGCAAGGAAGATGCTTCAGCCTGGACGGTTTGCCGATAGCCGCAGCGTGTTGGCATCCGCCATTGGGGTGGCGGGGCTATTTTCAACGTCAATGAAAAGGGCCAAGTGGACGTCAAGCCACGTGGGCCGGATGGCGCAAGGGCAATTGATCTGCATGATCTGGTCGCGCAGTTTACGCGAAAGCGGGCTGGACCTGCGTTGCTGGTGCGCTTCGGATATCTGCATGGACCCGCGTCCGTCAGTTGACGGGTGCCTTTACAGCAATCATTGCGCGAGCTGGAATACACCAACGGTTATACCGCGCTGTATCCGATCAAGGTTGAACCAGCAGGAGGCAGTGGTTGAGAAAACATCATCGCCACCGAAGATTGTCTCCCATTGGCTTTGAAGCGGCCTCCAACCGGAACTGATGGCCGTGTTGGCGCTGGCGCCCAAGGGGGGACTATCGGTCTGCAACGGCTACAAGGACCCGCGATGTTCATTCATCTGGCGCTGATTTGGGTCCAGAAAGCTCGGGCATTAACGTAATTTTTCGTTATCGAAAAAGAGTCGAAGTGCGCCTGGTGATCGGAGGAAGGGCGGCGAAGATGGGATTTGACGCCGCAGGTGGGCTTGCGTGGCGTTTTTGTCCTCCCTGGCCTCCAGCAAATGGGCGGATACCGGCGGTTGAGAAAATCCAAATTTGGCTTTGTCGGCTGCGCAGCCTTCTGCGGGTAGTCGAGCAATTCCGCAATGCTGGACTGCAGATGGTGATGCGCCTGCTCATTTCCATATGGGCTCGCAGATTTGCCAATCTGGCGGATTATCAGCACGGTTTTTTCCGCGAGGCCCATTCGCTACTTTGGCGAGTTTGCGCCGCGCTCTGGGCTTAGGCCCCGGTGGATCACCAATCGACGGTGGGCGGCGGCCTGGGGGGGTTGATTAGCGACGGCACCTCACGTCACGTACGCAGTTCGATCATTACGACGTCAATGAGTATGCCCCACACGGTGTCGCCAATGTTGCGCGACTTCCTTGTAACGAGCAGGGCCTGCCGCACCCGCACATCTTTTCCGAAAGCGGCCGGAGCGCATGACCGCGCATCACGCGGGTCTGGTTGTGCAGGTGACTGGACGTTGAGCGGCAATAACGATACAATGCCGCCCATTGATGACCTCGACAGCCTGCCCGCAGGTGTGCGCAATGCTGGTCGGTCTGCTGGACCGCATAACGACATTCGAAGATGGTTCACCGAGACCTATTGGCGTGCCACGCATTACAATGACTGACGTGGCGGCGGCAGACGCTGAAGGCTAAGCTGAGCCTGTCTGAGAAGGCGCTGGCTGAGCAGTGCTTACTTTGCCCTCTGTTCACGCCTGCACGATGCAAGCTCAAAGGCCCGTCAGCGCTCACACCGGCAAGGTTGCTGGATGAACTGAAACGACAAGATGGCCGAGCAATACATCTGCAACTTTTCGGTATTCCCAGAAGTCTGCCGGACCCAACTGGGCAATCGATCAGGTGCTACCGATCATGCCGAATCAACCGGCTGGAGGAAGAGCCCCCTGCGTCGGGCAGTATTGAGGACCTGAACCTGTGACTCCGACGGCAGATCCGCCATTACGTCGACGAGCAGAGCATCGAAAACAGTCTGGCCAGTGCATGAATTGCGAGCAGGGTGAAGACTACCTTAGCTGGGTAAATCTTTTCTGGTCGGTGCCTTACCAGGAAATTTCTTCGGGATATGCACAACCTGTTCGGCGACACCGATTCGGTTCAACGCTACCTGCGGCAGTGATGGCCGGGTGGTGCACGGCCGGTATTGACAACTCACGACAATCGAAGACATGTTGCGCTACTGTGCACTTCGAGCCGGATGAGCTGGGTTTACCCGTAAACCGCGACAAGGGTGGCTGGCGCACGGCTCAGCCCGGCCGAGCGTGCACGCTTTGTCGACCGCCCTGCGCCTGGGGCCTGACGCGTTCATCCTATTCTGGACTGCCGATAGCGTGGCGCCTTCCTGGGTCAGCCCTGCTTCAGGCTGAATCCGGTTGGCTTCGGCATGTGCCACGGGGTGGTGCATCCTGGCGATACAACGCAGTAACCAGCAGGGTGCTTGCGGCCCTCATGGCCGATTGCCAGCGCTTGACGATCAAGGTTTCTCACTATCTCACCGGGTTACTACAGCCGAGCGGCAAAGCGCCCCAGTACGCGGTGCCAGAACTGCCTCTTTTGACCGCAAAAAGCCAGGGGCAGTCCAGCGCCGCCCAGAGAATTCCGCCTGGCGACCATTCCTTTTTTCCCATCATCCAGTGTCATATCCGGCTGCCACACCGCTGCTACTGATTTTGCACTGGCATCAGTCGGGCCGCGGCTATAAATCGCAGGCCGTCCCTCTGGTTGGCCGCAGCGTGCCGCAGACGAAGCAGCCCGGCAGTCCAATGTTGTTGAATAGCCTTCAAAGCGGTTTGAGCAGTCAGTGCTGAATTGCCAGTCAGGCGGCGGGTGGTACGGACGTGTCAGCGCATAGGCCTTGGCCGTTGCGGGGAGCCAGCGTGTCCGCCAATCCCTTGAGTTGCAGGGTCCGTCACGGCTTGCTGACCAACTGAGCGCTCTGTCCAGTGGGGGCGGTGCATGCAGGGTCACCTGGCAAAGGGCCGCCCTTGGCCTTTTCGCCAAAGTCTGCGACATAGCCACCGTTGCCGTTTGAGGTGGCCGCAGAAACGCTGGGCTATGGTTGATGTGCTGCTGTTGCATGGCGGCTCCTGTCATGGATGGTTCACGTAGGTTCACGTAAGGCTGCTGTTTCACTGCTGGAATTGCTCGGCCAGGATAAGGTCAATAGTAAGCTGTTGACCGCTTCCGGCTTTTCACATTGGATCAATGGGCCGCAGTCAGGCCAATCACATGCTGTTCCACTCGCGCACCTACAGTGGGCATCTTCTTTGATGGTATAGGCCTCAAAGCTCGCCACCGGATCAGCATCGCCAATAATGAACAGGGCTGGCTGGTTGATCTGCTTGCCAGCCAAGAGGCTCGGTGCGTTCCAGTTACGTTCGCAAGTTGCGAATACAGTTGACCGGGCCATGGAAACCTGCTTGCGCTCGAAGGTATCTACATAGACCTGAAAGGCTTCCGGGGAGCACCATCTGGGGGACGCCGGGGTCGACGCGGTCATCCAGCCAGCGATGCATCGGCCGTTTGTCCTGTACCAGCGTGCTGCACCGGCTGTTCCGGACATGCCGTGCCATCACATCACCCGCATGGTGCGGCGAATATTCTCGGCCATTTCCGCTTCGGCCAGCCCGGCTTCTGAAAATTACAGCATGTAATGGAAGCGGGGTCCTGATAGAGCTCGCGGATCATCCGATCGCCGCCTTTTTCGGTCGCCGCCCGCCAAAGGTAACGGACAGGCCAGAGACCACCTGCAACACCGCTTGGGCTCCGAGCAGCGCCCAAGATCCAGGCCACCGGTGCACCCAGCAGTCATGGCCGATCAATTGCCACCCGGGTATGTCCTAGCTCGTCCATGACCGCCTGGAATGTCGCCGCACAGGGTCATGAGATCGTTTATTGAGCCGGGTCTCTCGGGCCGCGCTGCTGGGCACGTAAGCCTCCGCATTTCCGGGGCATAAACTCGATAGCCCGGCATGCGGCTCAGTGAGGTGATCTGATGGGCCAGGAATACCAGCACTCGGGAAAAGCCATGCAGCAGCCAGACCTACCGGGCCTGCGTCTGGCCGCTGCTGTACAGGCTTGAGCTGGATACCGTTGATATCAAAGTGTCTGGTGGCTCTGGCGAGGGCATACGACATTTCCTGTGGTCGCTGTCGGAAAGATCAGGGTGAATATTCATGGCCGAAATCCCGCTTGGGGTGGGCGAATCTCTATTCATCTTACGAACCAGCTCTGTTATGCGCGCCGACTATGTTTACAAGACGCTGACTATGTTTAATAACCCTGTTATAGACCTGTTTGCAGATCGCTGTGGTTGGGTTTATGAGTGTTTGTCTGATTGGCCATGGCTCGCGTGCGGCAGAAACAGGTGAGTTCTAGACCTATCGTTCATCTATAAGGGGCTTTGCAATAGGACCGATGAGCTGGAGGCTCAGGATGAAAGCTGCCAAGGGAATCCCGCTGCAATGGTTGCTGCCACAGCGCTATTGGTTTCCTGTCTCGCGCTTATGCTGCTGTTGCTGGTGGTGCAAGCTACCGCGGCCTTGAAAGCGGGCCATGCTGTCGGCCGCGAACGATTCAGCGCGGGCCAACTGGGGCTGGCGCTGGACGAGCGCGCGGGGCGTTTGGCTTAACCCGGTGAAAGCACTAATCCGGCTGCTCGCTCACGAACCCGCTGGGTGCCGAAGAAAAATGTTCAAGCGCGCCTATCCAGCTTGCCCCTGCTGGTTGAAACCCTGAATGCCAACAGAGTGGCTTGGTGCGGCTTATTAGGCTATGGCAACAGGTGAGTTTTTACTGGTCCGGCATTCTGAATGACAGATAAGGCGTGAGTATGGACGCCCGGAACTGGGCCGAATATATGGTGGGGCAGAGCATCAGCGCTGAATGCAGACGGAGAGCTTTGTTGGGCAATGGCTGTTTTACGAATATTGCGCTCAGGTTGGCAGCAGGCCCGGGCGAAACCGGACTACCAATTCGATCCCCGCACGCGCGGCTGGTATCAAAGCCGCTAGCAGCATGCTCAGAAATTGATCTCACGCGGACCGATATGTGTTCTTCACACGCAAGGAAGTGGGGATTGACCATGGCCATTCATAGTCTGGCGGGCGATGCGGTGATAGGCCTGGATGCGTCGTCAGCGGTTGGTGGTGAGGCCAGGACTTGCGAATTGACTCCCGGACCGGAGAATTGTGGTGAACTTGATGGTAGTCAGGGGGTGATGGGTTTTACCCCGATGCGGAGCGTCTCATTATTCATGAGCAGGGACAGAGCCGCGCCTGGCGACCCTGATGAGCTGGATATTCCGCCGCTGACTGAGCTGATGACAATAACCGAGGCGACATAGAGGCCGCCGCGGGTCCAGCCAGTCTGTTCAAAGCGGCGGGACGGGAAATGGTATGGCATGGAACCTGCCCTTGAGCCGGCTCAGCGCCAATGCAGGCGGCGGGTGCCTGATCAGCATACCGCGACCGAGTTGCTGAGTGGATGCCCCGCGCATTCTGTTCCGGAAGCGCCTATGGATTTGTCTTCTGTCATCTCTGCTGGTGTTGATTGGCTGGGCGCTAGTTCAGCGCCTGGGGCAACCGCTCAAGGCGTTGACGCGACCAGCTTCCAGGGCCATTGCGTGATTTTACGATTTCAGGCGCACCGCCTGGTTCCAGTCGTCTATCCGGGAGTCCGCGATTGAATGAGGTGATCGGCGACATGGCGAGGGCGATTGATCATTTAGGCCGATTACCCTGAGGCCTCAAGTCAAGGCCGCGGCTGAAATATGCTCGAAGCGGTACTGGCGCGGCTGGTGATATTGTTGGCGGTCGCAGCGGCGGTGGTGTATCTGTACAGGCTGATGGCAGGCTCAGCGTGCTGGCAGTCCTTGCTGGCGCCGATTACCCGGAGCAACTGGTGGTTGAGGGGTCGCTGGCGAGCAGCCGGAGAATTTGCTCGATCAACTGATACGACCCACCGTCAGCCGCTACCTGTCGCTTGCCGTTTGCATGAATCGCAGGAGGCGCTGGTAGGCGTCAATTGTTTGAAAATCGAACTCCATGAAAGCCTTCCAAGCTTCGAGATTGGCAAGCCTCAACGCAGTTTTTGTTTCAGAGGCTTTGTCCCGGCTTCCTTGGCGGTAGCTATGCGAAACACGTCAATTAATTTGAAGGTCAGCAACTGTTGCTGGAAGGCGATCATCAAGTTGTGGCGATGCCATGACGCCAAGTCTCCCTACACCGGTCAGGCCATTGCGAGCGTGTAACCGCAGTTGCGCAAATGCTTGCTCGATAGGCCGGTCAATTTGCCGCACGGCGCCCTTCGATGAATTTCAGATGAGTGACGAACAGCGTTATGCGTTCAGCATTGCTGCCTGGGTTTGCATGTTGCGGCAAAATCAACAGCCGGAATATGTAGTGGATAAAGCGACCAAGCTGGAAGACGTCTACAATCGCATACAAATGAAATAAGAAGCGCGGTGGTGGCCGCGGGGGATGCGCAGATTTGAAAATCTGGCAAGGCCCTGGCCGAGGGACAGCCTGAGGCAGAGCTGATGGTGGCGATGAACGCCGCGCAAATATGCAGTTGCAAGATGATTTCGAGCGGTCGCGCAGCGAATACTGGTGGAGAATTCAATGTCCGATGAGCGCTTGAGGCGTTTGCAGGATATCCCGGGCAAACCTGGTGGCGTCACTTTTGACAAATCGCCTCGGCTTGTCGACCGAGGAGCTCTGCGGCACGCTGCTCAGCCGCGGAACCGGTGCCGGTTCAGGAGCGCCTGCCTGGGATGACCGCCCCGAGCATGTCATCCCCCTGGGGTGAACGCCGCCCGCCCGTGGAAGCGACAAGACCGAATAACCGCTGGGTTTCGCTATGCAGTTGCCGAGCCATCATGAATCTGGGCGGAGTGTATAAAACCCTGTCCATAGGCCGAGGCCACTGCCGCAGACGAGCGTTCAAGGATCAAACGATCACAATTGTGCAGACATTGATCATGCTGCGTTCGCTTGCCATTTCCGAAGCCTTTTGCGGCGGTGCCGGATATTGCTGGCGAACCAATCAACGAGAGGCTGGACGGCAGAGGATACCCGCGTGGCTTTGTCGGCAGAGCACTTGGGGCGTCCCGCGGATCGGTGCTGCGATCGCCGATATTTTTTGAAGCATTGACGCGCAGCAGTCGCCCCTACAAGACGCCCAGCCCTTATCGGAGGCAATCAACATCCTGTGCCAGATGGCCAATGGACGGCATCTTGATGCGTCGCTTTGATTCTGGTTTCTGGAATCGGGCCTTCATCGGAATATGGCCGCCGTTTTCTTTCTGCGTCCAGAAGCAGTTGGACCGACGTGGAATTGTCGCTGGCCTGCATCGCTAGACTGGAGGGCATCGTCAGCCCCGCTGGCCCGGTATAAAGTGAGTGGAGGACCAGCGCCATGGCCGCTACGCTGACGCCCAAGGCCATCACACTGATGACCAGGCCTCAATCGCGCGGTACCCGCTGGCCGAGGCGCTTCGCTCAGCTTCGGCTGCTGCTCCCCAGGCTGCCAGCACCGTACGCGCCGGTGCGAGCAGGGCCCTCTACCGGGGGGACGGTGGGGTCGGGAAACGCTTGCAGCACTGCATGACCCGTTCAATAAGGTGGTGATCAAGCGATAGGGGTTCAAAATGGTCAAACCATGCTCTTTTCCAGCAGATTGCGCATGTGGCTGATTCCCCGGGCGCAATACTTCAATTGACCCAATCGGGGAAAGACAGGCGCTTGATCGGCTCGCTGGCCAGAATTTTCAAATCCCTTGTGACGCGGGGTCCTTGGCGCAGGGTCTTGTAACAGCGTCTGAACTTTTAAGGTTTCAACCCCTCCCAGGCCACTGGAAGAAGCATCCATCGCCGTAAATACGCAATGCCGACCAAACCGTTCTTGCGATTATTTTACCGGTGAAGTCGAACAGGATTCTCGAATACCGTTGGCTCCACGGCCGTCGGCGGGGTCGGCCGCTGGGGAAGTGGCGCGGGCTGATGTAAACGATGCGATGAGGTCGGTCTGGGGTGCTTGGCAAATCTTGATTCGATGCGTGAAGCATAAGCCCTTCTGACATATGTTGGCGAGCTTATAATTTCAAGAGACGTCAAAATCCCAAGGCTGGCCGCCTAATGTGCGAGCCAGTCAGGTTCTACTGCAAAACAAGACTGCTAGATGGAAACTGACCGCCGTCCGCCCTCCAGTGGCGGCCAGATGCTCAATGCACCAGGCCAGTTCTGGCCCGTAGTGGCTGCAGATCACCAGTCTGCAAACGAATATTGTCGCCGTGGCAACATAGTGCAGGTTCAAGGCGTCGACTAGCCATGCAAGAGCGCAGGGGTGCCAAGATATATCTTCAATAGTCAGAGCGGTACACCGTCTCTGGGTCCATCTGCAGCTCTGATGTCTCAGGCTGGCCGCTGAACGCGGCCTCCCCGCCATTCGATGGCGCTGATGTCGACAAGTGACCTTATGGGGGCTGAACACCCAGCGTTATGCATATATCGTCTATGGCAAGAGAGTTTGCTGCCTGAGCTGTAGCAAGGGGACGTCGTACTGGCGATAGTCACGCTGGCAGCAGGGTGGTCAGCGTAAGGTGGGTGGGGGCACTTGATACTCCGCAGTGAGCCGGGCAAAAGGTTTCAGCTTACCCCAGCGCACTGCGTCCCTATGCACCCGCTGGCGCCTGCCAGCCACCGCCGAGCGCGGCGGGTATAGATCGATACTGCCAAGCAGCCAGGTGCCCCGTTTGCTGGTTCAGACTGTCCAGGCTGCCGTAACAGGTACGCTGGGTGTCCAGTAGTGTTGCAGGGTAATGGAGCCCCTCACGGTAGCGCGCCTCGGCAGCCGGGAAAGGCCTGCTCGGCCGTTTCGCTGGGCAGTCAACAGAACCCATAGCGCTGTTCGCCCTGTGTACTGCGCCCCAGCGCCGTATCCACCTCGCCAGTGCGGTTCAACAGAGTAAGCACGGTAGTCCACCACAGTCTTCCTGCGCCGCGTTTCGGAACGCATTCGAACTGCGCACGCAAGCGTCCGCCCTGGAAGATCGGCTGCACCAGCCCTGCGGCGAGAACCCCAACTGGGTCGCCGGATTACTCACCAGGCCTTGCAAGGGCCAGAACTCTGTGGCGCCAGCTGCGCCGTCCCAGCTGGTGCTTGGAAAGAGGCGGCGCCGGGCTGCGCCGAGAATCGGCAATTGGCGGCTTGCCAAGCGTGCTTCACTGGCGCGAATATGCCAGGGCGGCGCTCAAGCAGTTCGGTAGGAAAGCCCGGCTACAACAGCGGGAATGGCGACGTAGGTTAACGGGCTGCTGGGGGCAGTACGCTATCCGGCGTGTCGGCCTAGCAGCAATGGCCAGACTGTTGCGCAACTGTCATTGCCGCTGCTGCAGTGTTGGTAGGCCTGCACGTAACTGGCGACAAGCGTGCGTTGCTGGCTTGAGTTCCAGACTGTCCGCAGCGCGGAAGCGAATAGCGCGCCTCGACCCACTCCAAAATACACGCTCGCACTGGCTCAAGACTGTCCTGCGCGAGCTGCAGGCGTTTGATCGTTTTCCAGAATCTGCAGCCAGGGGTAACCACGGCGTTGCTTCAATGCTGATGGCCAGCGTTTCCTGGTAAATCGGGTGGCCTGAAGGCTCGCTAGCGAAGCGCTACGCAGCGACTGTTTTCGGCCCCAGAAATCCACTTCGTAGCGCGTCCGTCAGTCCCTGCACCATAGCTGCTGCCGCTAATCAGTGTGTCATTGCCACTGCGATTGGTTGAAATGCTGGCGTCGACCTGGGGTAGTAATGCCGCACGGCCTGGCGCAACTGGGATCCGCTTGCACAGTAGCCGTTCGCGGCGGTGGCCAGGTCGAGGGTTTTGCCGCTGCGCTGCACGCAGAATCAGGGCTTTTCGAGCGGCTCGCTCTGGTAGTTCTGCACCAGTCAGCGCTGGGCCAGGCCAACTGATCGGCAGGCTGGTCCAGTTTGCTGGCGCGCTGACCTGCGCTTGCGGCATCGGCTGTTTGTGCTGCAAGCGCTTAGCAAGCAGGCTGGCGGCGAGCAGGCTCAATAGTTTTTTCTGTTAGTCAGCACTGAGAGCCCACCACTGGATCAAGATGGCGCTGGCCTTGTGGGCAAAGCATGTAACGAAAATCAGGGCCGGTGGCGAAGGCGCAAACCAAGGCCAGCATCACCGGGCCGGGGGTAAATTGAATGGGCGTGCCCAAATGCCTAAAGACCGGCGCGAAACCGAGCCCACCGATACACACCGAGCGCGCCACCGATGGCCGAGACCACCAGCCGCCTCGACTATGAACTGCTGCAGAACTATGCCGGGTACGTGCCCCCGTTTGCCACGCGTATGCCCGATCTCGCGGAGTCCGCTCGTGACTTAACCAGCATGATGTTCATCACGCCAATCCGCCTACCGCAAAGGAATCGCCGGCAATCGAGCCAGTAGCAACGGTAAAGGTATTCTGGTGTCTGGCAACGTCTTTCGAGCAGCGAACGCCATATTGCGAATCTGAAAATCCTCGACGCCGCCATGGGCCTGCAGAATGGGTTCTGGCGAACGGCCTCCTGGGTGGTGCGAGCTGGCCAAGGTCGTCCAATCATGATGGTGATGGGTTCAATGCTGCGCTGGCCAATCAGCCGCAGGCTGCCGGTATCAGTGGCTACGAATTTATCAACGTCATCCTGGTCCCGACCCCAGGGCGTAGCGCCTTTTCCTCATTACGCCAATGAACCTGGAAAGGGACGTTGTTGACGCTAGTACATACTTCCGCCGAGCGGGTTTGGCGCTTGGGCCGTAGAGGTTATTGGCAACGGTGGTGCCGGAGTACCGCGACAGCGGCATAAGCGGGATTGTCCTCCTCATTGAGGAAACACCTTGAGCAACGTCCCCAGTTCGCGGGCCATCTGGCAGGTCCGGCTTGGTCGGCGGTGGACCTGGGGTCTGGTAATCGGTGTTGCCGCTGCGCAGGGTAACTCGCCCGCCTCATTTCAGGCAATGGACGCCAGCCACGTTATCAAGCCTGACCGGCCAGTTCGGCGTCCAGTGGCATCAGGGTGTTGGTAGTGCCGTTCGCCGAGCGACGCAATATTGGGCGCGCCGGCCTGACCCAGCAGCACGGTTGGTTACCCCAGCGAGCTGATGGCGGTCGATGACTCCTGGCGCGCCGTTACCCCACCGCCAGCATCACTACCACCGACGGCCACGCCAATAACGATGCCGCAGCAGCGTCAGTACCGTGCGAAAACAGATTAAGCGCGCAGCGGCCCGCAGGGCCATAGCACAAGCTTCCTGCGCTGTCAGGCCAGCAGGATGGAAGGTTGACGGGGCTTTAGCGGTTCAATTTCAGATGTGTTGCTTTTGAGGCTCGGCCTGAATCGGGCGCAGTGAGCCGGGTGCCGCCGCTGTTCGCTGATGATCCGTCCCATCGCGCATTTCAATCAGCCGTTCGGCATGGCTGGCCACCTCGCGTCATGTACTGATGATGACGGTTTTGCGCGCTGGGGTGAGTTTGCTTGAGCAGTGCCAGTACGTTCCTTGCCCCTTTGACTGTCAGTGCGCGGGTGGGCCTCATCGCAAAGGATGATCCTGGGCGTCGTTCATCAAAGCAGGACAAATGGATACCCGTTTGTTGCTGCCGCCGGAGAGTCTGGTTGGGCTTTGTTGCCAAGGCGCTCGCCCAGGCCCAGGCCGGTGAGTAATTCCTGTTCTGCGCGCGCTGGTGGGCGCACGGCGCCGCGCCAGCCCCGCATAACCAATGGCGGCACTTCAACATTTTCGGTGGCGCTTGCGAAGAGATCAAGGTGTTTAGCTCTGGAAGATTGAAACCGAAGGTTTCCCGGCGCAGGCTGGCAAACGCTGCTCCGTTGCTGAGGCTATCGATATTCTGGCCGCGAAACAGGTACTGCCGCCTGGTGGGCGATCGAGACAGCCGAGCAGGTGCATCAGTGTCGACTTGCCTGAACCGGAGGGCGGCCCAATCGCGACAACTGCCCTGGTTGAATATCCGCGACGACGGTTGTGCAGAACCGTCGTCGCCAGCTCCCCATTGCGATAGTGCGGGTGAATATTGTCCCAGGCGGATCAGAGAGTCAGTCATGATTTTACATGAAAACCGTCGTGGCAGCGCGGCCGCCATCAGCATTTGAGTCCGCTCGGAAGCCGCTGGTAACCACCCGGTCCGCCCTCGTTCAGCCTCGATCACTTCGCCACTACGCGGTTACGCAGTGCCTACCGTGATGGTACGCAGTTGTGGCCTGCCCTGGGCATCAAGCACCTGCACCTCATGGCGGCTACGCGTACCGGGGTGGCGTCAGCTCGTTTTGCGCAAGGGCTTGCCTCATGCAGCCACCGAACGGTCATCATTTTCAGCCGACTCGTTGACAAAAATACCTGAGCGTGCATCTGCGGCAGCAGTTGGCCATCTTCGTTGGTACATCAAGAGCGCGTTGAACAGCACCGACGTTTGTTGATGACCTGCGGGGGTCGGCAGAATCTGCCGCAGGGTGCCTTCCAGCGGCGGTTGGGCTGGCCAAGGGTGGGAAAAGTACGCAGGACATGACTGGTTTGCAGGCGCTGATGTCGGCCTCGGAACCCTGCGTAGCGCACCGGGTCAATGGTCGACAGATTCGGCAATCTGCACCACCCCGGCGTGCGTCTGGTTGGCGTTCAGTCTGGCCCTGATTGGCCAGTTTGCTGGCACCACGGTCCCTAGACATCGGCGCGGTAGATGCGCGTGTAGTCCAGGTCTGCCTGATCCCCTTGAGCGAAGATTCGGTCTGGGCGAACTGCGCCTTCACCGCGGCAATCTGCCGCACTAGCCGAACGCAGGGTCGCTTTGAGCGCACTTTCCAGTGCTTCCCTGGCTGGTCGCGTCCAGTTTACGCAGGTTGGTTTTGGGGTCGCTCGGCTGACAGTCTTGCCAGCGTTGTTGAGCCTCGCGATCAGCGGAGTTGGCGCCTGCAGGTTGGCCAACCTGTGCGGTGCTGGCCTCTACCCGTGCCAGATAGACGGTGGGTCGATTTCGCCAGCAGTTGATCCTTTTTCCACGCTGTCACCCCAATGCAACGTGCAAGCGCACGCAATTGACGCGGATACCTGGGTACGCGACATCCACATAGTCCAGCGGGCCGAGGGTGCCGAGTGCGGTGATCGTTGTCTTCAATAGTGCCGCGCCCTACCTCGGCATGGTGTACTCGGGAACGCGGTTCTGTGGGCTTCAAAACCACATGAACCAGAACAGCGCAGCAGTGGCCAAGAGCAATGGCAGCCAGCAACAGTAAATCAGGCGAAATGAAAAAGCGTGTGGAGGTACAGCCTGCATGAATTCGGCATCAGAACGGGTAATTGAGCACGAGTTTAGCAGGTGAGGATGGCAGGCGGGGGGCGGTTCTGGGTAAAAGGACTGTAAAGACCCGTGGTCATTGGCCCTGGGCTGGCAGTACGCCTGTAGTCCGGGGTGATCGGCGGAACAGCCTGGCTGACTCACCGCTGGCATGGTAACTGCTGCAAGGCCCGGTATTGGAAAATCATCCATAGCTTTGAGAGCTTCAGGGTGGTGCGCAGGGACGATCAAGTGCAGGGTCATATCGGCCCAACGGTGCGGTAGACTCACGCATTGCCACTTGCTCGCTTCGCTGCAGGCCGGCCTGTCAGGTAGGCGACAATTCGCCGGCACTTGTGATCAGTACGTCACCCGACCCCGGTCATCATTTGAATAGCACTGCGCTAATGGCTGCGGGGGCGAACGGAAGTCAAGTTTCGTCGCGTCGAATCCGAAGCCCCAGCCAGCCGATTCGATCCTGGCGGGCAAACAAAATACGGCATTCGCCAATTCTCCGACGAGCTTTTATATGGGCTTAGGCTTGACATAGAAGCGCAGTTTCAAGAGGACAACGGGTTCCTGAAAACAGGAAGTCAGCTTCACGTTCTGGGCGTTGCGATAATAGGGAAAAGGCAGCAGCGTCTCCAAAGCTTGAGGCTGTCTTTCATAGCCTCTTTCGCAGGGCCTGGAAAGCCACTTCGGTGGCGATGCTGTTGCGAGCAAAAAGCCCTGAGTTACCAGCGCGGTCAGCACGCCGCCGTCCTGCAGCTCGCTTCCGGTAAAAGGCGCCGTAATTGCTCGCCGGTGACCAGTTTTTTGAGGTTTCCTCGCTCAGAGCAGTGGCAACCCAGCAGCGACAGGCTGATCACAAGAGCCAGCGGGTTAGAATTCAATGCAACCCTTGTATCAGCCGGGTATTGACGGTCGTGTCGATGAAAGAGTCATTCAATGTTCTTATCCTGTGCAGACGTTTGCAGCCTAGCCGGGTAATGGCATTGTGGCTTGAGTGTAGCCGTTCTGGCTATGTCTGCAATGCCCTGGTGCGATATCCACGCTGCCCGGAATCAAGGCGCTGGCTGCTCAGGTCAGGCCAGCGGTAAAGCGGTAGCCGGGTGATGCCAAGGATGTCGGCGGCCTTGCGCTTGTTGCCCTGATGCCCCTTGAGTACCTGATGGATATAGCGTCGTTGGACCGCTCTCCAGGCTCGGCATGCGGCGGGATCTCCCGGGGTCGAGGCTGGTGATCAGCGCTGGGTGTTGTCCCTGTAAAGGTAATTATCAGCTCGGCAAGGTTGTTTCAAGGATGCGCAGCGGCAAAGGGTGGGCGGGCCTCAATCATGCGGGGTGGTCGCAGAAGGTTTGCTGCGCGTTCCACGGCGTTTTGCAGCTCCGCCGTTACCGGGAAGTATAGCTGAGCAGAGCCTTGAGCGCGTCGTCGCTGTTAGCCCTTGATCGCGCGCTGCTGGCGGGCGTTGAAACGCGGGTGAGGAGAATTCGGCCAGCAACTGCACGTTTCACCCCGGGCCCGTAAAGGGGGTATTTGCAGGGCAAAGGTTTCGAGGCGATAAAACAGATCCTCTGCGGAAGCTGCCGTCGGCCACGCTTGAGTAAGATTACGGTTTGTCGCGGCGACTACTCGCACATCTACCTGAATCTCGTGTCGCTGCCCACCGGCCGAATACGGCCAATCCTGCAAAGCGCGCAGCAACTTTGGCCTGCAGGGCCAGCGGCAATTTCGCCCAGTTTCGTCCAGCGCAGGGTGCCCGCCCTCGGCCTGCCTGGACAGGCCGGCTCGCTGGGTTCGC
>Ga0163217_1105752_pt1 | contig 18644 bp, 16 predicted proteins | sample SynspAceP_FD_185933 | JGI IMG/M metagenome (GOLD analysis project Ga0163217, IMG submission 185933) | Saline lake microbial communities from Ace Lake in Antarctica - Synechococcus sp. Ace-P (PacBio error correction) | ecosystem: Environmental > Aquatic > Non-marine Saline and Alkaline > Saline ...
CAGGAAGAAAATTTTTTTTTTTCCCAAAACCAAAAAAAGGGTTTGGGGCCCCCCCCCCAAAAAAAAAAAAAATAAAAGGGGCCCCTGAAAAATCACAAAATCCTGCAAAAAACCCTGAAAAGTTTTAAAAAAATCCCATTCAAACCCCGCTTGAAGAAAATTTTAAATCAATTCCCTTTTTTCCCGGAAGATCCCCGTTGATTTTCCTGAAAAAAATTTTTCCCAAATCAAAGATTAAAACAGCTTTTTTTTACTTCGTTTAAGCTTTTTTTGGGCGATAAATTTCCTGATCCCACCCGAACATGCAAACTCAAGTAAGCAATTCGCTGAATAGGAACTTGGGTTTTTGGAAATAAGGATATTGACCTTGATCCCTTCCCAGTTTTTCCATTAGGCTTGGAGTTTTTTTATAGAGTTTTACTAAACAAGGCAAATGTCGTCTGGAAAAGTATTTCCAAGCAAGCTCGGCATCACGGTTCCCGTGTAAAATTTTCCCCCTCCACACCTTCAGAATCGGCATCTTGGGCGGAGTGAAAACGCACCTTCCCTCCTGAAGGCATTTTCGATCTTGATCCAAAGCAACTGTTTTTTTCGCTTACTTTCTCTAAGAAAAAATGGGTCCTGAACTGATTCTGATACGCTTTTTGAAAAATAATTTCTACTAGTTGTTCCCCATGTCCATACCCCATCTTTTCGAAGTGGGGAGCCAAACCATCTCACCATCGACGGAAATAACGCGAAAAAAGCCCACCTCTTAAACTGAATCGTAAATTCCCACCCATTCCCAATTTCGAAGGTAAAAAAACTTTCCCTGAAGTTTCTTCATTCTGGCTAAGTGCATAGTCTATGACAAAAGCCCAGATGGCAGGCATCGGAAATTTTGGATTCGATTCACTTCCTCCCCATTCCGATCAAATTGTGCGCTGAGCTTTGCGATCAACTTTCGGCAAGTTCCATCGGGATCTAAATCCCCTGAGCTCCAAGCAAGCAAATTCCATAATTTTTTCATCTCGCACTGCGATTCAATGAGTTTTTGCCCAAAGCCTTCGGCGCTTTCCCGCCAACTGAATCTTCGTCTTCTCAAATGCGTCCCGCATATTGGCGAGCAATTTTTTTCCATTGGGTATGGGGAAATAAGGTGCCCCCCCCCCCCAATAAAAGGTTTTGATTTGGCATCAAGAAAAGACATTTTAGTGCCAGCCACCCTGCAATCCCATCGCTTGCACTGCATCCGATAATAGATATTTGCCAATGTCTGGTCGCTCTCCTTCGATCGATTTTTGATACAAGACAAAATGTTGTTCATTCATCAAATCTGCCGTTACCTTGATCCGCGACTCTCAAATGCTCCATTACATGACCACCAATGCAAGGCAAGTAGCCGATCGAAACGATCATTGCTTATTTTCTACTTCAGCTTTTCTCAGCCTTCCGGTCCCCAAGGATACCAATTCAAACCGGATTTTGGGCGTGTTGGAGAAGGTAAGGGGGATTGGGAGGAATTGCAGACGATTAGGTTCATATAATTGTTTTTTTCAAAATTTAAAGGACTTTTCCGCAAGAGGCGGATTTTAAAAAATTGGAAGATTTTGAAGAAAACTTGTCCCCGCCGAGGCAGATTGAAAAAATACTTTAAAGCTGGTCAAACTATCTATTTGAAGCCTAATTTCCTTGAACATTCACTTGAAAAAATCAAAATTCGGAGTTCAATCGTTCCAGTTTTTGGAAGAAGATTTTCTTGGAAATTTGAGGTGGGCTGGACTGTTGGCGTTGAGAGTCGGTGTGCAAGTTCAAGTTGGATCTTCGAATTTCTTCTAACTTTAGGCTGATGTTTCCGCTTGAAAATGTGAAGGATTGCCAATTTTTGCCCAAAATTTACTCTTCGGCCTCGGCTGTTGGGTGAATTAGATCTGACTATAGAAAGTCTATAACACGTAATTCATCCCATCATGATCTCGTAAGCAGGGAAATAAGCTGACTGATGAAAATCGTCTTTCCAGAATTGGCGACAAAGCCAGCCGCAAGTTGCTTTTGCTGATGGTTTTTCTGCAACTCCATCTTTGATAATGCCGAAACAGGGCTGATTGTGAGTATGATTTTAAGATTAAGGATAGACGCGAGAGAAGTTGTCAAAGAGATTCCAAAGCTTTTGATTCCTTTCCTTCCAGCGTTTAGCAGCGTTTTGGGAGAATAGACCTGAATGCTGCTATGGGGCACATTGGCGACCGTCCCAAATATCTTCTAATTCAATACACCAGGCAGTCCCCAAGTTATAATGAGGTGAGTTTCCTTGTTCTAAAATACCTTTTTGTTCTTCACGTTTTGCATTAAGCCTTCGTGATTTTCATTCTTGGTTTGCTGCTTGCGGGTGATATCGAATGTGAAATAATAATGAACAGAAAAGACCATCAACGCTCGCAGTCAAGGTTTTCTCTGCAAATTTGATCCATTGAAGAGTGTGCCCTCCAATAAAAATCTCCAGGGATGGTGGTTGAAAATTGTCCAAAAGGGTTGACCATACAAGTAAATTCTTGGCAATCGATCATTTTTTGACCTCAATCGTTTTGAGCAAAGCAAGAACCCAAACTCAAAGATGTTTACCTTTGATGAGAAAATCGGAAAGGAATAGGAAACGGTAATTGGGAAATCTAATAGACCATTCAATTCCGAAAAATAAGGATTGATTAATGAATTAGAAGCTTTTTTCCAGATCAGAAAGGTGCTTAATTTTCTTTTTTATCTCCTCCCAAAAGCGATTGGTGATCGATTTCCATAGCCCATCAAATAGGCCAAATCGAAAGCTGGGAAATTCACGAAAGATATATTGAATTCCAGGTTTTATTTCCTTAGAATAGCCAACAAACTTCGGCCCTTTTGGCTTACCAGGATAATCTCCATGAGGATTGAATCAATTCCCAAGCATTGATCACAGGCATCAAAACGGAGTTGGTCTCCAAGGTCCCAAAGCAAGGCTTTTGGCCCTCTTTCGATTTATTTTTTGGAATAAAAAGCCATAGTCGGCTAAAGAATGCTGCGCTCATTTTTGCTCAATACTCGTGGTTTCGATAGGCTTCCAAAGTTCCTTTTGTCATTTAAATCCTGCGAACGACCATTTTGGAGGGTCATTTCCGGTAAAGACGCAAAACATTTCTCCTTCATGTCCACTGAGTAAAAAAAATTGAAATACCAGAGGTTACTTGGGCTAAATAAATCGGCTTCAAACCAGCAGTAAAAAATTCGATTCGAGTCGGAGCTGGTCATGATTTTTTCAAAGTTCATGCTGAGACATGCGGGATTAAAGGTTCTTCTTTGAGATCCAGGGTAGGGTTTTCACTAGATACTTTACTTCTGCCTAGGATCAGAGCTTCAAAAACGAGTCAAATCAACAAGCCATCGCCAAGCATTCCTCTAAAAATTATTTTTTTCTCACCGGTATTGAGCTTGGAATTTGACAAAAAGAGCGTCTCCGTTTAAAATGTGCGTGAGTTTTTCATGAGGGGTTTTATTTGGATTAATTAAGTTTTCCTGTTCCGTTACAGGCCGATCCCCCCCCCCCCTGTTTTACCCCTGTACGTTAACTAATTTGCGTGAATTTTTTATTAAAAGCTGAAAAAGTTTTCCCGAATCATTCCGAAGGATTTTCGCACTATAGCTTCCCGTTTATTGAATGTGAATGTAACTTTACCCTGTTTAAAATGCTTTTCAGATTGATTGGGATCAGAAGCTATGCCATGAGACTTTGTATCAATAAATGGGAGAGGGCCTTGCTTTGCTAGAGAAAAGCCAACAGATCACCACTCCATCGTTTTTCCAGATGGATTGGAGTAACAATGCTTACCAAAATCGCGATGATGCCTGGAGCCCAAAGTATTGTTCTTTTTCCTTTGTTTCCCCCTAAAAAAAGTCACTAATTTTTGTCTATCCTTCTTCCTGTTTGCTGGGGATACTGTGGCTTTAGAAAACGCTGGAACAGAATTTTTATTTGATTAGTTTTAGGGTTGGCATCGGAGTTTTGTTGATTTAGAATATTATAAATATGTAATTAGATTTATACAGAATAATTCTATTATTTTTTAATTAAATCGATTTAATCATGTTTAATCTAAAATGAGATAAACATAAGAATTAAAAGGTTGGTAATAATTTTTTCCATTAATGAAAAAATACTGTGATTAAATGGGAGGAACAAATTATTTATTTAATATCCAGATTGAACTTTAACAGCTTAATTTTTCCTTGTTGAAGGCAAAATTGCTTTTTGATCGTTTAATACAAATGAAAGATTTGTCCGATTTAGAACATTGAAAATATGAGTCAATTTCCGTGAAACAAGATATTTTTCCTTGTTTTAATATAGATTTTAAGAAAATAATTAAGTAAAAAAAATGTCTGTAAGATTTTCATAACTAATATTAGAACTTCCTAAATAGTAATGTTTAGAAATCGTTTTTATGAAAAATTTAAAATAGAACAATTCATTATCATTAAACGGCAACAAATTTATGAGAAAAGCCTTAACTAAAGCTTACTCTCCGGATTATGGTGACTGGCCGCACGACGTTCGCACAAAACCGAAAACGTCACAGGCAGAATCACTTCTCCAGACGAACCAGAAGGACTCATGGAGTCAAACGTCTTGATCAAGGAACTACCGAGGAGTAGTGAACTGATTTAGATGGGAATTATTCTTTGCAGTTGCCTCATCCACTTGGGTTTAGCTATATCGGGTACTTAAGCAAAAGAGGAAGTGATTGGAAAATACGATCGGTTATCGATGTTTCTATGAATCCCGATTACACAGAACCCTAAAGAGGAAGTTTATTATTACAGCTTATGGTAAAGCAAGACAAAGGTAATTTTTAACCGAGCAGCAGTGGCTATTAAGGCTTGATCAAATAGCGAACCGTCCCGATCAACCAATGTGTGCAAATGCCCTTGAAGGACAGGCCCTGCAGGGTGTGATCAACCACTCTGCAAGTGGACAGCCAGATCTACTCCAGCTGTAAGGATTAAGAGGGTAATTGGTTCAGATAAAACTCTTACAGCTCTCCGCTTATGTGGTAAAGATGGGTGCCTTATGATATGCAAGGGGAAACTTGAAATCCCGGATGATATCGAAGACATCACGATTTGGATGCCTCTTCCTGCGGCACTTTACGGATCCAAAGAGGCTGCTATGGTGATCATCGTCACCCAAAAAAAAGGTAGAAAAAAAACATAGCCTACTTTCAACTTGAAAAGTGCAGCAGGGAACAGATCAAGAGCACTTCCCTGAGTAAATTCGGGTAACTCAGGAGCATATTATCCATTGAACTTGGAATCACTAAGAAATGGTAGGGTTGAACTCAAGGAGCTGAACCAAGTGTTGCCAATCAGTTTGCAAGCACAAAACTTGATTCCGCAACGCTTGGATAATAAATGTTATATAAATGTGCCAAATAATCAGGTAGTAGGTAACAGATGGATTATTGAATCCAAATGGCTGTTAACAATTGTTTGGAACTGAAAATTGGTTTTGACGAGTTGCAGCGACCTGGAAATAGATCAGAATATAAATCTGACTTATTCTGGGGCAAAGAAACTACAGACTAATTATGCTTCAATTTTGTTATTTGGATGAAAAAGGATTTATCCTATTTTATCTTGAGTCGGTTCGATTGAATATGAATTCCCCTCCAACCAAATGGTTGAAAACTGGAATTAATCTTCTGCACACTATCAGAAGAAATAATCTCGAGCACGGTGGAAGTAACAGCTTTGTGAACCCATTCTTACGGCAAGATTCTGTAGGGCCTATTTATCTCCTGTGTTTGCTCAAAAAATATGCAGACTGGAGGATTCATTCTTGACGAATTTGGAAATCAATCTACGATACTGGTGACTTGTAAACTTAGGTCTTCCTTTAGAGGGCTGGCTCTTCCAGGCCCGTCATGTTTGTTCCGATCCCTAAAATGGTTGTTCCTTTTGACCGAGACGTAATCAGTGCTAGAGCATAGCTGAAATGTCTTTTTTTTGAAGCATTTCACAGCAAGAACCAAACATCGCACATAGGATATGACTTTCGGCTGTAAACCTTGGCATGATAATACAGATCGTAAGGTGGATGGTGCACAAGCTGCCGGAGCTTGATCAGAATCAACAGTTTGACTTCAAATCAAGATTGTCTCTTACACTAAATACGGTAAGAGAAGCCAATTTTATAGATGCCCCTTTGGTGGTCATGAGAATTATGATTCAACCAGAACAGAAATTTATTTCAAAGCAAAGACCAGCATTCTAGCATTTGGCCGGCGGTTAACTTTGTGACGATGCAACTCGGCATCCGGCAGAACAGACAAGGATAAATTGAATCGTATTTCTCAAGAATTGAACTATGTGTTAGAACGATAAGTAATTCATTTCTGCTTCTAATCCGACTGACGGCTTCCTTCCGATTCTTTGAAGATGTTCGTTTTGGGGACATTCTGGGTCATGTAGGTGCTGCTTGGAAATATTGATAAAGAAACTTTCTTTAATTCTGACCTTCATCGATAATGTTACAAGCTTAGAGCTTCTTTACGGTGAAGTAGGTAAACAATGCCCATCCAAAATTCTGGTGAGTCAAAGGCTCCTGCCTTTTTTGGTTTAATAAATGCTTACGAGCCTGGAATTCTTCAAGCAAGTTTTAGCTGCCCGAGAATTTATTGTGGGGATCAAAAACACGTATGATTTTGGATTGGACTTTGCCTTCGGTAAGCGTTTCTCCAGGTCATTGGGAAGTACTTCTACAGTCCCTACTATTGATGTCCACTTCTTTGACTACTGGTTTAGAAGTATGATTTCAAAATATTGGTACTATGTCCCAGGGGTGAATTTAGCATCCAAAGGTGAGGTTATCCGTACCAATCGATTTTACATGACTCAAGCCTGAACTCTATCTCTCAACAATGAGTTTAAGAAAGCTTCCTTTTTGATGAGCAGATTAACGAACGAAGAAATTTGTAGTAGGGAGATCAATCCTATGACTTCTGGTTGGAAGAACTGGATAGGTGTAGATCTGAGACTGGAGAAGGACTTTACAGAAGCGGAGGAATATGAATGCGGGATGCTTCTACCAAGATTGTAGGAAACAGATACTGGACCTACCAACTTCAAGAATGCAAGATTCCCTTTGCAGGACAGTCCTTTCCCGGATTTCTTTGAGGAGGACTAATAGCTTCCGATCAAAGGATTCACTTAAATGTACGCTAATTTCCTTCTCCAATTGGGGGTGATTTCTACAATGGAATTTAAGCTTGGCTTTAATGTCCTGCTGAATTCCTGATGGAGGCGCCTTACATACAGATATCTTTAATAGATGGCAAAAGCCAGGTGACATAAACTGTGTGCCTAAAAATGGAACAATGTTGCCTCTAATCAAACAAACGTAGCTTCTGACCCGAGTGGCTTACTGAATGGATCTTGGTTAAACTGTTAGGTCAATTAATTTGAGCTATGAACTTCTCAAGAGAAATGCTTCAGAAAATGAAACTTCGTGGAGCTTCCAACACCTACCGGTGAGAACCTTGCTGTTATCTTTCTCAGAAAAGGAATGTTTTGTTATCCTGAAATTTTCCAAGGAACTTCCTCCAACACATTTACTCCTGCGCGTACATTCACTTTGGGTCTAAATGTCAACTTCTAATCTGAACCATTATGACAAAGATATTAAAATAAATAGCATACTAGCTCTGGGTGATGAAGCTTTGGTTCGCAATGATAACCTAAGATACCAGCACCAAACAGATCATATCAGAATTGGCAGTGTCACAGACCACACAAATCCATTTTCCGCCATTGAATGGAATTACAACAGACACCTTTTTCATCAAGATACGATAGCCAGGGTCCAGCCCTGGAGAGGGTGTGTCAATTCATGAGAGAAGTCTTTGGCGGAGGAATGGTGGTCAATGACTGGTAATTGCAATAAGCTGGTTCGTAGGAAACTAACAAAGAATGTTGACTTCACCGAAATGAAAATGCGGTGATGTTCGCTTTGGTTTGGAAGATTTTACTATAAAGTAATTGGAAATGCTAATTTGCTGATCGCAAATATTGACAATGCCAAAGGCCTCAGCTCAAAAGGATGGGAAGGAAAAAAAAAAAAAAAAAAAAAAAAAAAATCAAGGGTCAAGCTCTTGCCTATAGAGCTTGGGCTCATTTCAACCTGGTTCAAGGTTCGGTGGAGCGATATAAAATGGGTGGAGGTAAGCAGTCAGTTAGGGTGCCTATCGTATGGAGCCAATTACTGAAGGGTGGAGATAGAAACACAGTCGAAGAAGTTATATACTCAGGTGATATTGATATCGATGCGCTATCGCGCTACTTGATGATGTAGAATGCAAAAATCCATATCAATTAAAACGTGGCCCAAAGGTATCAAAGCTAGAATTGCTTTGACTCAAGGGAACTGCCTACTGCTGCATCTCTTGCAAATGAGGCTCGTACTGGAATTTGAATTAATGAGTGCGAGTCCAACTTTATGATGGATTCAAGAAACGTCTCTAATCCGGAGTGGATTTGGGAAGTCAGCAAGTGATGAATCAGGGTACTTTCTTCATCCTACTTCCGCTACATGTCGTTGAAACTTTAGCTCTACTCAACATTCGCGTAACCCTAAGGGCTATCAGTAAGATTGTTATAATAAAAATTACTGCGACGGATCTCGAAAAGGACTTTGGATCCTATGCCTGCCGCAACAGCTGCTTTTGGAGAGATCCTTTCATTGATCAGGTTTACTTTAAGCAACTGGGCGAAGAGAAATTTCATGAACCGTAAATTTGTAGCACAAGCAAATGCATCTTCAGTAGGTGATTGCTTACATGAGAGCTGCAGAAAATGTACCTTAATAGAGGCAAGAAGCTCTGGCTAGAGGCGAATGGGTAACTCAAAAGCTGCTCAAGTCATTGTTTGCACTCGCTTCCCAAAGGGATTCTGCTTACACCCTAACTTCTAATACGGGTTGATGCTTTGATTCGAAGGAGATCATGCCAGCGAAGAAATCGAGCTTTGGGGCGAAAGGATTTTAGATTCTAAAAACACGAAGAGACTTAATCTTTCTTTAGATAGAGCTTGGTTCAAAAACATGTTGATGCTGTGATTCAGGGAAAAATCAAGCGAGCCTGCAGATCATCAATTGGCAGTGGCAATATTCCCCCAAATTTCTGATTGAACGCAAATGAAACCTGATGGTTCAAAATCCACCGAAAAATTAATTAGTTTGTTTTCTAAAGCCCGGTGGAATCTTCCACCGGCTTTTTTATGAATTCAAAACCAAGCGTACCTGGTGATGAAAGATTTCCGTCCCTATACCCAATTCTATTGGATTTGAAATAGTAGCAGCCAAGTGCTTTTGTTTGTTACTGCTGAAATATTCAATACGTTCCCCGGGTTTGGGCCGATATGAAAATCAAATTGAGGAAATATGGAAGTCGCCAAAAACAAATAGGGGATGATTTTTTTCCCGCAAAGGCCGCGGAGGTTGCGCAATAGGACAAGAAGAAAATTGAAGTCATTAATTCATGCCGTTTTTTTCACCTAAAAGACACCGATTGAAAAATAACGTTTTGCTAAAAACGATAGCGGGACGATTTTTTTTAAACACACAAAAGCACACGAAAGGTTGCACAAAGGACAGAAAGATTTGGTTTTTTTACCGCAGAGGTTTCAAAGAATTCTAATCATGTTTCTTTCCACGGCGGATGATGATACTCGAGGAAAAAGCGCTGAAAGGCGCGACCTATAAAAGCCATAGGTGCATGCCCATGGTTTAGATCATAAATCATGTTTCTGGGGTTTTGGCCGATAGATCAATTGAGGAAATAGGAGTTTCGCCAAATGGAAAAGCGGACGATTTTTTTTTAACCACAAAGCACAGAAGGTTGCACAAAGGGACAGAATAGGTTGGTTATTTTTTTACCGCAGAAGTTTTTCAGGGAATTCAATCATGTTTTCTTTCCACGTGCGGATGAATGATACTCGAGGAAAAGCGCTTGAAGGCGCCGACCTAATAAAAAGCCATGGGTGCAAGCCCATGGTTTAGATATCATAAATCATGTTTTTCCGGTTTGGCCCGAAATATGAAATCTCAATTGAGGAAAATAGGATTTCGCCAAAACAAATAGGGGGAATGATTTTTTTTTCCCGCAAAGCGCGGTGATGTTTAGCAAAGGGACAAGAGAAAATTGAGTCATTAATTCCATGCCGTTTTTTCACCTAAAAGACACCGATTGAGAAAATAACGTTTTGCTAAAACGGATAGCGGACGATTTTTTTACCACAAAGCACACGAAGGTTGCACAAAGGGACATGAAAGATTTGGATTTTTTTACCGCAGAAGGTTTCAAGGAATTCTAATAAATGATCATTTCCACGCGGATGATGATACTCGAGAAAAGAGCGCTGAAGGCGCGACCTATAAAAGCTAGGAGGTGCAGCCCATGGTTTAGATCATAAATCATGTTTTTCCGGGTTTTTGGCCGGTTATATGATATCATTAGGAAATAGGAGTTCGCCAAAACAGAGAGGGTAATTTATTTTTAACTGCAAAGCGCGCGGGAGTGTGCGCAAAAAGGACACAAGAAAAAATTTTTTCCACCCGAATCAGAAAAACATAGTAACACAGAAATTTCATTCCTCATAAAACTCAATCGGCAGCCCATCGGGATCTGCAAAAAAAATAAAATTCTCTTTTCCTGTGGACTCCATCTTACGCGAATAGGTTCTGTAGCTTATTCTATGATTCGTTAAAAACTCCAATACTTTCTTTCCAAATCACCCTACTGAAAAGGCAAGGTGTCGAAGAGCCAAAGAGCCTCGGCCTCGAACTCGCTTGGGAGGATTTTGGAAAGGAAAAAGCTCGATATGTATTTGCAATTTTAAAGCCAAAATCGAGCTTAAAAGAATCCTCGTTCTGGGGCTCGATAGATTTCCTGAGAATTTCCAAACCCAAAAACGAATCGGTGTAGAATCCGTTTGGATGCGTTCCGTAGTCTGCAACAAATTATGGCCGTCACTGATAACTCGCCTGAAGCTTTTAGCAATCAGTCCTCAAATGTTTTTTGAAAATCTGCCGTTGCCTGATCAACGCGCACCATGTTTTTTCCCCACCTCATCCAATGATGTTGTATCTCCGGGAATCAAATGATTCATAGGCCTTTTTGAGTTCTTCAAATCTCCGGAAATCAAATCTGCCGTTTGGGCTGAACATTGACATTGCGATCTCGTCTGAATGAATAAATAATACAAGGCGAAGTCCAAATTGCCAGATCTGACATAGGAGAGGATCCCAGGCGATCTTCTTGCCTTTCATAGATCTTGGAAGCGACCTCATGAGTTTCCGGTAAATCATATCTCCCATCCAATCATGCACTCCATGAATGTCCTACCCCAAACTTGAAACAAATCAGAAAGTCTCTTGCTTAGCGGCTAACGCCGTCCAAAAAACCACCATAGCTTCCTCCCATAAATCCAAATTTTATCCCCATATCACCTGAGCCAAATTAGCCAAATATTCCCTCCGGCCTTTGCATGTCTTGGTATTCCACTGCTCCTGAATAATAGCCCATAAGCCGGGCGATGAAACTCTAACCGTAGCCTATGCCAAGTCTATAATTCCAACAGAAAGCACGACAAATCCCAATTCAGCCAAAATACTGATTGAATTGAGTAGGTGTTGGAATATAATCCAATGTAGCTCCAACGCTAAAAAGCATCTGACGCTTGTGGTCCGCCATGAGCGAAATTTAACGCCTGGCTTTTTTTTGGCCTGCGCCACCCTTCTTTTCAAAAAATCTGTCCATAGACAGTTGTCCCCCATCTGGAGCTTTTGAAGCTTTAACCGTGTCTCGGAAGTGCCAGGCTTTTTTTGAGGAAATCTATTGGGATTAAAATCTTCTTGTAAAAACTTGGTGTCGAGCCCTCTTTCAACGGCAATCAGATGAGATCGCTGGCCTGTGTGCGCTGAAGTAAGGCCATTTTACCGTATTGCCCACCCAAAACTTTGATAAGCTTCCGATCCAGTCCCCTGAAAGTTTGCCATGTCAGTGAATTAGTAGTTAAAAGTCTATTGCCCAGATTGTTCGCCGATCTCATGTCTTGTTGAGAATTTCCAGTATTGGCTGAAAAACGGTAATTTTCTTGCCATCAGAGCTTAATTTTCATCTGTTCCACCATGTAATCACCCGGTGTCAATGCCGTCACTTTTTTTGCGGAAATAGCAAAGCGAATACAAGTGCTGCAGCCGTCTTGGTAGGACGTCAAATTAAATTAATTTTGTCAAGCAGTAAGCCAAACTGAAAAATGGGTTTGAATAGACCACGAAGCGTTCAAGGAGCTTTCCAAAGTTTTCTTTGCCTTTTCCGGTAGCTACATGGCCACCCAGATTCCCCAAGGACTATGTCGAGGCCCTCCAGCAGAGGATATGGCTGCACCTTTCCCACCTTGTGTCCGGGATAAATGCAAATCGATTTGCCATCCGGTGACCAATTGAGGATTAGAGTCCCGATGAAAGAAGCTTCGATCCCATTTTTGATTGGGGAAGCTGAATCTCGGTATATCCCAAGAATCGAATGCTTCACGGCTTACAGTAAAAGGCTAATTGCCTCTCCGGTCAGGAGAAAACTGCATCCCATTGAACAGTTCCTTTGACTCAAAATAATTTGCTTTGCCTTTTCAGTTGCTGGTCAAATCAGCTTTCCGCAATTTGGTCGCTCCTTTCAAAAATCAATTTCGCAAGGAAATCCTACCACCGGAGATCTGCCTCCATAACCTGAGTCAAAGTCTTGGACAAATTGATTTTCCGATTCTACTTTTGGGAGTTTGGGTAGAATTCCTCTGCATTGACTGTGGAGGATGCGTTACCTCGCCATGATCTCCACCTCTGAACAAAATACGCAACCAGTTCCCATCCGAGCTTGAATTGCAGCTGCTAATTCTTCTTGGGCCATCATCCTTTGACGAAAGGAGTCATTTTTCTTGGGCTGAAAGTCAGGCCGCTTCGGCAAAGTAGATGTTCCGTTTTTCCCTGTTCATTCCATGCCCCAAGCGATTTTTTCGCCAGTTGGGGAAGCTTGTCAACTCCCAGAAGGAAAGCTGAATTTGGGCCACTTTGCTCCATGGTAAAGGATTGGGCGAAAAGAAATACTGGGAATTAATAAGGCGAAGAAGTAAATAAGAAGCGTTGTCCTTTTTCATTTGGGATTCATTCAGTGTTTAATAGTTTGTAAAAGAGTTTTTTCGCTTTTGTTGCTTCGTTCCGTAAAAGCGAAATCTTGATGTAAAATCGGAATCGGAAATCCCCCTTCTAAAACGGGGCTAGGGAGAATTTTTTGAAGTAAAATCAGCATTAAATTAGCTGATGTGCAGGACTGCCGGATACACATAATAGTTTTTTTATTAGTTTATAAATCATTAGTAAATGGAAGATCGAGCTTCATTACGCTAGAAGACCCCAGACTTCCTGAAGTGCAACCTTATGATCAAAGAAGATTGTTCTACTCCCAATAACGTGATTCAATCATGTTAATGGTCCAAGGATTTTGAATTTCCTTCCTATCTCTGATAGTTTCAAAACAGTCTTATTTGTCTTGCTCAGCTCGAATGCAATGGTAAAGAGGCATACTTTTATTTGCCTTTTTGCTCTCCGGACGCTCCACTTTTCTTTTGCGCATTCCTTTAAATAAAAGCTGATTTCAAGGTCATTGTCAGCTTTTTTTTAGAATTTAAAGTAAATGACTCCCCAGTCAAATTGTGAAGAACAGTGTCTCACAATTTGGATAAAGAAGGAAATCTTCCTCAACATAAATTAAAATTCGATCTGCTGAAGCCTTTTCCGTATTCCAAAGTCAGATCCCTTGGATAAGTCGATCTAAAAACAGAACTACCGTACTCGATTTCTCCTTTGCCACCCTGTTTTGAAAATTTCTACGTATATGTTTTGCCAATATGCCAGTAAGTTTGAACTAGAATATTTGTATGATCTGCCTCTGCCTCATTTTGCCCTTCCGAGAATCAACAGTTTAGCTATCTGGCCTTTTGAGCGAATGATACTCCAATTTTCTAGGCGACTTACCATTTTCATAGGTTGTCGTGAATTTGATATAAGAATCTTCTCCAGCTCCTTTTTCAGTCGCTGGAAGGCTTGGCGTAATTATTCATCATGCAAGGAAAATGAAGAATTTTAACCACTTTTAGGATCAGAATAGCCACTCAAAGGCATTGCTGCCATGGAAAGACTTCCCCGTTTTTGCATAGATGTAAGCTGGCTGACCCGATCGGCTTTATACCCATATTTCCGGATCGTACCGGCATTCTCCCTCCAGCTTGGGAAATAGGACTTATTTTTCCGAGTGGACTTCGGCTCTTATCTATTCCAACAAAGCCAATGGAATGCTTCGGGGCGTAAACCATATTCTTGGCCAAAAAAGCCCTGATCGTCCGAACCAAATTAGGTGCATCAGGAAGATCGGCCAGTAGATTTTTCTTTGCGTTAACAATGATCGCATCGGATGTACTCAGGGTATTATTCAATTGATCAGAAACCACAGCAGCAGTTGCTCTGCGAGGAAATTTGTCACTGATTTCATCAATTTGGGAATAGATACCTATCTGCAGCTGCGGTCTGAATTTTTTCGGATCCCCGATATGGAAGATAAGTATCAATTTTTTGATGCGAGTGACTTTTTTTTGCCAGTTCTTGGCCTAAGCAAATCGCAGTCATCTCAGGCGAGGTGACTAAAGGGATGTCAGTTTTCAAAATGTGCCTTCCATTTATCCGGTTGTTTGTAGGTGAAAAAGGTTTTCGTAGCGGTCTCGCTCAAAATTATAGCTTTTCCAGTTTCGTTTTTCGGCTTTGAGTAACGTTTTTGAAAAACGGCTGGATGGTTCAAAATTTGAATTTTCTTCCTTTTTATCAACATCGCTATCGACATTTCCATAAATCGGAGAAAGCCGACCGCTCCGTGGCATAATAGTAGATTTGTAACCAATCCAGGAAACCAACCGGACCAAAAAGCGTTGAACTTGATCAAAGTTATCTAGGAGGTAAAGCGATTTGGTTGACTTTCAAAAAGATCCCATTGCGACTTGATTTTTTAGATCGGAATGAAGAAAAGCTAGGATCTCCCAGTGCCCAGAAAATCACGAAATCGCCTTCTTTCGAGGTATGTTTAAACCATTGACCAATTTGTCTCCCCCAAACCGGTGTAGGCCGTATATGAATGTGAAAAGTTTGGTGGTTGGAGCTGGGATAAAAATATTTATCAGATTGATTGTCCAACCAGTACTTTGTTTTTTTATCAGGATCCAGAAGCATAAATCCCAAGTGCCCTTGCTCCAAAGACTTCTGATTTGGTAAAATGAATTTATTGATTTTTTGAACCGTAACAGGAACTGGATGATTAAGCGCTATTCCGAAGAGAACTTTTTTTCATAGGATTAATATAAAAAACATGTCCATGAAATTAGGCCTTCAAATGAGTTTTGAATGGTGTTAAAGAGTTCTGTTAATAGACAGCATGATTAATTAATCTCTTGAAAGAAGTGGATAATAGTCCAAGTGGAAGAATCCACCTACCGGGGGGATGCCTTTGAATTTTAGCTATTTCCTTTACTTTTCGCCGCAAAAAATGAGTCGGACTCCCGCGGTCAAATGATTTTTTTTTTTTTTCCCCGTCGGATTAAAATCCAATTTTGGGACTAAATGACAAAGGTCCAAGTCCGAAGACTTAGAAACCAGATTGTCATTTGGCCTTTTCTGTTTCGCTGTGAAACTTCCGCGTACTCGTGGGTTGAGAGAAACTGTCACGAACAAGGGGAATTTTTACTGAATTCCACCAGATTTCGATTCTAAAAGAGTTAACAGTTGGAACGTTCTGTCCATTTCTGCTGATCTCACTATCTGGGATAGGCCAATCTTCCCTGATAGGTTAACCGCTAAAGTTTGGATTCAAAAATTCGCAGGAGGAGTAAACCTTTTTAGGCATAATCTATTCTCCTGGCGTCATCCAAGTCTCTGATGAAGGAACATTGCTCACATATTTTTCTTTGAAAATAGCCAATCGAGTGCAAGGCGGTGCTCCCATGCTCACACTTGGTGCCAGGAGGTAAGCTGCCTTTGTCCAGGTGCAAGCTTACTTTTAAGCATATCCATATGTGCATTGATTCCCTTGTCAAGTAGGAATCTGTAAGCCTTAGCCTTATCTGTTGCAAAAAGCTGCCTCTGCCTCAATAATTTCAATTCAGCATAGCTAGCAATCAAAAGAGGGGAGAAGTCTGGAGTTGTATATATTGACCTTCCTATTAAGGTAGATCTTGCGCCCTTGCTTCCGGAGCTTACACGAACCTGCGCATTTAACAAGTTCCTATAAACTTGCCATCCGTGGTAGTTCCGATCATCAAATTGAAGTTCTAGGGTCAATCTGTTGGTAGCTAAGTAGCGCAATCGCAATGCTGAATAACTGTTCATGAGAAATCCAGCCCCCAAGCAGATAAGTTTGCATTATTGATCGCTACTTGGGCCCAAAGGATTGAAACCTCTGCTCAAAGAACTCCAATTGGTGCATTATCTGCCTTAGTATTTGAAGATCCCGCTGCTGCTGCTGCCAAACCTGGCCGGCAATCCATAAACCTGCTTTTCCTTTGGTATGGATCCAGGTATCTAGCCTTTCAGGGTATTCCCAAAAGCTTGATCCAAGTCCACATCACCTCCATAAGATGAAGATCATCATCCCAAATTAGAAATCGAGGTCGTGCCCTTAAGATTTGCGAATTCCTGATCCAATAAATTTGATCACCATTTCCATAAAAAGTGCCTGAATCATCAATCGTAGGCTGGGGTTTACTGTAGTGAAGTTGAACTCTCCGAGAAGGTGAACATTTCCAAATAAATCCCTTGTCATACCAAGATTCAAAGGCATCAAAATCTGAACCTGCACCCAAATAATTGGAGTGGCTTGCAGCTTCTGCCTTTTTAATTCATTTCGTCAGTCAGTCATCACATTGTATAAGAAAAAACCCCTTTTGAAACCAGTTCCGCTGAAATCCGATGGTTCCATCGTATCCCGAAACCGCTATCTGGGATTTGGAGAAAGCTAGGTATTGTAACATAGTTGTTTACCGCGCTACCTGATCGGATCGTTGAGTGTAGTTTCATAGGTACTATTGCCATCAAAACCAAGGATTAGGTGGCATCTTCCGGATTGTTTGGGTTTTCGTTGACATCTATGAAGCTTTCACAGCCGAGCCGAAAGATCAAGGCGCACCCAGTATTGCTTTTATTTTTAGTATTTTTAATTTATGTTTCTGATTTTAGAGGTTTATTAGTCCCAAATTCAAAAGTGAAGAAGTAACTCTGTACAAACCTGGAACCAAGTCCGTAAATCCTACGGCGTTGCCGCCTGCAACCTGGAAAACGATTCTGGGTCAAATCCGTCCCAAGGAGTGGAAAGGATGATATTATTCGCTGCACCGAGAAATCGAGCGGTCCGGAAAGGAGTTCGGTTCTAGCACCTGTGGGAACTCAAATTATATGCGAGATGTGATAGTTTCTCAAGCTTGATAAAGCTGGCATGCATTCACGAAGTTTTTCCAGATACACCTCTGTAGTAATTTCCTCCAATAACCTGCTCCATAATCCACTCCGTCCAGGTCCAATCTTGACTAAAAATACTGGCTTGCATTCTGAGAACCATCTGCTCAATACCCTGGAATACTCTGTCTCATTTCTGTCCCGATTAGAATCCTCTTGCTTTCCAAAAGCAGAAAGTAAGTTGCCCAAACTGATCAATATGCTGCCAAATCCTGATCGGAAATCAATCAGGAAAGAAACTCAAATTCTTTGTAAGAAAATTGATTTCGAATTACCGGCCAAGAGCCTTTGGAATAGCATTTTCCCTAGTATTAATTGAACTTCCGGTTCTCACAGGGAATCCATTTGCACCAATCAACTGTGGAAGGTTAGGATCCAAGGTTTTCCTGTGCATCAGCTTGCGCCGGGTCTTACATAAGGCAGCTACCATAGATATTTTCCATATGCTTTGACTCTTTTAGGATCATCGTTTGACTCCTGCACCATTATATCCAAACTGGAGCCGACTAATCAATCTGGTCCGATTCCCTTCTCGAATGCCTTTTGACTGCTCATTTTTATGGTAGTGATGTTTGCACTGACATCCCAACACGGAAGCTCCCTCTCTCAATCGGTGTTCCGCCAACGACTATTTCCCATCCCTCGTTTTCGATCTCCCCGCAATTGGTGATGTGGAAGAGAAGCCAGTCGCAATCAAAATCGGAACTGGATAATTTGATCTTTTGATAAGTTTGACTTATAAATAAGTCAAACGTCAGGTTTGGCTCGGTTGTTGAAAAAAAGCATAAACTGGGTTCCCAAAATTCAAGGGATGTGTACCGTTCAGGGCTTCAAAATTGGGATCCCCAAATACTGAAGTTTTGAAAACCTACTTGGCCATTGAGTGGGAATACAGAAAGGAGAAACAACGTAAGCTCTAAAATATGTGGGTTGGGTATCCCTTACCACCTGAGCCCAAGAGGCTCTAAATTTTTCCCGAAGTGAATCAGCTTGGAAGATCGAAGTTTTTTCACTAAAGACATACCCAGATTCACCGAAG
>Ga0163217_1090896_pt1 | contig 18641 bp, 10 predicted proteins | sample SynspAceP_FD_185933 | JGI IMG/M metagenome (GOLD analysis project Ga0163217, IMG submission 185933) | Saline lake microbial communities from Ace Lake in Antarctica - Synechococcus sp. Ace-P (PacBio error correction) | ecosystem: Environmental > Aquatic > Non-marine Saline and Alkaline > Saline ...
CCTTGAAAAACGAAGCTCTTGCCCGACAGCTAAAAAGGATTATTTCAAAACTATTTTATCTCTTTAAAGGGGGAGAATTGAGTAACGGCAACCGTGAAATTTATTTTCTGAATGGTTAAACCAGAATTTAAACCGCACCAATTTTTCAACCATTTTCATTAACCCAAACTTTAAATTTGTCCGTCATATTTGATTACAGATGTTAAAATAAACTGAAAGGCTTATAGATTAAAAACTTTTTAACATTGAAACAATACTGTAATTCTTATCTTTACCATTCCTCTGGCTGTTGTTACTTTTCTAGGTAGTGCCGCAGCAAAGTTTCGTGTGCTCAGTTGCCAAACTCTTAGAGTATCATATGGGAGTGGGTTACATCCCACAGTAAAACATCATCTCAAAATGTAATCGACGATCAGTCAAGACTTTCATTTCTAACAGAATCTAAGAGGGAATAATTGGCATCATTCCTCAAAATATTAAAATCCTGCCATCGGGACGCATTCAGTGGTCTTTTAATCCTAGAAAAGAATTATGGCAAAAATTAACACTGACCTCCTATGAGCCTGGGGAAAATCAATGACTGATATAGTATCTCGATCCTTAGATGCGACCATCGCCGAGACCCAGAGGTGCCTTGGACCTTATCTCTTTTGTGAATGAATCAAATTTAAGAGAAGCTTTTGTCGTTGAAACAGTAATATGAAATAGAAAACTCAAAAACAAGATGAAGAGGTTTGCAACTATACAAGAACATGATCTTAAAATGGAATTTATCCCTCACACCCAACAGCAATGCGTATTGCTCAACTGGATTATGATATAAATAACCAAAAAGTCAAAGCAAAAAAATCACCATAATAAGCCTCCCATAGGAACATCCAATTGCAGAATTCGAATTGATCCTAAAACCGAAGTAACACCTGCTGATACATGTGTCAAGACTTCACACCCAGCGATTTTATTTCTATACGCTTTACCTCGACAATCAAAAATATTGTCACCAAGAAAGCTTACAACATCATGAAGTAGATCAATTTCCAATCCTGTTTATCCGTTAAATTCGAATATTTATCCCGTATCATTTGCGGTCTGAAAACAAAAAAGCCGTAACATCCCATTCTTCTTTACTACTCTATCTTTGCGATCACTTCCTGTGCCCCTCAAAATCGGAGAAAAAGCACAATCTGGGAAGGCCTTTATACAAAGGGCAAATGATTATTACCAGCCTGGGGATCAAATAAGGCTATTATTCTGTACAGACAAAGTGCTCTACCAGTTATCAGAGGAAGCGAAAAAGCAGAATTAGCTGATTACAACCTACTGCAGCCATCTGGTCACTTCAAGACCAGCGGTTATAATAGAGACCTGTATTTCAGTAATTTCATCGAACTTATAATCGGAAGTCCATTGGCTGAAGAGGCACTTTTCATGAATGCTTATTCTCTTATTGGACTCACCCTCGATAATAATCTTGATCAACACGAGTTCTCAGAAGCAGTTCGGCATTCCGATTTTTGTGACGTCACGTTCCACAGTTCTGCCAGCCTTGACCCGAGCAACTGGACAATGTTGGTTTCACGAATTTGCAAGGTAGATTCCGAAGAAACGTTCAGAGTCGAATATTGTCTATTAACCGGCTCAAAGATGGATTTAGCTCCAGGAGATTTCTATTAGAGCTTTGTATCATAACATTTTCAAAAACTTCTGCAAAGGACTATCTGAGTCGATCCAATAAATGGCAGGAATTGCATACAAGCTGGTAAAGTAAGTACTGGGATATGCTCACAAACAGCTTATTTGTCAAAAAAGAGGAAGAGTTAAAATGATGCGCTGGCTTTTGCGGCACATTTCTTACAGAAGATATCCAAGTAGCTCACTTCTGTCGTGTGAATGCAAAAAATATGAAAGTGAAGCCGTGAAAGCTAACTGATCACGATCGTAGTTAAAGAATAAATAAGCCACAGCAAGCCTGCTGACAACAAGCTAAACTGATGAGCTGAAAAGCAATTAAGTTAAAAAAGAGTATAAATCTAAATAAAAAGATATGGCCAACTAATCCATCAATCATTACTAGAGATTAGATAAAATCGCATAAAATGGCAACACTATGAATACTTCCATATTGTTGGTCAGCCCCGCGCAAAGCAAATTTTCAATACCTTGAAAGAGGAATTGAATGCAAGACCTTCTGAATTTGCTTCAACGTTTTTGATAATTTGGAAGAGGTTTTCCGGAAAACAAAGAGCAATTGAAAATCTCAATTTTTACGAGCGTATCGCCAAACCAATAAACGTTACGTTGGAAGAATTGAGAAATAAAATTCTACCCACACGATGCCTAGAGCAACTGGCGAATAAAGCAATTAATCTTACGGGACCGAAATTCTTTGGAAGTACACACGGCAGCATGTGCTGCTTATAAAGCGCCACTTACCACCTTACTAATTAAATCCAGAGAGCAGAAGTGCAAAATCATCTAACGAGCGCATTTTCTTCCTTCTTTCTCTCTTTTCTTCTCTTTCTCTTCTCTTCTTCTTCTCCTTCGCTCTCTGCTCCCTGAATTTTATCACCCCGCAACTCCACCCTAAAAGCAACACTCTCCACAAGAAACCAGTTTTAAGTCAATTTAAAAAAGACGAAAACTGGAAGAATGAATAATCATGTGGACGCTCGGTCCTGGGCAGACCTACTTTTAAGTTGCGCCTTTGAGCGCAAATACCCTAGCTAAAATTCGCTTGGGTAGCGTGCATAATCTCCTACTGGCCAGCAAGTCTAATTTGTCTCCGCCGATGCCGTAATGGTCGCCTCCAGCTATGGACGTGGTATTATCAGCATCCCGAAAGTTCAATAATTAATCTCATCGCCTGGAAGTTCTTGGTCACCAAAAGTTTTGCATGCAGAATCATGAGAACTTAGCTATGGTCTTTCAGTCGGCCAAGGGCAAGATGGAGCCCCGAACATATTCTTGCGATATGTAAAAATTTTTTTATAGTCAATGAACTGATTTTAAAAGGGGAAAAAGTCCCTTATCACCATAGCCCAACTCAAGAAGCCCTAGACCCATTCGATATAACTTACAATCTTCTAAGGAAAAATGGCGACTGCATTGCAAAGAACGCATTTTTAAAGAAGAAGGAGCTATGAAGTTTTTGTGGTTTCGGGCCCTAATTCCTCGCCTAAAAGGTAACCTAAAAGATGAAAATTTTCATTGAACCTCGGATAACTAGTGCTGATGTACGAAATGTATGAAGTGCCGCTGAGCCCATCCCCGGGTACTACCTGATATTTGCATTTTTGCCACGCCGGCCCGTGGCTGATTATCGCCTGCTCAAATTTCGCCCGACCAAATCCAAAAAAGATGCGCTTCGATTTTTTATTAGCAAATGAAAAGATAACGATATCGCCTATGGAATTGGCTAACAAAGAAAGCGAAGAAAATCAGATTCATGTCGGATTCTTGCGTTAAAACACGAGAACGAAGTGGTAAATGCAAAAGCTAACCTAAAAACCAGAAAATTCTCAGTTTGTTGTTTTGAATTCCACTAAAGTAGAAGAGCTGGTTCAAGGGACCGAATCAAGTTTATGAGATTATTTGGTGCAGTGTAGATCACGTCCGTTAAATTGCTAGCAAATACAACTATTCGCAGCCATAATACAATCAAATCAAAACTATCCCTGTTTGGGGTTTAAGTAGATTTTTTTCTATTATCTTTTGTTTATGTAACCAAATTCTTACCATTGCCCCCTATTTTTTTGACAATGAATGCTTTTCGCAAGAGCTAACAATTTCACGACATTATCAATACGATCGAGCTACGGATCCAAATACAATGTTCATCAAAGCAAAACAGTTTTGAAGCAGCTTTCTACATAGGAGGTCCTGGACGACAGTGAATTCAGACCTGAGGCGAACTCAAAAGTAAATGGCTGATTACCATCACGATGTGCTTCAAGTGGGAAGCTTACATCCGCTACTTGTCCAGGTACACAAATTGTCCAAGACCGTCGATTAGCGGGCACGAATTAATGAGAGTCTGTTGTTTCAATTTTTCGCAGATCGAAAACTGAATTTTGAGTACATCGAATCCCAACGATCGAGTTCAACCGATTTACAAAATTCTTGAATAATATAAGCTCGCTGTTAGCTTTCTATGCACATATCGCTTTGGGAATTGATACGATTCCTTTGAAAGTAGGGGGTGAATCCCTTTCTTTGAAATCGCAAATGATAATCGTCAATAATGTCGTCAACAATCTGGGCGGCAGGGCTGGGCTCAGAGCTACTTTCAGACGAAGAAATCGCTATGTGGTTGATACAATGATATCTATGTGTCCATCTGTCTTTTCGCAGATCCGAGACGGTTATCATATTTTAATACATCGGAGGGATTGTGGATCTCTTCAGATCCGAGCCAGACAAGGCCATATAGCAAATATTCTAGGAGAACCCTTTAGGATTATTCTCGGGAAGCTAACAAAACCAGCCGCGAATGGATTTTCACCATTACTCGTTTATCGACGCCAAAAAGTCGACCAATGCGCAAATCTTTTTTTTTAAAACAAAAAAAAAAAAAAAAAAAATTCCCCTCTTAGAGGTTCGGTGACAGCGTTTTGAAACTACTACCTCGAAGTGATCCAAACTCCGAAAAACAGACAATGAATTACTGAAATAGCCCTGAACGTTCGATTCTTAGCTTACCCCTTCCAGTTAAACCCTATGCCAAATCGCTTAGCATTTCTAATTATGCCTCCATTGATCAACGCTGTTGATGCAGCCTGCACAACGGATAAGCATGATCACGGGGGACCCCGGTGCGGGACCAAATCAAATTATGCTCCGGTGCTATGGGGATTGCTCTCGGGAAATCGCCCCTGACCTATCCCAAAGTCTTATACTCATGAGGATTAGAAAATGTGTGTTGAAGCACGATATTTGAAAAACTGGACAGCCTAAAGCTACATAGAATTTTATTGAGCTACCAGGATTTAACGATTTGAAATTCGACTTGTAATCATCGGAGAGAGATCAGCCCTAGTGGTAAATCCCCGGACTTTATAAATGAACACTCCAGTCTGTTGGATACGTTGAAGAACCCTTGGGAAAGACTTGTAGACGTGCATCTCAGCATGATCACGCTTCAGCTTGCTTACTGCGCTTTTCCCATTGGTCATTAATTGCATGCCTTTCCCAAAGTAAAACTGAATTGGAAGCGTTATCGGATGCCTTTTAAAACTTTTTAAATCAATCTTTCAAAAAAAGAGTACTGAACTTCTCATCCGCGCTAACCGCATTAAAATAAAAGAAGCAGATTTTCAACTGCGTTTCAATTGGAAAGAATTGAGTGTATTGCTGCTTCGAGGTGGGAACAAGCCTAGCTTGAAATCTTTCTCAGGAAATCCTTGAAAATGCAGAGGAAATTAACCTTCGAATCAACGAAAATACTTCAATTGCTCAAGACTGATCAGCTTGGGTGGTTGGCCCAGCTGCGATTGGATCCAAAATCAATCAGGGATGCAGCAACTTTCTAGCTAGCGCATGTTTTATTGATCCCTTGAGAGAGCGATTTCACTCATTGATAGGCTTGAGCTTCGGATATTGAGGAGAGCCTCGGTGATGAGGCCAATAAAGTTGAGGTGGATCGGAAAAAATGGATCAAACCAAGATCGACTTAGCAGGATTTTATCTTCTACAGAAAAAGCATGGCTTGAGTTCGTAGAAGAATTGATTATCACTGAGCGAGAGTTTGGCTGATAAAGTCCTTTGAAGTGCCAGAATTTAGATGAAATTCTAGAAAAGGCTGATCTGGATTACTGGCTCTGAAAATTCTCTCACCAATCGCACAGGTCAGTCTCTCCGTACAAAAGGTTGATTCCTATCAGCTGCCTTTTTGGCCAAAGAATTATGGGCCAACTTCTGGTGCTTGGGTATGAGAATGCGAAAATTGAAATTGAGCATACATGAAGTCGCAGCTGGATGTCCGATTAGATGAATCAGAAATTCTCACTTCTCTGCTAATAAAGGTGCAGTTCCCTCAATGCTTGAAGAAAGTTGCTCAGGAACGGGTGATTTTCTAGATTGCCTTCTGGCCATTAAGTATTTGATGGCTAAGACAAAATGGAGTTTCACCTACTTTGATCTTTCGATGAGATCGATACCGGTATTTCGGGGAGTAGCTTTGAACGATGGTTCGGTATGCATGCAAGGGACTCTATTCCCAATCAACACCATCACCAAGTCATCTTGCATTACACATTTTGCCCCAAGTGGCGTGCGAAGGGTGACGTTCACTACTTCGTGTATAAAGACAATACCTACCGAAAAAACAATAATATAATCAAAATGCTGAGCTAGAAGAAGAATAGAGGAGTTGAAACAAAAAATGGATCTCAAGGAGTTTTCTCCATCAGCCTTCAGCGCTGAGAGTGCTATCTGAGAATTTGGTCCGCAAGTAGGCTGATCGGAGTTTGAAAGCCCTTGAACTAATCATAATTTTGCCCCCTATTTTAACAAAATTTGAAATATAACACTACAGACGAATATTCCAGATAACTGCTCAACTAGGAAAAGTAAGGAAACATAACCGGAGCTTTGGATGACAAATCAATCGCATCGGAAACGCCTCCTTAAAAGCAAAGACAAGGGGCGGAAATTTGTGTTCGACAATGCGCCATATTGCGATGCGAATGGGAGCAATCAACGAGCCTTGCTCAACGAATGTATACCATTGTGATTCCGCGAATGCTACAAGCTATGGAGGATATGAAAACTTTATGCGAAGCCCAAAAGTATTTTGGGAGGCAAACTGACCTTTTGTTGCACCTCTATACTGGAATGTCTCCGAATATTCGGAAAGGTCGTTCATTGCACGGTGATTTGAAATTATCGATTGGGCAAGTGAGTTCCTAATGATGTTCTGCGATTCTTTTCACAAGATGATGCAAGTAAGCAGAAAGAAAAGCACGTGATGAATGAGTGGGCTTTTCTATTATTGGGTCCATATCCTTATAACTCGCTGTGCTTCAGCGAATTTCCCATTCCTATAGCTAGATATTGGCTGATGCCAAAAGCCATTGCTGAGAAAGCCCAATCGCAAGAGGTTTATGGCTACCCGATTGTGGTAAGTTGAAAAAGGTAAGAGTGAAATATCCATTTCCAGTCTCCAACCACTACTTGCTGGCACAGGAAATCGAGGACTTTGATTCCTTCTATAATTTTGCTGAATCACTAGCTCACTCTGGATAATGCTTCTTGCAGAGTCATGCCCGCCAGATTAACATTGTGCGCGATGTTCTTCAGAATATTACCAGAATGGCCATGCAGAAACCATCTTCCTATGTACGGAGGCTATCTCATTTAACCAGAATCTCCGAGGAGATATGGACCAGTTCTAAATACTTATAAACCACCAAACCTTATTTCAATAAGCCTTCTGAGATTTCTCGGAAGCTTTTCATGTTTTTCCATATCAAAATCAGGTTTTTTGTTGAAGTTTTTCACCTAATCTTATGTGCATTGATTTTATTCCCAATTCTAACATGAAAAAGAATTTTACACTACTGATCCTTTACTTGCCTTTTCTGGAAGATATATCTTCCAGCTTTCTCCCAGATTCTTACCCGCAACCAAGACCGACGCCGAAGCGAATGGCAATATGGCACACTGATCCTTCGTGAGTAATTCTTAATTCGATGGAGCGTGGAGCAATCACCGCCCATTGTCCTCGTGGATATGGTTGCGAGAAAATAATTGCACAGATTCAAAGTGGTTCGGCTTCCAGGAACTCCAATTCTCTGAAGAGCCGACGTCCAAAAGATATGGGCCGAATGATAAGGTATATTGAACATCGAGGGCAAATTATTTGCCTTCCTGGAACTATTGATTCGCACGGGCATATGGAGGAGAAGGACAAGGTAACCAGCCGAATATGTGTATAAACTTTGGTTTGGCTCATGGAAATACTTCGTCAAAGCCCTCTGCGCAGCATGGGTTCTATCTGATTGCGCGTGCTTGAATCAGGAAAAAGCGATCTTGCCAGCAAATGAAACACCAGCCCCCAAGACTTATTGCATCATACTCTCATTGGAGCGGATTTGGAGCGTAAAATTTATCTAAAGAAAGAGAGAGGATTTAAGAGTAAAAATAGATCGCCGCCCCCGATCAACGCCCAGACTGCAGCGCACACGCCAAAGCCGTGGGTAATGAAAGAATACAAGCTTAAAGGTGCTGACGGATTAAATTCTTTGGAGGCACCCAGAAGTCATGCACGGCAAGCTATTTCTGAAAATAAAAAACTAGGTCTTCGTTCTTTGATGCATCATCAGCAGGATGGATGTGGCAAGAATGGAATTATTGAATTCTTGCACTGAGCAGGTTTGACTGCAAGGAGCATGGGTATGGTCTTCCACACGAGAGCACTTTTATGAAGACCGTACTATTCAAGGACTATCAGATTGAATTATAATTTCAAATCGGCAACATGCATTTGGATGAAGGGGCAACCGCCCTCTGGAAGCAGGCGGCAGCTCTTACTCCTGAGCATTGACAAGTCATTGGTATTGGAGCTAGATTTGAACCTGACCCTACCGTTCAATATCTATGAACCAAATCGCCCGATTTGATGCGGGCACGCCCCAGACGAGAGTGGCAATCCAGTCTAGCACGCTTCCTTCCGCTATGGAATTTTATCCAGCCAAGCCGACAGTCGCATGGGTTCGAAGGTTTGATTTGGAACTACGGCAGAGGACGATTCAATGAAAAAGAGAATTACCGTCTTGTTATGACCTTTGTCAATGAATAGCCAAAAACCCGTGGAGTGAAGGTGACCGCGGGTTCTCCGATCAGGCATTTATTTTATCAGCCTCCTATGGATTTTGCATATAGTCCGGGATTGGATTATTGGCGAGAACGGGTCTTTCATCCGCTCGAGGTAAATCAGAGCTGCACTCTAATTCCGGTGCAGAAATCCCTTGGATGGAAGAAAATTAATCGGATCGGTGGAACTTGGAAATTGGATGACTTCGGTAATTTTGGACAGAAATCCACCCCAAAACCTAAAAGTATTGTATGCCGTACAGGTCGCGATACGGTTGGATGCAAACTAATCATGCCTACATCCGACGTGGGCAGGTCGTAAATAATCCGGCTGAAAGACGGAAATCGCTCCCTACGATGCCAAACAAACTTCTAGAGACGTGAAGAGCCGTGACAAAGCAAAAAGCCAGACTGGGACTAGCAAGCTTAAACAGCAGGTTTAGATCTGCGGAATAAACAGCAAAAGTTTAACCGTATAAATTCTTAATACTGCCGAATTGGTAAGAAGCATAACGGAGTAAAAATCTTTACCCAACGAACTGGAAGTTGGGAAGAAAACCTTAAGATGGTCTCACACTGGGTATGCTTTGAGTCATCACATGTTTCGCGCACAACTCCGAATACTTTAAAAGTAGTACCTCCGGATTATGCTTACGATCATCGGGCAGGTCAAATGCGAGTATCCAGATACTCCATTTGACATGGATACGTTGGCTGAAAGATCGCGTGCCGATTAATCAAATCCACTCTTGGTCCGATGGTCCGTACATCTCACCTTGCAGTTTGTCTTGGAGGTTTTCATCGGGATGCATTGGGACTAGATACCCCGAACTGATCAAACGTCTTTTAATTCTATTGGAAGATTCTTCTGGCCAAACTCGCCTGACGCCGGTTGAGAATCACCTCACCCGAACTACAAACATGAAATGGTCTGGTGAGATGAGTTTGGAGTTCCTGCCCTATCCTAGCCAATCCAACGTCATAGCCGATTATGATTTGCTCAAAGCTGGTTCACGAATCCTTCAAAATAGAGAAGAAGCTACTATTGGATAGTCCCAACCTTCGAAAATGGACCAGGGTGACTTGCTGCAGTTGAGTGTGCGATTACGGAAACGGAGTAGAGAGGAATAGTAGCGCTCAGTTTTGCCCTAGCACTCCCGTGATCATTGTAGGATGACTAAGTATGTGGCCACTTAAGCTGAAAGAAAACGCTAAATCCTTCAGATGAATGAAATCAAGTTCTAAGCTCTCCATATGGTAGCCAGGAACGCGGACATTAAGTATTGTATTCGGACAAGCCCGGAGGAGGGTTAATACGACTGCATCGGCGAAATGCCTGAAAGACGCCTCCTTTCCTGTTCTTGTTAATTTCTTAATTTGTGTTAATGACTACCCACATTTATCTAGGGAATCCGAATTTACATTTTTATCGATAGTCTTGATTGGTTTTTAGAAAAATAATAGACTCTTTTTTTTCTGCATCCTAAATTGCCTTAGGAAAGGGATTTAGATATAAAAATACGCCGAACAATAAGGAGAATTAAAATTGATTTTTAGAAAATTTTAGAGAGTGTGAAAATTTGTTGTACATGTATGTATACCTCATTATCCAACAACAATTAACATGGGGAACCTCATAGACAGAAGCCATTCCAACTCAGATAATCATTTACCGGTCATCCGTATAAGAAGGTGGGTCGTTAAATCTTCCTTTACACTAATAAGCTTTATTTGATCAATTCTCAACAACCTTATTTAACCTCCATGGAATATCACCCGAAACAGTAAATACACATGTGTTACGGTATTTTGAGAGCCTAAAACGAAAGCTGCCACGAACAGTAATCCTCTATTCAGGGACCGGATTGTTTCGAATAAATATTGTCTAACATGCTAGTCCGTCTGTGGAGAGCTGAAGATTAAAAGGATTGTTTAAAGCGAGAAAGAATGTCCAAATGACATGAGAAGACCAATCGGAATTATACTTATTTACCCAAAAGCGGGATTAAATACTCTCTAATCAGAGTACTAGTTAGGAAGTGGAAGGCACAACGAACAGATGTGAACCTTAGGACTTGATGAAGTTAAATCTACTTAATGATCTATCTAGATATAATGCGAGAAATTTTTTTCTCAAATAAAGCTGTAAATACCGATCAAAAACGTATCAACCAAATTAAAAAGTTACTAACACATTAATATCGAGCACTACTTTGAAGGATCTATCGACCCTACTCACTCAAGAAGTATCGGTTCAAGTGAGCATTTTGGTTATGTCGACAGTGCTATGCATTATTCAAAAAAATTTGAAGGCGCATGGAGAGTATCTCAGCGATTTTGATGGAGCCAAAGTGAATTCCTCCTTACTGCTGCAAATTGATAGCATCGACACGAATCACAAGACTGACAGAGACAACCACTTGAAATCAAGCAGATTTTCTCCTTTTGATGCAAGTGGACACAAATCTCACTCTTCTCGTGCGATTAAGAATAAAAGTGGCGTATATACAGCTGGTTGGAGACCTGACCATCGAGAACACAACATAACCACAAGTAGTCAGAAATTAGACGTAGACTTCGGCGGTGTGGCAGGTGATCCTTAAATAGGACAGACTAAGGCCGGGATTAGAAATAGAACCGGATAAAGTAAATCGTAAAGATTTCGGTCCCTTATCCCGTCACGATCACTTGAGGCCGCGGAATATCGTAGTAAAACGCCGACCCAAGTACGGATTTACATCACTCAGACGTACTGACTAGTAAAGCAAGCCAATGTAGATCAAGAACACAGCAGAAGTGAATATCTTAATCTAGTCTAGTTCTGCGATAGACGCGCACGCACTTATTCTACTTTAAAAAAGATAAGGAACTCAATGCAACCATGAATCACAGGAATTCACCTATGATTCACTGCAATCGGCAGTAATTCCGCCATAGCCAATAATGATTTCCTACAACTGGATTTTAAGGATTAAAGCACGTGTCAATGAATTATACCGATCCAGATTCGAATTCGCTCTGATTGTGTATTCACTTCCTACTTTTTGGAGATCCCGAATTTGGTCAGCCCTGGGACGGTAATTTACGACCTTCCCTTTTACCTGAGCTAGAAGCAGGACCAAGGAATGCGAGGAGTTGAACTTAGCAACACCTTGCTTTTCAGATCCTGATTGAATCATTGTGATCTATTGGGATGGCTCTGACTGAGGAAAGTTTTGTAAGTTTCACAATGTGTCGCGTATACCGTTGACTCGGTTGGGGTATCACTATCCGCGATGTTGAAGATCATCTGATGGATATGGGGATTGAATTGATAGCTAATAATACAGATGTGACCCGGAAAGGATGGACTTATGAGTCAAATTACCTTTGAACAATCGTACTCACATTCCGTGATTGTATGGGGCAAACACATTAAGTACTATCGAAGGCACAAGAAGGAACTGAAAGCTCATAACCGCAATTGTATACTGGAATTACCCGGTTATTACCTGGCGAAGTAGAAAGGAACGATATCGATACAGGGACGATGGCAAAGCTGGTGATACGTGGATCAGTCCTTGTGCAATTTGCCAACTGGCAAACGGCAGGCTCAACAAGTGCCCCGGTACACGTTCACCAGCATTGCATTCCTGTAACTGCTAATTACATCAAGTCAATTGAAGATTCAGGAAATTATTTACTTACTAATAGGTTACCACTCGGACCCAAGTCCCCACCGAACGATGAGACCGCGAATTACTTTCAATGTCGATCTACTTTAGAGAGCCAGGTGGGGTCCTTTTGATCGCACGGATTGGCCAGGTTCGCAATTGATGCAAGAAGAGGCCATTTTGTGTGAGTTGTTAAAATTCAGACCTGGCCTGAGCGAGTCAAGAGAAATATAACCTGCAATCGGCAACTTGGCCCAGTCACACTAAAATGCAGTGCAAAATTATGATCTAGATCCTACAGGAGGTTTACCTACTTTGATTGCAGGCTTTGCCAAAAGTCGCGATCTCTGATCACGGGCGATGGATGCAAGTGCCTCTGGGATCTTGCACTAAGAGTCATCTCACTTAGATATTTTTGCTCTTCTCGCACCAGAGTGGCCGGTAATATCTTGGTATGCCCTTACAGTTTTATGGCGCCCAAGATAAAGCAACGAGCCCTGCTTTTCATGAATACCCTCCTGGGCCATCCACCTTCAGCTAAAGGACATCTGGACCGAGCTGTTGGCTAAAGGCTTCACTTCAGAAAGATTTACTTGAATTTGGCTCTCTAAGGAGTCTGCCTTTCACTTGAATTTTCAGCGGCGCGCTTTGCAAACAAAATATGGCCGGAGAGAGTTAATTGCCTCACGGTGGCTGATAGGCCAGAGCCGAAAGATTCAGCCAATAGAGAAAGTCTACGGTTCTTTTGACGCAATACACCGATATTGTATTGGGAGTAGCAATGCAGAGATTTCATGTTCTTTAAGAAAGACCATTAAACTTCTGAGGAACACTCGGTTAAGGAAAATGGGAGCGGATGTGAAGACGTTTATTTTTGACGACTCAGATCACTACAATTCGAGAGGATGAAATTGTTTGGTCCAATAGTAACATTTTATCATAAGGTTTATCTTAAATTCAGAAAAAGGCCCTGACTATTGTCCAGGGCTTTTTGTTTTGTATGAATTGCGATTAAGGTGCTTTGGTTTTTTATCAAAAAATTTGCTTAAAATACTTTCGTAACTACCTAATAATAAATAAATGAGTCGATATTAGGAATTTACTCAATAAGATGAAGTAAATTTACTCAAGTGAATGAGTAAGAAATAATATGGGTCCTATCAACGTGCAGAAAGCAATCACCCAAAAGTCTCCAAGAAGAGCCTCGAAAGTTTGATTCAGGTGTCTATGGCACGATTTGACAAGTAGGCAAACTACCTGGTGCGCCAAGCTAATTAAACGACATGAATGCTTCACTCAATACCATTCGTTCGCTCCATGATCGACTATTCCCCGCTGGGGATCGAAATTTTGGTTGCGCAATCACATGGGAAAATGCTCGCCTAATCCAAAATCAAAACCCAGAGAATTCAACCCGCATACTTCTGCTTATACGAATGAAGTACAAAAATCGACAATGTGGAGTGAGCAAGTTTTAAAGGACGAAGGGATTTCGGCAATACTGCAGAGTACGCGCGATTCCGAAGTGATTTTGCTAGGTCCTTTCGATCTCAGCTGTTGAATGACCTGCAGCACGGTGACAGAATCCCTGGCGGAAGATTTGGTAAGCGATTTAACCTTGGTCCAACTTGGTCTATAAGAGATGAAGGATGCCCTTCGCTCTTCCCGGGGAAATATAATTTGGTTTGGAGGTTATTTCCGGTGGCAATCACTTAAAAGGAGATGAGAATCGCTGGAAATAACTACGTGTGGGGACGGACAATTGCTCGCAGACGAAATTAACTCCAAAAGATATCTTGAATGCTAGACCTTCGCCAGTGGATAACCGCTGCTCTTGGATGAAACGACTGTTCGAGATGGGTCGGCTTATTCCGGTCAGATTCCTCCTCACAAGCTTCCCAATAGTCATAGGACAGCTGGGCAGATGCCGAACACTACGACTCTTTTCTGGCTATTAACTTGAGCTTTTGTTTCCTCGCTCTTTACTTGCCTTGGAGCCTCCCCAATGCCACACACCGCGGGACTATTAGCAGGATTGAAAAATACAGTCCAAATCTAGTCCCGGAAGCGCTTCTACCAGTCCCAAATTCATGGTGCACATACTGCAAATCATGTCCGGAATATCGAGAATGAAAAACGTCCGAAACTTTACAGCAGATCATCGGCTTGGGGTCGATGGTAGAGTCAGCAGGGACTCATCTGGTGAATCAGGCTTTCAAAAAAAAAAGCGGACTATCTACTACCTGGAGAGAAGTTAATGAGGAAGTGAATTTTCGTGTGGAGTATAAAAAACGATATCGCTCTCTTGAATTAAGACTTCCAAAAGTGGTGGACTGCAGCTGCCATCCTTGCCAAGCAATACGCCTGAGAGAATCCTTGTTATTGGAAACTGATGGCAATCCCTTGGCAAGAGTTTTCTTGCGCTGGACGTGTTGAGTCTATACGATTAAAAGACAGCTTTTTAGCTTGTCCTTTTTGCTTAAAAATATTTTTGTAACTCTGAAAATCAATGTTAGAACGAATTTTAGAGTTTTACTCAATGAGCTGCGTAATAATACTCCAAAGCTGACTGAAAAGCTTCATTAAGCTAGATGGAGTATCAAAATAGAAGGTATATGGCTAAGGAAGTCCCATCCCAATGGTGGTCTTGCGCCTGCTATAAAGCAAGAGAAAAAATGAAGGTGAAATACTTTGCGTCAAAATACTCTTCGCTTTTGGTTGCCTTCGTATTTCAGCCCCCACACTTCTCTTAAGCCGCTATCGTTTGATATCCACCTCGCCACCTTCGTGTCTTCACGAACGGTAAGATTCAAAAGCCAAGGGTAAAAATATAACCGCTAATCCGTTTGGCGAACCTCTATTTCCCGATTGGATCCGCTCCTGCAAAACTCGGTTACACTTTAATATCTAATCAATGGGTGAAACCATCAACGCTTGATTATAATCCTCGCCACTTTAGTGCTCTGCTCTGCCCAGCGTCGGTCTCCACGAACGCTTGAATGTTCTCAATAAGAAAGCTTACCTGAGAACGCTTTTTCAGGATCTAGCTCGATTGAGCATATACTCCATTTCCTTGCAATTCTTCACATGACTGATGATCAACTATTCGGTTTTCATGACGTAAGGATTTTAGCGTGCTCCAAAAACACACGGAAGTGCAATTTCGATCTAAAGCCACCAAAGCCTCATCCAAGAAGAAAAGCTTTGATCGGCTTGATGAGGATTTACCTTTTCGCAAGGGGCTAAAGCAAACACAACGAAAGCTTGGAAAGTCCTGAACCGCCGGATAGGGTTGAGGAGCCTTCGCTTTCCTCCATTCAGTAATCGATCACCCAAAAGTCTTATCTGAAAATTTCCCAGACTGAGGCTATTACTCAGTTTCACATAAATCGACTATTGGCAATATTACAGAGCTCCTGAAGGTAAATGGTGCTCACATATTAACGAAAGCACTTCTTTGAAAAAGTCGATCCAGTTCTAAGATATCCGAATTCCTAGTGTGGCGAGCGTTTTCTCTAGAGGCTTTTTCACTAGCTGCTTGGTGATTCTGATCGCTGCTGTAGCAACGCGGCATGCTTGCTGCATGATTCGTGCTGTGATTTCAGCAGTTGAATTCTGCTTTACTGCCAAGAATTTGTCTTGATCAAAATCTGCCACGCAGGTTCGGACTGTAATTCTAAAATCCTAACAACTGAACTGTCGCAAAGTTTTGATCAAATTGACGAATCAACAGATCCACTTTCTCGGCATCCATCGAATGCCTCAAAAGCTCAAAATCAGCGCCTGCTCATCCGAAATTATAGTCAATTTTCAAAGTTGAAAAAGCTGCTGTTAGCCTCTTCGAGTTTCCCCCTGAGGGCTACTTGTCCTGAGCTCAAAAATTCTTCAACAAGCCCAAATTAGTTGCTTTGCTCGGCTCGTTTCCGCGGATGCTTCTGCTTTCCAATCCAGAACTAATAGCCCTTTTGAAATATCATTTTCCACAATTTCAATCGTTGCTTTGAGACATTCAGCTCTTTTGAAAAATGGTCTACAAAAAGTTGGTCTTTGATCTCCCTCATTCTATAGAGATCGCGGTTTGTTTGCATGAAGCAAGTGAGGCTTGTTGAAACGTTTTTCAATTGCCTCAAGGTCTAGCCGTCGGTATCCAAAGATTGGCGAAGACCTTTGAGTGTCGGCTGACTTGGATTTGATTTGCGAAGCCTGAATCTAGAGTCCTCCATCGTTTCAAAAGTGAAGACTGATCGGCCACCCAAATGCTTCCAGTTTAAGCTTTTAGGTCTGATTGGAGACTGAGAATCTGAGCTAGTTCCTGTGTTTTTTCCGGATTTGGGATTTCTGTGGGACTCTCTTCTGATTTCGATCTCCTGCTGCTTCTGGAATAGGCTCAGAGCTGCTCCAAATTTGTTTTGTCGATTCGATTCGGTGCCTGCAGTGACTGAATTTCCTCCTCGTCTGATGTAGCTTGCAGGGAGATGGATGCTCCCCGAACCGCAAAGTGGAACAAGGGCTCTCCTCATGTAGGAGGTTACATGAGCTGGTCCAATCCTTGTTTTGACCATCAAATTTTCCCCGATCGTTTCTAAGGACTTCAGCACTTTTTTCTCTACTCTAGCCAAATCTTGAGCAGATTTCCTGGACTTGGAAAGGGTGCAAGCAGGCTTTCTAAAACCCTTTGGGCTCTATTTCTTCGCTTGATTTGCCCTAGTTTTCTTCGAGGTAGGCCTTCTGTCGTTCGATTTGCTCCGATCCTCTAGCGCGCTTTAGCTCGGATAGTTACTGGCTCGACATTGGTTAGTTTTCGGATTGCCTGCTCGAGTTCCTTGATTGTTTTTCTATCGACTTTGTTGACGTCCTTGGATTCGACTTTCAGGCCGTAGTGGTTTCCACTTTTTTACTCGCCTCAAGAAAGGTCTTGGCTAAGCCTTGTATTTCAGCGACTTTTTTGAGATCTCAACCTCGCTTTCACCGATTGGGCGGCCCTTATTTTTCTCTTTCAGATCAGTTTCTTCCTTGCTCAGCTTGCGCCACTTCCTGCTCAATCTTCTTTGAATCGGACACAAATCTTAGCGGCTAATAATTGCCTTTTCCGAGCTCGGAAATTGCAGTCTTCAGATTATCCAAGTCCGGTTTTTAGGTAAGTTTGGCAGTGAATGAATCCCTATGAAAATCCCTGTTCGTTCGAATCTCAGGTTTTTTGCTCTAAACCTTGTTTTTCTCCAGCGAAATCACAATTCGCTGGTTTTTGACCTTGGAGTTTTCCCTTGGGATCTCAGGCCTAATTCCCTGCTATCCAGATTTTTAGATGATGGGGAAGATCTTCAATCTGATCTCATCCGAGCTGGCTCGGAATTCTTTGAGATTTGATTTTGAATATTCTTCTAATCCTGCCAGTTTGAGTTTCCAGCCTAATTCTATTTATCCTTTTCGACTTTCCAGCAAAGCCCCTGTCCTCTGCAAAGAATCAAAGCGGCTCCAAACCAAAAAGCTCTTAGCATCTCTGCTCTGGTCCCGTGTAAGATCAATAAATTCTCGAATTTCCCTGCGGAATAATCACCGTCTGCTTAAAATGCCTCCTTTTCATCCCGATGAATATGCTCTGCTCTAGCTCTAGCGGTTCCCATTCTCCTCTGACGGAGGTAGAAATATGCCGCTGATAACTTTTCCCGGATCCTTTTATTTTCGTTTTGCAGAGTAGCGCGCTAGATATAAGGATTGATTGTTTTTTTCCGGACGAAATCAAAATTGATCAAGACGCGTCACTTTGGAGATTAAGCATACTGCTCTTTTTCACCTCGATCAGAAAAGTTCGTCAGTGCTCCAAAAGTGCCAAAAAGTACCCTCCAAAATAGAAGATTTCCTAGAAACCTACGCTCCAAAAATTCCAAAAAGTCCAGCAGCCGTCAGCTTTTCAAAGTCGATAACTGTGCTTTTCCCGATAGGAATTAAAGCCCTGAATTTTCTAATAGTATTGGTACAATGATTGATTCTCGCTGACTGATCTTCCTGAATAATTCAAAATCTCCGGCATTCGGTTCTGCCCCTTTTCGCTTTTGTAGAAAAGCTGAAAGAGACAGTCTACTTTTACAAGGTCCTCGACCTGAAGTCGATTGTTTTCGGTATTGAATCCTTTAACTGGGGGATCAAATTGACCGATGCATCGTGTCTTTTTGAATC
>Ga0163217_1071886_pt1 | contig 18639 bp, 29 predicted proteins | sample SynspAceP_FD_185933 | JGI IMG/M metagenome (GOLD analysis project Ga0163217, IMG submission 185933) | Saline lake microbial communities from Ace Lake in Antarctica - Synechococcus sp. Ace-P (PacBio error correction) | ecosystem: Environmental > Aquatic > Non-marine Saline and Alkaline > Saline ...
TCGGAAAAAAGGAAAAAAAAGAGAAATTTGGGGGTTGGGGGTTTTTTTCCCTGACGCGTGGCCGTTGGTGGCTTTTGGGCTCTCGGTGGCTGGATTGGGTTAACCACGGGGCGATTGGGGGTTTTTTTGGGGCACCCTCACCATCCTTTCATCCTGTTCCTCACAGCCGGCTGTTTTGATTCCGTGCGCAGTTTTGGCGAAACGCTTTCAACCCTCAGATCCAGGGCGGTCTCCCAAACGCCCGTCGAGGCGGATCGGCGAGCTTCCTCGAAGAACCGTATTGGGAGATTCAGCGACCTGGCCGAGTCCCCCAGCCGCAGCTTGCCTGCCGTCGCATTCCGGCCTGGAGCGCTCCAGCCGCCCCCGGCGAGTGATCCTTCGACAACGTCTTCGTTTTGCCTACGCCCCGATGATACGATCCTGAGCGACCTGAGTTTTCCCAGATCGCGCCTGGTGAGCAAATGTTTGGCCCTTAGTCGGCCCACCGGCGTGGTAAAACCACCGTGATGCGCCTGCTCTGCCCGCCTGTACGAGCCGCAAAAAGGGCGGAATCCCTGCTCGATGGGCAATAGACATCGCCAGTTGCGCGATTGTCGACCCTGCGCCAGCCGCCTTGGTGTGGTTCTGCAGACACCCTTTCTTGTTCAGCGGCAATTGTGGCCTGACAACCTGCGCCCTCGCATGCGCCATCGACGACCCAAGGCCATGCTGGCGCTTTGTCGCGACTGGGCCTTGAGGCCTCTTGCGCCGGCCCTCCCGATGGCCTGGCCACGGAACTGCGGGAGCGCGGCGGCAAATCTTTCTCGGACAACGGCAAGCTGCTGTCGTGGCCCGGGTCGCCATCACGCATCCCCTTCGGTGCTGGTGATTGATGAGGCCACCGGCTTTCATGATCCCTCACCGAGCACCTGCCAGCGCGACCTCGACAGGCTGCTCAAGGCCCGCACGGCGATCGTGATTGCCCACGCCTGCCACTGTGGAGGCGGGCTGAATCGCCATCCTGGTGCTGCGCAAGGGGCCGGCCTGATTGAGCAGGGCATCCACTCAGCAACTACGGCCGGCGAAAGGGTTGGCTTTATGCCCGTTGGCGGAAATTCTTTCAGGAGCGTGGGATTGGTCAGGCTCTGAGCGCTTGGGGAAGCCCTGCCCATCCCTGGTCTGCCGCTGCCAGCCGTCCGTTTTTCCAGCCGGCGTCCGATCAGGGCGGCCAGTGGCGGGGGCTCTCGCGCATTGCGGCGATGGCCGCACCGTCGAGGACCGCCCGCTCATGCATGGTCGCTATAGCCGGCTTCATTGGTGCGACGTAGCGGGGCTCCATCACCGTGGTCAGGGCTGCGGCAATCCCGAGGCTCGGCAACCTGAAGGGCGGCCGTGAGGCCCTGGAATCTCGCGTACGGCCGCCGGCTGGCTGCAGGCAGCAGCCCAGGGCGGCACGGCGTCAGCGGATCAGGGGACTGCGGATCGAGCGTTCCGCCAGCCGGCAGCCAGCCTGGCCGGAAGCGCAACAGGGCGGGCGCCCCCTGCCGCAGCCGCGAAGCCGTGCTGGTAGACACCTCCGCCGACGCCGATCTGGATCACCCCAAGCAAGTGGTCACCGGCGGGGAAGCAATGCAGCGCCAGGCTGCACGGTGAATGGCGCCACCAGCACGATCGGTCCTGTTGCCGCCTGTCAGGCCTGTGCTGGGCCCACCAGCGGCGTACTGGCCAGGCTTTGCTGCAGGCCCGGGGTCGGGGCCGCTGGACCGATACCCGGCAGATTCGGGCGCCTCCACCGCCAGCGGGGTGGCCAGTCCTCCGAGCAGGGATGCAAGCTGGCCGGAGAGCAGCCAGCCATGCAGGCAGATCAAAGGGGGTCGCCGGTGTTGCGTGCTGGCATCCCTTCGCGTTGTTGCCTTCCAGCCTGCAACGGCGCGCGAGGAATCCGGCAGGATCGTGCCATTGGCGTTGCGGCCCATCTGTTTGTGATTCCAGCGACTTCCTGGCCAGAGTGCCTACGGTCCCAGTTTCCGGGTCTGCCTACGCCCAATCCGAAGCTTCAGCTCGTCTGAGCCTGGAGAGGGAGATTGATCTGCTCGTAACTCGAGAGGCTCTGCGATGCGGTCGGTTGAGCCGCCGGCCCCTGCGCGCGTGCCGCAAGGCGTGAGACAGCTTTGCTGCGGGTGGGGTTGCGCACGATCCACAGCCGCCGAAGCTGGTGGGCTTTGCCGCCGCACGGCGAGGTGTGTTGGAGGCCACGTCTGGATGTGGCGGTCCATCCCACTACCAGGGGGCGGCTGGGCAAGGAGCTGATGGCTTTTGTGCTTCGGCAGCTGCGGCAGATGGAGGTGGAAGCGCGTCACCCTGTTCGCTGACCCGACGTGATCGGCTTCTACCAGCTGCAAGGGTTGGCAGTGGAGCCGTCAACGACGCTGCGCCTTCCTGGTCTGCCCTTTGAACGGCCTGCTTTAAACGGTCGGCTGGCAGGGGCCCAGATCCCCGGCACGATCGAGGTCGCCGCCAGCGCAGCAGGGCCGTCTCCAGGGCAGGCCGGCAAGCCACCTCCAGGTCCTGGTGCCTGACGGCCCCTGCCGACCAGGCGATGCCGCCAGAACAGGGCGGGATGGAAGCGGTTTCATGCCGATCAACCAGTAAGCCCCCGTCAGGGCAGGCCCAGCACCAGCCAGGTGCCCGCTCTAAGGCGTAAACGCGCCCTGCAGATCCCGCCCTTCCAGCCGGGAAGGTCCGGTGCAGATCAGCAACCACCTGCCGGGCGCCCTCGCCGGAAGGCGCGGCTGGTCTGACGCGCCTGCGCAGGCCGAGGCTGCCTCACCCTGGAGTTGAACCGATCGGCCTCCGGCGCCGCTGCCCAAGCGCATTTGCGGCCTGCTCGGGCCCAGCAGCGACGGCCAGCAGGTTTGATCGGGCTGCGGCCGTCGCGCAGCGCCGGGCCGACCGCCAGGGTGTGGCCAGTGAGGGCGTTGGCTGGATCCGGCCGCCATCGGCCGCCCCAAGGCTGGCGGCCAGGCGCCGCTGCAGCGACGGGGGCTGGGCCAGCGGCTCATCACCACCAGAGCGCCCGGGGCCCGCTGGCTGGAGCTGATCGGCGCGTCAACTGTCCGGCTCAGCTCTTCGCGGCCGCACGGTGAGATGGGCTCTGATCACGCGGCGCACCGCACAGCAAATCCTTGCCGACTGCCCCTGTCCCACGGGAGCTGTATCCTCGGTTGGGGGTTGCCGACCTGCTTGCGTCCACTGTTCGATCAGGTCGCAGGCTAAGTCCCCGCCCTTCTCGGCAAAGGGCTGCCTCAGCACTTCGACGATCACGACAGCCATTGATTTCGGCAAGCGGCCCTTGGAGGCGGTGGCGTGAATCTCCGGGCCAGCTGGGGTGAGCGGCTGCAGGCGCCACACCGATGTAGGGGTTCAGACCCGTCTGTCTCGGTCTGGGCGGCGATCTGGCGAGCAGATTCAACCGGGATGGCGAAACTGAGGGCGGCGCCGCGGCTTGCCGAATGGCGGTGTTGAGCACGATCACCTGCGCCGGCATTGCTCAGGGACCGCCACTGTTGCGGATTAACGCGGCTCGGTCTGGATGTAGGGCACCCGCTGACCTTCCGCCAATCGCATTGGTGCGGTCGGTCGCGCTGGATGATCCCCGGCCGTCACCTGTGTGTTTCGAGTCCGAGGGGGTTGCCGATCGCGATCGCCATCTTCCGGCGCACTTGGAGATCCGCCCAGGGGCGCCACCGGCAGGCCCGTCGCCACCTCCGTTGACCACAGCGATGTCGGTGAAGCGGATCACTGCCCAGCTTTGCCGTGAAATTGCGCCCATCCGGCAGGGTGATGGACACCTTCGTTGGTGCCTTCGACAGTGGGATTGGTGAGTGATCCGCATCGGAGCGGGTGATGAAAACCGAGCCCTGCCCTGGTTCTGCTGCGGATGCGATGGCTACTGCCGAAGGAGGCCGCCGATGGGATTGATCACCCGTTTGACCGTGTCGATGCGGCACGAACCGCGGACCACCTTGGTCGAGGCTCAACGATGAAAGCGATTGCCGAGCTGCCAGCGGGGCCGACGCCGGCGCATGCGCTCACTTGCTGGCTCGGAAGGCTCAACCCTCTCCCTGACAAGGCTGGGGAGTTGCAGGTTGCAGCTGCCGCAGAAAACGGTTGCGCCGGCCGCCAGCAAGCCAGCGAAAAACGGCTTTGACGGGTGGGCTGGGAGAGGTCATGGCGTGAGGGGGGGCCAGGCTGAAAACCGCCGGGTGGAGGGCGGTCGTTTCGCTGGTGGATGCTGCCTATATTCGGCCACTGTGTGACGAGGGGGAGGTGCAGGAGGTCAGGAGCTGTGCGCCGGTACAGGAAGCACTCCAGCAATCTCAGCAAGCCCACCTTCGAAATCCTGGATCCGGCCGGCCCGTGCTCCGGATTCAGTGATGGTCGCCCTGCTTTCTACGACGGCTTCCCACAGCTTTGCTGTGGCTGGCTTGCGCAGAATTATTCTGACCACGATCGAGGCGGTGGCCTCCGGTTGGCGGCCAGCACTGCGGGTGGAGGTCCCCCAGACAGCCGTGGGTCCCGCCGCGATCTGGGCCTCGACGGCGGCGCTTTGGCGGTGGCGCTGGAGTTGTGGACGGCAACCTCCTGCCATGCTGCTGGTGGGTCGCTCCGGCTTCCATGCACGCCGGCCCTAGCACCGCGGGGAAAACGCCCCGCTCCGTCTGGCTCTGAACCCCCGCTACGGTGTTCAACCGCTTTGTGGGTGGGCCGACAGCCGCATCGGCCACGCCGCCTCGCTGGCGGTGGCCGAAGCACCCGGCCGGATTCAATCCCCTCTTCTCTGTGGTTGGTGTGGGCCCTGGGTAAAACCCACCTGATGCAGGCGATCGCCACTACCGGAGTCGAGATCGATCCCGACGCGCCGGGTGTTTTACGTCTCCACCGCGTCCCGTTCACCAACGACTGACCAGGCGATCCGCAAGGACGGCATGCAGAAATTCCGCGACGCTAACCGGGCGCCGATCTGATCTGGTGAGTGACATCCAGTTATCGAAGCAATGGAGTAACCAGGAGGAGTTTCTTCCACATTCAATGCCTGTGAGGCGGGCCCGTCAGATGTGATCGCCCAGCGATCGCCCCCCAGCCAGATTCCGCGCTTGCAGGAGGGCTGATCTCGCGGGTTTGTCGATGGGCTGCTCGCTGACATCCAGGCCCGATCTGGAGACCCGCTATGGCGATCCTCCACAAGAAATGCTGAGCAAGGGGAAAAAAAAAAAAAAAAGCCCCCCCCGGATTCGTTGCCCCGCGATCTACATCCAATACTGGCGGGTCGTTTCACCTCCAACATCGTGAACTGGAGGGTGCCCTCACCAGGGCCGTCGCCTCGCCTCGATCACCGGACTGCCGATGACGGTGGAATCGGTGGGCCGAGTGCTCGATCCTGTGGCCAATGAGGTCCGTGGTGACCCCCAGCAGTGATCGAAAGGTGGCCGAGTCTTCGGTCGGCGTTGAAGAGATGCGCAGCAGCAGCCGCAAACGGGCTTGTCAGCCAGGCGCGGCAGAATGGCATGTTACTGAATTGCCAGAGCACCGATCGAGCCATGCCCCGTATTGGTGATGCCTTCGGCGGCAAGGACCACAGCACGGTGATGTATCCGTTGAGCAGATCCGAGAGAAGCTGGCGATCGATCCATCCTGGCCTCGCCAGTTGCAAAGTTTGCGCGATCTGCTTCAATCGACCTGCCGCCGCCGCCGCTGACGCGAACTTTCAGGTGAGGCGGACGGCTGGGGTCGAGCCCTTCGACTCGTGCCCTGGAGAAGCCCGGCTGGCGGTGGTGTCCTCGCCCTCGATTTGTGATCAGATCGCCTTGTCCAGGCCAGCTGCCGCGGTGGTTGAACAGGCGGTTTGCCTGGCGCATACGGGCTCGATCATTCGCATTGTTCGAATCGGCGGTGCCGTTGGGAGAAGGGCAGCTGCAATGCCGCCGTTGGGATGTAATCGCGAAGGCGCACTGGCCTCGCGCTGAAAGCGATATACTCTCGCCGCCAATGATGCCAGTTTGGCAATCCGCCAGCAGCTCCGCTGCGCTGTAGTCCGGAAAGTCGATGTGGTTGGCCACCCGCGAGGACAGGCCTGGTTGGACTGATAAAAGACTCCATCCGGTCTTTTGAGCCGCGAAGATCACGCACCGATCGTCGCGGTTTTGTTTTCGCATCACCTGCAGCCAGGATCTCTCGATCGCTTCGGCGGCCGTAATCCCGTTCATTTCTCCGGGCGTAGAGGAATCAGGCTCGTCGATGAACAGCACGCCGCCACGCCGCGCTTGAGAATCTCGCTGCGTTTTCGGGGCGGTGTGCCGAGTACTTGGCCGACGAGATCGTCGCGGGTGGCAAGTGACAGATGGCCCTTGCGCACATAGCCAGCCGGTGTCAGATCTTCTGAGATACGCTCGGCGCACCGTCGTTTTTCGCCGTGCTCGGCTGCCCGTGAAGGAACAGATTGTGATGGCTGGGGGCGCCGGGCCACACCGACCCTGCTTGCGCGCCCGCTCCACCACCAAGCAGGGCCGCGATCTCCGCGGATGGCGTTTTTCAACCGCCGCAGCCCCGATCAGTTCGCGGTCGAGTTCTCAAGAACGCTCATCCACACCCGGTGTGTTGTAGGCCCTCCCTGAGATTCACAGGCGTGTCATCGTCAGATCGCAGACACCGGCGTTGCATCCCGGGCCAGCCAGCCTCTCCATCAAGTTTTCCGGCATCGACGCAGTGGCGAAGCTGAACTCGGCCATCGCCCAGGGGGTGTCCATCGAGGCTCAGCGCGAGGGTGAGTTCACATGGTGCGCCCAAAGCTGATATCCGGGATAGCGCCTGGTGCTGTTCAGAAGGAGCTCGTTGAGCCGCTCCAGAAACAGGCGGGTGCTTTTCGTATCGGGCGAATTCGATGCGGCGGCCTTCCAGACGGTCGGCCGCTGCGTTTTTGGGTCCGGGCTGTCCATGGTGAGAACCTAGCTCAGAAGAAAATGAGGCCTAAGCGAACTGCGCCAAGTGCCAGTGCACTCAGAACGTGGCCCACTGAGATTGGTCGTGCCCTCAGTGGCGGCCCCTGAGCTCCGTGCAGCAGCGCTCCAGAATCCGACCAAGCTGCGTTTCTCCTCTCGAGCGTCTGAAAGAACGAGGCATTGGGCCGCATCACCGATCAGGGTGGCAAAGCGCGACGCTTCGGCGTAATGCCTGGATTGTTTGGCTTCGAGTTCCGCATCCGTGAATTAAGCAGCCGATCAGAATCGGCCGGAGCTCTGCACCCGTCGCAATTGGGAGGCTGCCCGGAATCACACCGAAGCAGGAGCATGTCTGCTGGACGAGTTGCCGGCATGCTGGATCTCCTTCCACCATTTGCGCGCATGCCGTTCGGCGGCCACGCTGTCCCCAGAACGCACAGTGACGCCTGGGTCATGTCTGCTGGCACGGCAGTGAACTCCAGGCTGAGGGCCTGCCCAGATACCCGAGTACCCGGGGATGCACGCCAAGCCATCACGATCAGCTCCTCCGTCAACAACCGCTGGCGCGAGAACGGGCTCAGTTAACATGGGGCGGCATGATGTGGGCGGCGACCAGCCGTCACCGACCCGTTTTCGCGAGGCATCGGCTCCCGGCGCGAAACGGCGGGCGTGAACGCACGGTTCGCCTCGGACCATCAGCGGTTGACATAGCTCACGCCCACGAATTCGCGGGACACACCGGGTGACTTCGGCGGCTTGGTATGGCGCAGCCGCCTCGATGAGGCGGGGACAAGTCCCGCGGGGTCTTGATCATGCCGGAGCGAATGCCGTAGGTGCTGAGGCCATGGCGGTTGCTCGTGGAGGGGGATGGGGTGGTTGGATTGGCGGCTCCTGGGTGCTTACCACTACCGGAGTCGCTGCTGGAGCTGGAGTCTTCGGATAGGCGAGGCCGGCTTCCGTTTTCGCCGTGGCCGCCGGCAGGGCTTTTTGCTTGGCTGCTGCGGCGCAGCCGACTGTGGCAGCTGCGCTGGAAGGAGGGTTGTCGGGAGCGGTGGGGTGGCCATGGATCGGGCAGAGACATTGCTGGGCGGATCTGCGATCGGGGGAGCGGGAATTCAGCCATTTGGTTTCCAGAAATCAATGATTGGTCGCTGATCGTGAGTCGATCTGGAGTCGGATTGCCGGAGGCAAGCGTGCGGCTGACGCACTGGAGGTGACACCAGTTGCCGGGGGAGGCCCCGACCGGATCAACCGCCACGCTGAATTTGCTTTGTTTGGAACGCAAGCACCCGCAGATTGCAGTGGCGCACCCGTCGACCCCGTTTTGGCTGCAGACCAGCGAGCCCGTCACCTGCATGAATTTCCATCAGGGTGGCCTCCCGGGTTGCTGGGGTTGTCCTGGATCCCAGTAATCGATGATCCCGACGAATGGTGAGATCACTCGGATACGACTGTGCTGGCGGCGGCCTCACGCGCGGCCGACTGCCGACACAGATCACCCAGTTTCCGGGGATGCAGCCCACGCGTGACAGCCTTTCTGGGTGCTGGGCTCGAGCACCACCTGGAGGTGTTCTGTGCTCGAAACCAGGGATTTCGGTTGTGGAATACAGTGGTTTGACAACCTTGAGATTCAACACTCAATGAACCCTCCCTGAAATTCGAGCTGGATCGATGAGCCATCGTTTCAGCGGGGGCTGTTGATCCCGGTCGCGCAGTGTCAGCAAGGTGTGCGAATCCCTGATCAAACAGGCTTGCGTAGCGCAACTTACGATGGCGCTGGCGTACGGGGCATTGCAGCAGCTGCCTCTCCTGGCTCCGGCCACACTGCCGTGATAATTCGAAAGCGGACCACGACCCGGCACCGGAGAACCCCTGAAACATTCAGGCCGGGAGTCTTGAAGCCCACTCCGAAGGTCGGCGCCCCTTCCTCGACGGTGTCGAGATGGGCGAACATAAGGTGAGATTGCGCAGATGGATTTCTTGAAGCCGAATGCCAACACGATGAACCGTTCGTCGTGGCCGCATCGGCATAAGCGCCGCCCGTGATAACGCGCACAATAGTCGATCTGAGAATGTTGTGCTCCACCAGCCGGCTGATGCAGGCTGACCATGCCCTCATCCGGTGTTGCGGCGGCCGCCGGCATCCCCTGGAGCGAATCTGCAACTCTGGCTGCCTCTGGCCCCCATGGCGCAGGGTGCGGCATGGATCAACGGGCATCGGCAATGCTCCAGATCGGTGCCGCGTTCGCGTGAGGGCACATGCACCCGAATGGCGTCAGTGTCGTGTCGAGGCGATCAGCAGCAGATCCCGTGAGGCCCCGCAGCAGAAGCTTGTTTCTCCACCGCCTGCTGGAAATCCATCAAAGCGGAGGGCCCACTGGCGGCGGCGGCGGCGTCATCGGAGGTGCGCCGCACACCCCTCATGGTGAGGGTCAATGGAACTGAAAGCTATACACCACCACTTGAGATAGCGGTGGGGTCGTAGGCCCTGATTTGGAACCCCTTCGCGGTTTAGCGCAGATGCTGCGGTTTCAACCCAGCATCCACGGTGCTTCGCAATCGAACTGGCGCCGCATGGGGCGCGGCCGACTTCGCACGGAAATGAACGGAAGGCGCAGGGCGTAACTGAATCGTGTGGGCGAGGCGGCCGTCGGCGCAGGGGGTGACATCCAGCAAGGTGAAGCCTGAAGGGAGAGCAGGACGGCGTTGTAAGGCTTTCAGCGGGCCGGGTGCCCTCGCGGCAGTCGAGCGGGTCTTCGGCGAAAGAAGGTTTCGCTGACCGTCGTAGGTTTCAACACGCCCCAGGCGAACAGGGAAGCGCAATGTCCGCTGGCTGACTCCAGGCGTCCTCCAGGATCGTTTCGGCAGGGTAAATGCCAGCCTCAGCCTCGGCATGGCGGCTTTTGGGCTTCGGCGACGAACTGTCCTTTCCGTGCTGCAGGGCCGAAAGCCCGCTTGAGCACAGGCCAGATCCCGTCGAGGCCCCTTTCAGTCCCGGCTCTCGAGGCTGCAGGCCCGCGTTGGCGTCAGGTGCGGTTGAAGGGGGTGGCTCTCCGCTGGGGCGATCGGCCGCCAGTTGCGCATCGGCCCGTAGCCCTGGCCGGCTTGCCGGGGGCTGGCCGCTTGGCCCTGCGCTGTTGGCCGATGCCGCCAGCTCCAGGTCTTCCAGTCGCCACTGAAGAGCTGAGGACGCCGCCTCGGCGCCCGGGCGCCAGGGGCGATCCGGCTGGGGCATGGCGTCGCGAGATCGCGACAAGGTCAGCGCACGGGGGAGGGAGAGATGGCGATAACCCGCGAGCGCCGCCGGAGACGGTGATCAAGGAGCCTGGTTGGTGTTGCGCTGGAGCCGGTGAACCCGGCTGACGGGTTGGAACCATCTGGTCGTTTCGCTTGGGTGCCACCGAGCCATCCGCCTGCAGGGACCGTTGCGGTGGGATTGCGGCGCCTGGCTGACACTCCTTCGGTGCCGGTGACGCGCTGTGCCCACGGTCCAGTCGTCCTCCGGTGATGTGCAAGCCCGGCGGGAGATGGCCTTTAGTCCGGTGACCCTGGGGTCGGCCGGCCTCTTCCTCCCAAAACTTGGATTGAGTAGCCCCAGAGGCTAGGAGCGTCCAGGCGCGGTCGGCATGGCGAAACCGGAGGGCGGCGGGCATGGCCGGCGCATCATCTTGGTGCAGCGAGCGCTGGTGCGAAGCCGCCTGCTTGGGGCGCGCGAGCGGTCGAAGCGGAACTGTTCGGTGCCGGTGACGGTGTCACGGCCAGATAAAAGGGCCGGTGATCCCTGGCGTCTGGTTTCGCTAACGGGTGCCGGTGACTGGCACTGCTGCGTTCCTGCTGCTATGGGCCCGCCCGCGCGGGCGATTGCAACGCTGAAAAACGTTGCCAGGGTGGGCCTCAGTGGCCTGGGGGAAGTCAGCTCGTGACCTTCGGCGGCACTGCAGCCGTTGTCATTGGTCACGGTCCTCCACGTAGGGGTGCGGTGAGGGGCTCAAGGCCTTTGCTGGCCCCGTCATCACACCACGATTGCGGCTGGAGGCGTATCTGGGGAGCGGGTGCGCATGGCGCCATCGTTGGCGGCGTATGGCGATGGATCTCAACCGCATGGCGGGGTCGGGGGCACCATCATTCCCCACAAGCCAGTTTTGCGTGCTCTGTCAGCCGCGACGACGGGCAGTTGACCACCGTGGCCACGGGTTGCAGTGCCAGGTTGCTCACATCGCCGAGTGGAAAGTCGAGCGCTCTCGACGAGTGGCGAGAGTAGATGTGAGGTGCCGGAGCACCCAGAGCCGCTTGTCTTTAGAGGCTGTGGCCCGCACCTTGGCGGCTTCGCGCCGTGGGTGGGCGAGCCGCACGAGAGAGCCCTATCGAACTGGTGGCTCGCCGACGTACTTGTCGACCGCGTGACAGTGAGCAGGTGCCGGTTCGTTGTCCGGGGGACCAACACACATGCGGGCCACACAGGTGCGGCTGAAGTGCCGTGTGCACTGGCCGCAGGAGCTCGTGTTGGGATACGCCCACGTCTTCGCCATCGGAGCCAATCGACATCGAGGATGCTGTGGATGCGACGAGTGCGGCAGTCGCACCACAGGATCGCTTGGTGGATGGTGGCGCAACGCGCTGAGAGTGCTCATCGCCGTGAACCTTCTCGAGCGCCCGACCATCACGCCGGAGATGGGCGACACGCCAGGGTCTGGCCAAGGCCCACCTTGCGGGGGGACGGCTGGGCCGCTGGCACGCCGCTGTTTGTTGCAGAGCCCACACCTTGTTGCCAAGAGGTATTCGGTGCCGGTGATGGTTTTTTGCAGGTTTCCGGCTCCATCGCGCGGTTGCCTTTTTCTAGAGCGGCCACCTCATTGCCGGTGACGGTTGCGTGGCTGGTGGCGGTGACTCCACCTTGGCGGGTTGGACGGTTTTGGCTTTCCCTGGCAGACAGTGCGGAAGATGTCGCCACCATGTAGTCGGTGCCGGTGATCGCCGGCAGGGCTGCTTCGTTTGCCGTGGTCTTGATCGAACGGTTGGCCTGGGGTGCCGGTCACAGACTGACCTTCGGCTGGTTTCACCGCCGCCCACCTTCAGGTGGCGTCTGGCTCCTGCCATTTGTTGATCGCCCGGCGAGGCGGTCGGCGGGTGACGCCGTTGCAGGCGCCCACGGCGGCAGCCACGGTTCTTGCTTTTGAGATCGCGGGATGCGGTGGGCAGTTCCTCGGCTGCTGATGTTCGGATTCGAACTGGCGCAGGACGGCAGGGCACCGGTGGAATCCATTGGTGACCGTGACCACTTGCCGCCTTGGACTGGGCTTCACGACGCGGCCAGCGCCATCGCCCGGTTCGGATTGTGCTGGGCACTCCGCTTCGGGCGTTGCGGATGGCTGTTGCTAGCATGCCCATGCTGGCATGGCGGCTAGAGGGGCGCGCAAGAACCACCGCTGACGGGGGTCACCTGGCTTGGCGTTGAATGACCATGGAAGGGGGCGGAGGGGGGGGAGGGAGGAAACCAGCCGCAGGGCGGGCTTGGCTCGGCGGAGTGTCGCCGGGTGCGGTCCTGGTGGTGTCCGGCCCGCTTCCCTGCTTGCTGAGGCTTTCGCGGCGGGCCAGGCAAAGGTCGCGGTGGGATTGGCAGGGCCGGGATCCGGGTGCTGACCTGATGCGTGGCCGGCTGGAGCGACGGCATGGACAGCAAGCGGCGGCGCAGGAGTAGCCGCAGCCTCCTGGGAATCGGCCGGCTTCCGTGCACTGCGCGTCCGGATCGTTGAACTGTTTGAAAACGCTTTTCGGCCGTTTTCCGGCGGGAAGAGTGCCAAACGTCGCGCATAGCGAGGCTTCGCGACTGGACTGAATTGCCATATCGCCCGGTGAGGTTAAGTGGCCTGAACAATCAGAAGAAGGGGGGGTCCGCCTGAGCCGGGACGATCAAACCCTTCAGCGTGCTTCGAACAGAACGAAGCAGAGCCTGGCTTCTGGGTGTAAGGCCGTCCGTAGCCGACGAGGCCGGACGTGGTGCATCGGGATAGGCCGATGCAAGCCTCGACTCGCTGACGATCACGCCAAATCCTTCTCACCGAAGAAGGGCAGCCTTCCAGAAATGACCAGTAGGTCCGGCATTGAGCCGGCTGGGGTGAACGTGCTCGACAAAGGGGGCTCCATCCCTGGGCAATGATGTAAGCGATTCTGGTCATAGATCTCGTCCTGGGAGAACGGGGGCAAAAGCCGAATGTCTCCAGGGTGCGATGTTTGATAGTCACCCACGGTGCTCATGAAGGGCAATGGGGATCCTTGGTTAGGGGGAGGGGAACGAAAACATCATTGACGTCGAGTTTTTTGGACGTGTCGAATTCGAACTTGATTCCTTCCAGTCTCAAGGGCGATGGCGAGTCAGGCTGTGCTTGGCGGCTTCCATCAGGATGTCCGCGGCTTTCCTTCTCGAATCTCGCGGCGGCGTTGCGGGCCTTGACGCAGGCTTCGCGTGCCCACCGGTTTGGCGGCGGCGCCAGCGCGGAACCCAGGGGTGGCGTGGGTACCTCCACCGAACTGGCGCACGGAATGTCCGCCGAAAATGCCCCTCAGGGCCGCCATGCCAGACGTGGATACCGCCGAGGCCACGGCGAAGAACGCCGGCATGAACCCCAGTCCTGGTCGAGAAGTTGGCCGCGCTTCCTGTCTTTCAGGGATGAAGGATTCCCCGCAGCTGGTCCAATGAAGCCAGGGTGTCTGACGGTCGCCTCAAGCTGGCCACCACGGTGCTTTGTGTGGAGCTGGTTCACCACCGAGAGGCGCAGGCACTTGGCCGAGCACCCGGAAGTGGATGCCGGCTTTGGGGGTGACGGTCGATCACCGCGTGCATGGCACGGTTGAATGTGCAGCAGCATGCCGTTCTTGCGGCAATCACTTCGACAGACCGGTGTTGGCAGTGAAGCCGCCGGTGATGTAGTCGTGCCATGATGATCGCTGGCCGAGGTTCCTTTGGCGAAAAATCAGCGCGCTCGTACATCTCCTCAGGAGTGGCGGCGGTGGCAGTTGAGGTAGTGCCCCTTCTTCTCGCCGGTTTCCTGTTGGGCCGTTCGACGGCCTTCAGCAACGACTCGAACGGTTGCTTGCCAGCGCTGGAACGGCTGGGAGTTGATTTCTCGTCGTCCTTGGTGAATCCAGGCCACCGCGAAGACACTCGTAGACCACGCGGCCGTAGTTCTGCCGGAGAGACCGAGCTTCGGCTTGTCGTGCCACCAGCAGCGGCACGGCCGTACTGCTTCATCGGTTGTCGCGCTCGACGCAGATGCCGTTTCGCGGGCCGGGGCAGGTCTTGATAAAGCATCGGGAAGCGGATGTCTTCCAGACGGAGGTGCGCAAGGCATTGAAGCCCGAAACAGCGTTGCCCCAGGGAGTGAGCACGTTGGTGACGAACCGTTCTCGGAAGAGATCAAGGGGGTAGGCACGAAGGCGTAAAACGACTCCTTGTCACCGGGACTCCTTCGATCCGGTAGCAACGGCCTTTGTAGAATCGAGGTCCGGTGAGGAGCTCGGACCTAACGCCGACCAGGTGCCGGTGGAGGTTAGCTGCACTGCGGCTGCCACTTCTCCCTGGGAACACCGTCCCGAACCGGTGACCTTGAAACAGGCCAAGACAGGTTCGGTGTCGAGGGAAAACATGTCAGGAGTCCAGTAGGTATGCCTGTACTCCTTGACCCGCGTCAACTTTTTGTCATGGGATTTCTCCGTATGGATTCACGTTGGGAAGGTGGTGGGCTGGCGCCCGTCGATTCAGGGGCGTCCAGATTTCAGTCCTTCGAACGATTCAAAGCTGTGTTCAAAGCAGGCCTCGACTTTCACGGTGGGGGCGCGCAATGATTTGGGCGGCAACAACCATCATCCAGACACGCGCTCGCAGGCCATCAGCGCGGCACGAACGGCAGCGTTGACGGCCCGGTTTCTCCGCGCACGAGGACGGTGACGTAGCCACCACCTAACGATTCACGGCAATCAGACGGCTTCAAGCCGCTTTTGGGTCATCGCGTCGGCCGCTTCGATGGCGGCACCAAGCACGCGTTTTCGCTCATGCCGAGGCGATGCCCATTGTTCTCACTCGCCATTGACGACTCCGGAACAAGATGGGATTTGTTGAGTTCGATCAGACACTGCTCTTCGACGTACCCCGTCGTCAAGCAATCTGGGGTTCCTTCACATCAAGGTCTTTGCTTGCCTTGATAAGCAGTGCTCATGGGTTTCTTAGTTGTTTAAGCCGTGTGAAGGAACGTTCCCTGGCACTCATTCCTCACATTGAGCCGGACGGATTACAGGAAGGGACGATCACTGTGCCATGGCCTCAACGCCGACCCTGCGCCCTTTGTTGCGTGAAGCGGCCAGCGGGAGGTCTTCTGTGGATCACCTCCATCGTCTGGTTGCATCGCCGCATGCCCGAAACGCTTTTTTCCTGGTGGTCGGCTCCCGCACCTGTGCCCACCTGGTCCAGTCGGCGCCCGGGGTGATGATTTTTCGCGAAACCCCGTTTCGGCACCGCGATCCCTCGGCGAACGCGACCTGCCGGCTTGGCCGAGCCAACGAGGAACTTGACGGGTGGTGGGCGACCTGCTCTGAACGCCGCCGCGAGATCCGCACTCTCCTGTTTCTGGTGGGGTTCCTGCCTTCGGAGGTGATAAGCTGGACCTGGCCAAGGCGGCCGAGCCATCACCACACGCTGTGCGCGGCCGCGTGCGGGTGGACATTCCGGCAGCGGGCATCGGACAACCTTCACCCAGGGGGAGGACGGCGCCTCAGTGCCCTGGTGCCCTGCTCCCCGCTGCGACGACGACCACTGTTGCTGGTCGGCACTCTGCCGATGGCGTCGAAGACCGCCTGCTCACCTGTTCGAGCGCCTGGGAGTGGGGCCGGTGCGCAGCCTGCCGCCGCGCCAGTCACCGGACCTGCCCAGCGTCGGAGCCGGCACCCAGGCTGCTGTTGGCCCAGACGTTCCTCCGCGACACCCGTCGGCCCTTGAGCGCCGCGGGCGCCGCCGTCTCCCCAGCCCCTATCCGCTGGCGTCGAAGGCACCGCGCCTGATGGCCGCCGCGCTGCGGGCCTTCGCTGTGGATGAGGCGGTGCGGAGTGCTCGTTATCCCCTGGTGGAGCGTGGCTCGCCGGGCCTGGTGCGCTGCGGCGCAACTGGAGGGCAAGCGCCTGTTCCTGATGCCCGACTCCCAGCTGAGATCCCCTGGCCCGGTTCTCAGCCGTGATGCGGCATGGACTGGTGGAGTGGGCACCCCCTACTCGATCGCACGCTTATGGCCGAGGAACTGGCCCTGTTGCCCGGATGGCACCCAGCTCAGCGAATGGCCGGAACCCTGGAACGTCCAGCCTTGAGCGGGTCCGCGCCGCCCGTCCGATCTGGTGTCTGGCGCCTGGGCCTCGCTAACCCGCTGGAGGCAGAAGGCATCGCCACCAGTGGTCGATTGAACTGGTGTTCAGCCCCATCATGGCATCGACCAGTGCGCCGATCTGGCGAACTGTTTGCCGCCCTGCCAGCCGCCGCGAGCTTCTTCCAATGGGAACTGACCCTCTGGACCTACGAAGCCCCCCACGTGGGGGCGAGCGCTCGCCGCCTTCGATGGAGGCCTGCACTACCGTGCCTGCATGCGCCCCAGGGCGACACCTACGCCGACCTGTTGTTCACGATGATCGAGCGGCGTGGAAATCGCCGTCCGCCCGTCAATCCTACACCACGTTCAGGCCGTGATCTGGGCGGGACACTGCCGAGCTGTGACGCGCTCGATCCAGCAGCGGTGGAACGCTTCCGCCCCGGGCCTCTCGTGGGCGAGAGCTGCAACGGCGGAACTGACAAAAACAGTAAAACAGGCACGGGCGCCTCTCGCCGGGCGGCATGGGGCCTCGGCCTGGCGGTGGTGAATCTGGGCGCCCCCTACTCCAATAAAAGGAAAATTGGGGGCGGCTAAACCCTCTACCAGCTCTGCTCGCACCCTGTCTGCGCGAACGCATGCCGCGCCGGGGGAGCCAAAGCCGCACCGGACGCTGGAATCCGAAGGCCGCCGGCCCGCGTGAACTGCTGGGGCCCAGCCTGCTGCTTCCGCTGCCGCGATGACATCAAGAGATCAGGCCTGCTGGGGCGAACCGCATTTGACGTGAACTGGTGGCTCCGCTGGGGGCCCGCCCCTCCGATCTGCTGCGTCCTGCCTGAGGGCCCGATGCGCCACGTCTCCTCTACCCGAGGTGGCAGGACGTTATGGCAGCTGGTTGGGGCGGAAACTTCGGTACCCCGGTTGCTGCGCACGGTGCGATCGGGGTGGCGCCAACCCGCCGCTTTCTGCGTGAACTCTCGCGTTGCCTGGGTCTGGAGGCCACCAGTCCGAATGAAGCGGATTTTTCCCCTTGGGGCGCTCCCGCTGCCCTGGTATTCGCTTCGTGATTCACCTACCTCACGGCAAGCGGTGTTCATCTTGCGACGCCACCCACGCGATGCGGGGCGCGGATTGCGGCCGGACGAGCTGGGCTTTCACGTGGTGGCCTGGGCCTTACAGCCTGACTGGCCCGCGAGTCCCGGGCCGCTGCAGCCGACTGGCTCGAAGCCCGATCACGACGACTACCTGGCCGTGGAGAAGGCGATGGCGATGCCGCCCCAGAGTGGTGCTCGGCCACCCAGATGGAGCGCCAGTGCAACGGCTGGGGATCCCTCGCGTGATGTCAGTTCGCCGCTGCATGTCAGGATGTGGCGCCCGCTATGCCCCCAGATGGGCTGGGAGGGGCGAATGTGATCTTCGATTCCTGGGTGCACCGCTGATGATGGGCCTGGAGGAACATCTGATCGGCATGTTCCGGCATGACTTCGAATTCCGTTGAAGGGCAGCCGCAGCCACCTGGCCGATGGGGCACCCAGCCGCCAGCCCGGCGCGGCTGAAGTGGCCCCAGGCCGCGGCTGTTGGCGCATCGCCAACCGTCCTCGTGTCTCGTCCCCTCGCTCAAACGTCGTCTTTGCCTTGGTGAAGGCGCGCTGATCTGGAGCGTTGATGGCGACGGCGCCCTGCGCAGAGATTCTTTTTTCGTGCGCGCAAGGTGAAAACCACACGAGAACTTCGCCCGTGAAACATGCCGCTCGGAGGATCACCGCAGGAAGTGCTCTACGACGCCAAAGCTCAACTACAGCAAAATAGGCGCCCCTGAGGCCTTGAATTGTGTGGCTCCTGGCGGTGCCATAGCAGATCAGCCTGGAGGAAGCAGAAGGGTGGATGGTTTATCCCAGGATGTTTCGGTTTGCACCGCCCGCCAACACCCCTATCGAGCTCGCTACATGGGGCAGTGCCAGTTTACTGGCCCGTTGCCAGGCAAGGAAATTCCGCGATGCAGCACCCTCACGACCCCGACAAGCCCGCGGTTCCTGCTGGCGAAGGCAGCCTTGCAGGTTCAACCAAGACCTCGATGAACATCGAGACCGGTGCTCTGGTGACTCGGGTGTACGGCAAGGGGGCATCGTAAATCCACCCCCCTCTTCGAATCTCTCAGCGGCCTCTCGAAGCTCGCAAGCGCGTGCTCCAGATCGGCTTTGTGACCCAAGCCACGACAGCACCTTCACCCTCACCAAGAAGATGGTGCGCACGGTGATCGAACATCCCCGAAACCGGTGGACTTCCCCACGAAGACTGCGGCTGAAGATTTCGTCTTC
>Ga0163217_1101037_pt1 | contig 18636 bp, 9 predicted proteins | sample SynspAceP_FD_185933 | JGI IMG/M metagenome (GOLD analysis project Ga0163217, IMG submission 185933) | Saline lake microbial communities from Ace Lake in Antarctica - Synechococcus sp. Ace-P (PacBio error correction) | ecosystem: Environmental > Aquatic > Non-marine Saline and Alkaline > Saline ...
GAAAAAGATTTCTGGAGTATTACTGGAGTGGCCTCTATTGATCTCGCCTCATGGTGCGGCAGCTGAAGACTATCTCAAGCCCAAACACGGATTCACGCTAGTTGGATCAGATTTGGAGAAACCCATTCTTTGACCGACTACGAGAATAAAGACTATATCGTTATGTAATGCACCGGTTCAGGCTGCCCAACTCGCGCGCCGTCAGTGCTGATACAAAGAGATTTGCCGGCGACTTAACGCAGCAAAAACAATCGATCTTCTATGCCGAACCATTCATCCAAATACATGAAGCGCATTAAATGAAGCAGATCAGTTCAAAATCGACTTCCAATTCTAAAGATGAAGAACCAAACAGTGGCCTACACTTTTAGGCGTAGAGCGCACAGCCCGAAGTATCACTATTGACCCACGCACACGCGAAACATTGTTCGTGGTCCAATCAAGATGCGCCAGCCTATGAAAACAGCGTTGAAAGTCGACATCTACACCTCACCGACGCATTGGACACAATCCTTGCTGCGGCGTGGTCGATAATGGATGAACATCCCCTGACTCTAAGGGGTTGTTTAGTAGGTTACTCAACCCTGCAGTAACAGGCTTGTAAGTACTCGCTGAGATCCCAACAAACGGGCGTCTAACTAATGGTAGAACGCCCTTTTTATGGAGCTCAAATAAACCGCTATCGCTAAGCCAACAAACGCTCGCCAATACGTATCAGCTTAATTCCCTTGGCGTGATTCACCGAAACCCAGCCATCGAGAAATCTGACCGAGTATCTTTCAGCATCGCTGAGCTGCCACAAAGCATAAAGCGATCATCTTCTATTCGGCTTTGGGCAAACCAATACTTTCGGAACAGTTTTGCCATTAAGCATTAGGTCCGTGACACGCCCTGTATCCTGAACGCTCACGCGTACTGTAGGTAATAATCTAACTGCTTGCCAACTTCTCACTCAAAAACTCTTCTTTTGAAGCTTCTCAGTAAATCAACTCAGTAGGCCAAGATCAACGATACGCGCACACCATGACGAGAATAATCTCTCGAAACGTTTCATACACATCAGGATACGAATTACGCTTCATGTAAGGCGCAGCCCTGTTCTGTGGGCTTAAAGAGGTAATCAATTACGCCCCAGGAAGCAAGTGGGTCGGCGACCATGTCCTGTAGCTTGCTCTTAATAAACAATTCTCGGCCAATAGCGATGTTCTGCAAGGCGTGCGTTAAAGACCGTCGGTACTTTTAACTGGCTGAAAAAACTCTAACCTTCTCGAGTTATGCCCGCTCGCTATACTATAGGCCCTCATTAATGGGCGGCCTTCAACTTCCAATTCCGACCACGAACGAAATGGCCATTCCTCGAAACGTAGCGACTTATCTCGCGTGTGTGAAGCTAAACAAGGATTCATTCCAATGGTGACGAACTGTGACGCTTTGTTTAGAAGATTGCAGCATGCTGATATTTCCCGCTTAGTTCCATTAAATGGTCTGCTATGCCACTGACAATAGACCTGTGCAGCTTGCGCTTCATTCTAAGCGCCCTTAAAGCTATCGAAAACAATAATTGAGCATATCGTAATCGGTTTGCAGATATAAGGTTAAAGTCATCTGACACAATATTTGGTGCAGGACAAACAGCGGACGCCCAATTTCAAGACACAAGCCACTTTTTCCGGAGGATCGAAGGCATGCATCTAACCACTTTAACGGCAACTTGAAGTATTTCTAGCTACTGCGGCATATGAAAACGTCACACACAGGCGGCTTGCGAGCCTAGCCTGTCTCAATCTGCGGCGAGCCTCTGCGCTGCAAATCTAGAACAACGTTTTTCCATCTCAGCTATTTGAATGCGCGGCAAGCGCTTTGCAGCTCAATGAACTGGGAAATCTTTGCGCCCTCGTGCGAAGCCTAATGGAACGCAGGCCGCGAGCTGGAACAAGGCTGTGTAAGCTCTGAGATCGGCCGATCAAGGTCGGCCGCAACACTGACGATAGGCAATTTACCTGCTGTGAGCATCCATGGCCGCGTTCATGAAACAAAACCAAGGCGCTAAAAGTGTCTCTCACTTCGAAAACACGGCAGCTATCGCCAACCCGAGTTCCGAATTTTGAACTCGATATCGACTCATCGAAGGGAAAGCTACAGGAACTCGACCTTAGATAGTAATCCTTGGAGAGGAGATAGCTCGTCTTATTTTGCCTCACATCACAATCCTAGCTCAACAAGAAAGTTCTGAGCCGAGAAGACCTTCAGGCTGCCCAATGATAGTGCGTGAGGCATGGCTCAGCACCCGCAAGCATTCGACAGAGCAAATGCATGGCTTTACCGCCGAAATTGCAATTAGCTCTAAAACTTCAGCACAACAGAAGGGCTATTAAAACGAGCAGAAGGCTAAAATAAATACCTCGCATCAGGCCTGTTTGTCCGCGCTAACGTTCGCCAGGGAAGCCCTTTGCAAGAGGCAGCCCTTGTCGAGCTGCGCGCCCTCGCGATGATGGAGCAGAAAATCTATTTCATTTGCACAAACAGAATACCGCAAGCGCAGGGATTCAGAGCTGGCTACCCCTTGCGACATCACTGCAGATAAGGCAAAAGGCCACCTGACCGCCCTCGCGCGATTAAGCAGTCATGCAATAAGGGTAAGAGCGTTGGATTAGCGTAAAAATATTCCTTATTGTGGAACTCTGCACTAACGCCCTCTGCACAGGTTGAAATTGACCATAGCGCGCCCAGCGGCTTCTCGGGCCTATAATGTGAACCTGCAAGCGAATCCAGACCTGAGATTTTCGTAATAACCGTCAAATACTCCATCGCCACCCAACAAATCTAAACGCGCAAGAACCCAACGTCGAATATCGGCCCGCACACTCTTGCAATAACCTAGACCACACGTCAATCAAAGCGTCAATGTCCCCTTGATGAAGGAAAGCCGTGGCGATCAAAGACCGTCTAAGCACCGTTTCGTGCCGACTTTGATCGCTGGTCCGTTTAAGAAGCGCCACACCTAATACCGCATGAAACGTTTCCTTGAGAAACAGGATTGCAAACCACACCGCACGCACTCGTCCTTCAATCGACGAACGCATCGACACCAGCGCTTTGATCATGCCATGCGCGTAGTTAACCGTGCCATCATAGGATCGATGACACAACGGCCTTTGTAGCTCGACAAGTCAACGCAATCTGAGCGGACTCTTGCTGCAAATACGATGCTCTGGAAATTCCTGCGGGGCGTGCCATAAACTTCTCAGCTTTGAACATCCACATGGCGTCACAAGCTCGAACCCCATCTTTAAAGGAGGTTCCCTCTATACTCACTGGCGCTATACCCTCATATCAATATGAGCTGACCTGCCTCGTGTGCAAATGAGCGCGTGATAATCGACATTGTAAGTAAGCGATATTTGATTCGCAGTGCGTAAGAGTCCCGGCATATAGCAACTACCTCCTAATTCCATGTGCGTAGCAGCGTGCATACCCTGTAATTTCTTCGAGGCAACCTACCCCATTAATCGTGGGTGTCTTTACAGTAGAAACGCATGCCAATTAGCGATCACCTATAGTCTCTTCGCGCATCAATTAGCCATCACCGCCAACATCCTAAGTCCAGGAAAACTGCTTTGTTGTTTGGTATCGCGCCCTAAGAACTTTTGCATGGCGACTTCTGGTACCGGTACGGGCTTAAGTGATCAGTTTCCTACTCGACCGGAAATACATTTAAAGCCGGACAACAAAAACTTAAGCAAAGATGCATTGCATAGTTTTCTTTCTTATACCGCACAGGGTTTTAACGACGTTAATGTTTTGGGAACAGAGAACGCATTGAATTTCTCTCCGCCAATACAGGCGCTCACGTACATTGGCGCAGTTTAGGCTTTAAGCTGCGGCTACTACCTAAAGTTAACAAACTCGAAAACGGTTTGTGTCACCAGGGACTAACATATCATGAGCTGCCATTCCTGGGGCGTTTCCCATTGCGAAAGCAATCGCACGAGGCCTCGCTCGCAAGAGCTTTACAAGCAAGCCTGGCGACTTGCAGGGAAGCATGTTATTGCCAGGGGGAATGGGGCGCAGTTATGGCGACGCGCGTTGGCATCCAATGTCATGCTCACACCAGCTTGACCTCTATACTCCTTCGACTGAAACAACCGGCCCATCTGCGTTGCGCTCTGGTGTGACGATCGATAATATTTTTACAAACTTTTTTGCCCAAAGGATGGTTTCTTCCCGTCGTCGGGCCACTCGTTTGGTCTCGATAGGTGGAGCGATAGCCAGCCGACATTCACGGCAAAAATCATAATAGTCGATGGCTCTTTCTGCACCATATTAAATAGAGCCTAAGCCTCTCTGCCACTGGCCAAATTCAAACCTGTTCCGCGACCCATAACAGCAAAACTGTTTCAATGCGACATGCCGCGGAATGGGCCTTTACGGGTATCGTATTGGAAGCCACTATCGTATTAAGCAGAAACGACAGTTCAGCGATCCCGCCAAGCAACTTACGTGCCCTCGCTAACTGAGGAAGTATTTGAGCAGTCGAACTCACCCGACACCCACTTACTCTGTTGCCTGGCCTAGAACTGTCTCGCTCAAAACGAAAAACTGGGGACGCTCACACTTTTATTTCTAGGTGGCACGAGAGTGAAATGAACAAGATTTCAAGTGCAGGCGTGCGCAATATCGTAAACCTTTCACTGAGTCCAAGCCATTAACTCAAATCGCTACCAAGCATGGGGGGGTTCTGCTTCAACTCGTTTATTTTAATAAGCCGTGAAATACCCACAAAGCGAAGAATCGAAGCCTATAAATACTTCTCCCACTGGAACAGTATTTTGGCATTGGAAACGATGTATGGCCCGCAAAGGGTTGTAACAATACCAAATGTGTTATACCCGATGCTGCCGCACTACTAGGCATATTCGAAAACGTTTTGCGTACTGTAGTTGCCGCAGAAAGGCTCATTCCTTTCAGTATTAAAAAAGCCGCCCACGAGAACGCGCAATATGCTTTCTTTTCCCAATGCAGGGATTACACTGCAATGGCACTCACAAGTTGAGCGCAATATTTTTGCATACTGGAATCGAACTCGACAACGTGTTCGTCGCGGATACGGTGGCAGGAGTTTATCTCGCCAAAGGACGCACGCATGAGCTGAAGCTATGTTCAAGCGCTTCTATCCACCGGAAGAAATTACAAAATAAGAGCAAGAGATTGGGGCGGACTCGCTTTTCAACTTCCTGCAATCAAAAACGTCTAGGAATCTAATTTGTTTCGTGCTCCCGCGCCGAGAGAAATATCTATAGAACCATATGACATTCGGTGCCAACTCAGCCATTGCAATAGCCACTCGCGGCTCTATGCGAGGAGCAGGCACCATCCTTTTCTCTTAGCCCGTGATACGGAAGCTCTTTGCTCTAACAAAAAGCAGACTTGGAATGTAAGAGGCGCCGCCTCGGTGACTACGCGCCGCTAGACTGTACACATTCGCAGTTCCACGAGGCGCTTATCGATCAAGCCTTAGACACGCTTAGGAACACATTGACTTTAGTTTTCTCTTGTCACGGTAGTCTGGCCGACAGGCACTTCTGTGAAGTGGATTCCGACTGCGGCCTAGAAGCCGTTCTTCGATTAATGCAACCTAAGGCGTTATTCGCTTTTGAACAGTGTTAGCGCGTAAGACTGCAAACCCAAGAATAGCGCACTATTGGAGTAGTCATCTTCAGTTGCAGGAGACCGAGCGCAGACAAATCCAATTACGTTTATGGGCGGCTGGAAGGGAATGTGTCCCTTTATTTTAGAAGGCTTAAGAGGAAGAACTTAACACATAATATCCAATGTGATTGATACAAACCGGCTTCGTGGATACCCCGATGACGAGCACAAAAAGGAATGCTGGCCAGCCGCTGAACAAGTCGTGCCCTGCATCGTAAAAGGAGTGACAAAAACAAAAACACATTACCGTTTAATGCGCCGTACTTCTGGCGCTACATCATGCAGATTGTGTGTCAGCATCCTGAAAGTATTTCAAGAAAATTGAAATTTTAGGATCCTCTGATACGACGACCTCCGGCGATATCACGTAATGCTCGGAACACAACTCAGCACTGAAACATGGGCTGTACTGGCAGCCCCCCCCCTCATGAGCCCACAAAACAACAATCAACTTCTCGAATAATGCCGATACGCACTGTAGTTGGAATGACTTTTCTTATATGAAGACCGACCACAACGCTATTGCGCTTCTATGTGGACCTCACGGCAACTCTCATTAAGAAGTGACCTTCTATGAATCCTTTCTAGAGCTCATTAAACGCAATTTGCTATTTGCTACTTATCCCGTTTGGCTGTAAAAGCAAAGCAATCTAAGCATCAATAGCGATACGCAGTCACGATTCGCCCAGCACCTTCTGCTTACAACAAGCCATTTTTGCAGTATCTAGAGGAAGCAGCGCCAAAGGCATGGAAACTAATATTAATTTCGCGCCTCGAATCAGCGCCTCGTAGAGAATAGCCGCCCATCTTGGGTATTTTTTGAATACGGCGAATCCGGCAGCGATCAACCACATTGCTCAGCACACGTAAGCCTCGCACGGTATAGATAAGACTCACGCGTCGCCTACGCTGGCGAAACAATTGAATCTCGCCCGTTTGGGAACAAGCCAAGCCGCCATTACTGTTCATACCAACTAGCAGTTTAATAACGGCAAAAGTCGAACAACTAACCAACGATCCGAAAAGCATTTTTGCTCCTGGACAACAATAAGGTAAAGCTTATTTTCGTGCGCTGCGCTTTACATCATGGCTTCAAGAACGCTCTAAGTATTGCCTGGCCTGTCCTTTTGCGCATTGATAAACAATAAGCGCTGCCGTTTTCCAATGCTGTGATCGGCATTCTTTTGTTTTGGCTTTGCGCTTCAACGTTTATCTGCTCAACGATCTATTGGACCTCACAAGCGACCGGCAGCTATCGAAGCAAAATGTAAAACGCCCGCCTTCGCCGCCGGCGACATTGGCCCTGGTCAGCGCTACTCCTGAGCCAGCATGCTTATCTGCGCATTTACTTTGGCCAAGCTTTGCCTCCTTGCAATTCACTTTCGGTCTTGGTTTTTTTACACGATCTTCCTCTGCACTGGGCTTTACAGCTTTGTTGCTTAAGCGCATCATGTTAGTCGATGTCATTATGCTGGCGGCACTGTACACATTACGCATTATTGCTGGGGCCTGCCAGCCATTGTCGATCATTCTTCTTTTTGGCTCTTGCATTTCGATGTTCCTGTTCTTTAGCCTGCAGTAGTTAAACGTTACACCGAGCTCGACTAATTTACGGGCACTACTGTACTTTGCACAAACGGAGGACGACGATACTTCGCGTAAGACCTTCACATGATGGCCGATTTTTTGTTGTGCCTAGCCTTTTCTCTCCGTCATGTCCCCTTTGCTCTTTATATCAATAATGACGCATCTCGAGAACAGTACATTACCCGCAGGTGCTATGGCTTATCTGCCCATTACTGTTATACACAGTCACGCGCATTTGGCTGTTGGCCGCTAGGGAAACTGAGGAAACCCCTTAATCGTGTTTTGCGCTCAAGATCGAGTGAGCCAGATAGTCACGGCAGTGTTGCGTTATTTGCTCTGGGCTGCCAATTTGCCTGGCGAGCATGCCTTTTTTAAGCCCCTTATTAGCAAGGAATAACTCGTTCACCGGGAACAAGATCCGAATCCGGCCTTGTTCCAATCACACTCCGCTGCTTTGATGCGCTCTAAGCGTGAAGAGACGAAATTCCAATGTCAGGTATCTGCTCCAAAGCGAAGCACTTCTCCGCCTAGGACCATCGCGTGACAAGCGCTGCCCTCTGGTTCCAAATGCACGCTACCTCCAATACGATAAGCTGATTGGCGCCTACCGACTCACATTGAATTACGGCTTCTCCATGGCCGAGATACACCCGCTTAACTCTGTGCCCAGAGATATACCACTTTAAATTCGCTATAGGGATAATTTTTATCTCAAATAACCTCGTTTTTCGAATGAGTGGAAAATACTGGTGACGCAAAGCCTTGTTAGCTCGCCAATGAGCACTCGCGCAGTCCTCCATTGATCAAATTGTCGAATTGCTGATACGGGATAATGATCGAACTCGGATTCAATTTCTCTCTTGCTCTATTGGCAGGTGCTAACCAGGTTTGAATCCTTCAACGTCGATCTCATGACGGCAGGACGTGGCATCGTGGCACTCGGAACGGATGCCCTGCTGATAATTCGATGACAATGACCGTCGACGTTGAAGGAATTCAAAACCCCTTTGGGGGGGGGGTTTTTTTTTTTAGTCCTTGCCAAATAGAGCAAGAGGAAATTGTATCCGAGCCTTCGATCATTATCCGTATCAGCAATTCCGACAATTGAATGCATGGAGGGACCTGCGCGATGTCATTGGCGAGCTACAAGGCTTGCGCACAGTTTCACTCATTCGAAACGAGTATTTGAGATAAAATTATCGCCTAAAGCGAATTAAAAGTGGATATCTCTGGGGCAAGAGTTACGGTGTATCCTGCCAGGGTAAAAGCCGCATCAATGTGAGTCGGTAGGCCCCGCCCCCCCATCAGCTTATCGTATTGGGAGGTAGCGTGCATTTTGAAACCAGAGCAGCGCTTGTCACGCGATGTTCCTAGGCGGAGAAAGTGCTGCTGGGAAGCGATACCTGATTGGAACAATTTCGTCTCTTCCAACGCTTAGAGCGCATCAAGCAAGGAGTGCTGATTGGGAACTAATGTGCCGGTTCGATCTGTTCCCGGTGAAACAGAGTTTTATTTCCTTGCATAAATAAGGGCTTTAAAAGCATTGCCCCTCGCCAAGGCAAATTGGCAGCCCAGAGCAATAACTGCACACACTGCCGTGAATATCTGGCTCACTCGATCCTTGAGCGCAAACTACGATAGGGTCTTCCCTCATTCTTTCCCTAGCGCCACAGCTCAAATGCGCGGACTGTGTATAACATTAAATGGTCAGATAAGCCATCAGCAACCTGCGGGGTAAGTGTACTCTGTTCTCGGATGTCGTCTATTATTGATATACAAGAGCAAAGACCATGACGGAGAGAAAAGCGTAGCACAACCAAAATCGCCATCATGTGAAGTCTTCCGGAGTATCCGCGTCCTCCTCAATACCGTAGTGCGTAAAATAGTCCGAGCTTCGGTTGTAACGTTAAACTACTGCACAGCTAAAGAACAGGAAACATCGAAAATGCCAAAGACCAAAAAGCAAGGAAATGATCGAAATGGGCGGCAGCCCCAAGCAATAATTGTCGTAATGTGTACAGGTCCGCCAGCATAATACATCGACTAACATGATGCGCTTAAGCACAGCTGTAAAAGCCCCAGTGCAAGAGATTAGTAAAAACCCCAAGAACGAAAGTGAATTGCCAAGGAAGAAAGCTGGCCAAAGTAAATGCGCAATAAGCAATGCTGGGGCTTCAGGAGTAACGCTGACCAGGGCAATGTCGCCGCGGCGAAGGGGCGTTTACATTTTTGCTTCGATGCTGCGGTCACTTGTGTGAGTCCAATAGATCGTTGGCAGATAATACGCTTGAAAGCGCACAAGCCAAAACAAAAGAATGCGATCACGGCATTGCACGGCAAGCGCTATTGTTTAATTCATGCGCAAGGACAAGGGGCAGGAATACTGAGCGTTCTGAAGCCATTGATGTAAGCGCAGCGCACGAAAATAAGCTTTTTACCTTATTGGTTGTCAGGAGGCAAACTGCTTGTTTCGATCTTGGTTATGTTGTTCGACTTTTGCCGTTAAACTGCTATTGATGAACAGTAATGGCGGCTTGCGCTTGTCCGCAAACGCGAGATCAATTTTGTTGTCGCGCGTAGCGAAACGGCGTTGAGTCTTTATCTATACGTGCGAGGCCTACGTGTGCCTGAGCAAATTAGCTGGTTTGATCGCTTGCCGATCGCCGTATCAAAAAATACCAAGATGGGCGGCTACTTCATTCCTACGAGCGCTGATTGCGAGGCGGAAATTAATATTAGTTTCCTGCCCTCTGGCGCTGCTCCTCTAGTACCTGCAAAAAAATGGCTGTTGGTAAGGCAGAAGGTCTGGGCGAATCGTGCTGCGTATCGCTATTTGATGCTTTAGATGGCTTTGGCCTTTTACAAGGCAACGGGAATAAGTAAGCAAATAAAGCAAATTGCCGTTTAATGAGCGTCTAGAAGAGAATTCCAATAGAAGGTCCTCTTAAGAAGAGTGCCGTCGTAAGGTCCACATAGAGCGGCAATAGCGTTTGTGAGTCGGTATCAATAGAAACTAAGTCATTCAACTAAAGTGCAGTACTCGGCATTATTCGAAGAAGTATTGTTTTTGTGGCTTCATGATGCCAGTACAGCCATGTTTCAGTGCTAGTGTTTCCCGAGCAATACGGTGATATTCGCTCGAGGTTCCGGCGTATCAGGGCATCCTAAATTTCCCAATTTCTGAAAAATACTTTCAGGAATGCCTGCACACAATCTGCAATGATGTAAGGCGCCAGAAGTAAGCGGCGCCAAAAACGGTGTGTTTGTTTTTGTCACTCCCTTTTAACGATGCAGGCAGCGACCTTGTTCAGGGCTGCCCAAAGGCATTCCCTTTTTAATGTTTGCTAGTCATCGGTGGTAATCCACGAAGCCCGGTTGATTATCAAATCCATTGTATTATGTGGGTTAAGTCTTCCTCTTAGGCCCTTCCTAAATAAGGGACACCATTCCTTCGCCGCACATAACGTAATTGATTGTCCCTGCCTCGGTCTCCTGCAACTGAAGTGACTACTCCAATAGTGGCCGCTTACTTGGTTTGCATCTTTAGTCGCAACCTGTCAAAAATCGATATAACGCTTAGTGCATTATCGTAGACGTCTTCTTTGGCCCGCATCGAAATTCCACTTCACAGAGTGCCTGGTCGTGCAGACTACCGTGACAAATGAGACTAAGTCAATGATGTCCTAAGGTGTCTAAGCTTGATCGATAGCCGCCTCGTGAAACTGCGTAAATGTGTTACTAGTTCTAGCGCGCGTAGTCCACCGAGGCGGCGCCTCTTACTTCCCAAGTCTGCTTTTTTGTAGAGGCAAGAGCTTTCGTATCACGGGCTATAGAGAAAAAAGATGGGCCTGCTCCTTCTGGCATAGAAGCCGCGAGTGGCTTTTGCAAGGCTGAGTTTGGCACCGATGAATCAATATGGTTTTCATAGTAATTTCTCTCGCGCCGAGCACGAAAATAATTAGATCCTAGACGTTTTGATTGCAAGAGTTGAAAAGCGAGTCCGCCCAACTCCTGCTCCTTAATTGTTGTATATTCTTCCAGCGTGAATAGAAGCGCTTGAACATAGCTTCACTCATGCGTGCGTCCCTTTGCGAGATAAACTCTGCCACCGTGATCCGCGACGACGTTGTCGAGTTTCGTCCAGTAATGCAAAAAATTGGCGCTCAACTTTTGAAGTCCATTGCCAAGTGTATCTCCTGCATTGGAAAAAGAAAGCATTATTGCGGTTCTCTGGCGAGCTCCCTTTTTATAACTGAAAGGAATGAGCCCTTTCCTGCGCACTAACAGTACGCAACACGTTTCGTATGCTAGTGAGTGCGGCAGCATCGGTATACACATTGGTATTGTACAAACGTCCTTCTGCGGCCATAAACAAATCGATTCCAGAGTGCAAAATACTGTCCAGTGGAAGAAGTATTTAATGGCTTCGATTCTTCGGCTTTGTGGGTATCACGGCTATTAAAATAAACGGTTGAAAGCAGATCATGCTGTAGGCGATTGGAGTAACTTGGCTTGGACCTCGTGTAAAAGGTACGGATGATTGCGCCACGCCCTGCACTTTGAATTGTTTCATCACTCTCGGCTCACTAGAACATAAAAGTGAGCGCCCTAGTTTTTTCGTTTGAGCGAGACATGTCTAGCCAGGCAACAGAGTTAATGTGGTGTCGTGGTGAGTCTTCGAACTGCTCTAAATACTTTTTCCCCTTCAAGAATTTGCTGAGCACGTAATGGTGCTCTGCGGAATCGCTGAACTGTGTAGTCTGCTTTAATACGTAGTGGCTTCAATACGGATATTCCCGTAGGCGCCATTCCCGCGCATGTCGCATGAAACATGTTTTGCTGTTATGGGTCGCGAACAGGTTCTGAATTTCGCCAAGTGGGCAAGAGAAGGCTTATGGCCTTATAATATGGTCGCAGAAGAGCCTCGATATGATATTTTTGCCGTGATGTCGCTGGCTATCGCTTCCACCTTATCGAGACAAAACGAGTGCCCGGCGATCGGGAAGTAACCATCCTTTGGCAAAAAAGTTTGTAAAATATTACGATCGTCCACACGCAGAGGCGCAACGCAGATGGCCGTTGTTTGCATTCGAAGGAGTAATAGAGTCAACGTCTTGGTGAGCATGACATTGGCTGCCAACGCGCTTGTCGCCAATAACTGCGTCCCCATCCGCCTGGCAATAACATTGGCTTTCCCTGCAAAGCGCCCAAGGCTTGCTTGTAAAGCCTCTTGCGAGCGAGGCCTGTGCATTGGCTTTCGCATGGAAAACGTCCAACCAGGATCAGCTTCATGATTGTTCTAGTCCGCCTTTGAACACAAAACCGTTATCAGTTTGATACTTTAGGCTAAAGTAGCCGCAGCTTAAGCTCTAAACTGCGCCACAGTAGCGTGCGCTCTTTAATTGGCGAAGAACGAAATCAATGCGATCTCTGTTTCCCCAAAACAATAACGCTCGTTTTAAAACCCCTGTGCGGTATAAGAAGAAACGGCAAATGCCATCTTTGCTTAGAAGGTTTTGGTGGTCGCTTTAAAAATTGTATTTCCGGTCGAGTAGAAACTTGATCACTAAGCCCGTACCGGTAACCAACGAAGATCGCCATACAAAGTTCGTAACGGGCCGCGATACAACAACAAAAGCAGTCCTGACTTTAGGATGTGGCGGTGCTGGCGATGATCGCGAAGCACTATAGGTGATCGCTATTGCATGCGTTTGCTACTGTAAAGACACGCACGAGTAATGGGAGATTAAGTTGCCTCGAAGAATAAAAGGGCATATGCACGCCTTGGCTACGCCAATGGTGAATTAGAGGCTAGCTGCTATAGCCGTACTCACGCACTCTGGACATCAAATAATGGCTTTCTACAATGATCCGATTTCACGCGCTCACTTGGCACACGAGCAGGTCAGCTCATATTGAATTGGAGCGTAATAGCGCAGTGGAGGTTAAGAACCTCTCCTTTAAAGATGGGTCCTGACTGTGACGCCATGTGGATGTCCTGAAAGCTGAGAAGTTTATTTGGCAACGCCATCCGCAAAGGAAATTTCCAGAGCATCGTATTTGGCAGAAGATCCGCTCAGATATGCCGTGGACTTGTTCGAGCTACAAAGGGCCGTTGTGGAATCCATTCCGATCCTATTGATGACGGTAAACTATCGCGCATGGGCATTATCAAAGCGCGGTGTCGATGCTTCGTCGATGAAGGACGAGTGGCAGTGCGGTGTGGTTTGCAAATCCGTTTCCAGGAAACGTTTCATCGGTTAATTTAGTGTGGGCGCTTTTCTTAAACGACCAGGCCGATCAGATCGGCAAACGCAAACGGTGACATTAGACGTGTTCTTTGATCGCCACGGGCTTCCTTACATAAAGGGACATGAACGCCTTTGATTAGACGGTGTGGCTTCTGGTATTCAAAGAAGTGCGCTCGATTATCGACGATTAGGTTCTGTCCCGCTTAAGAATTTGTTGGTGGCGATGGGACGTATGACTGGTGATTACGAAAATCTCAGTGTCTGGGAGCTTCGCTGCAGCACAATTAATAGCCCGAGAAGCCGGGGCGCGCTATGGTCATTTCACACTGTGCCAGAGGCGTTAGTGCAGAGCTTCCAACAATAAAGGATTATTTTGATACGCTAATCCAACGCTTACCCTTTATTCTGACCCTGCTTATCGCGCTGAGGCGTACAGGTGGCCTGAACACCTTAATACTCAGTGATTGTCGACAAAGGGCTAGCCACTTCTGAATCCGCGCTGGCGTATTCTGTTTGTGCAAAATGAAATAGTAATTTTCGCTCCAATCTCGCGCAGGGGCGCGCAGCTCGACAAAGGCTCCTTCTTGCAAAGGGCTTCCTGCAACGTTAGCGCGGACAAAACAGCCGATCCGAGGTTTGCCTCTACTGCTCGTTTAATAGCCTCTGTGTGGTGAAGTTCTTTAGCGTATTTGCAATTCCGGAGCAAGTAAAGCCATGCATTGCTCTGTCGAATGCTTGGCGGGTGCTGGAGCCCTGCTCACGCACTAATCCATTGGCAGCAGAAGGTCTTCATCGCTCAAAACTTCTTGTTGAGCAATAGGAGTGATGGTAGAGCAAATAAGACTGAGCTCACTCCTCTGCCAAGGGATTACTTTCTAAGGTTCGAGTCCTGGTAGCTCCCCTTCGATGAGTCCGATTATCGTAGTTCAAAATTGCGAACTCGGTTGGCGATAGTGCCGTGTTCGAACAGTGAAAGAGACACTTTAGGCGCCTTGGTGGTTGTTTCATGAACGCCGGCCAATGAATGCTCAACTGCAAGGTAATTGCTATCCGCAGGGTGTTGCGCCGAACTTCGATTTCGCCCGATCTCAAGAGGTGATAGCGATCAGGCCTTGTTCCAGCTCGCGACCTGCTACAATTAGGGCTTCGGCACGACAGGGCGCAAAAGATTTCCCAGTTCATTGAGCTGCAAGGCTTGCCCGGCGCGATCAAGATAGCTCTGAATTGGAAAAACGTTGCTCTAGATTTCTTGCAGCGCAGAGCTCGCGCAGATTGTAGACCATTGGGCTAGGCCCTCGCAGCCGCCTGTGTGACGTTTTTCATAGTGCGCCGTATCTAGAATACTTTCAACGTTCCGGTAAAGTGTGTGCACGCCTTTAGATCCTCCGGAAAACTGCTTTGGTCTTGAATTTGGGGCGTCCGCTTATTGTCCTGCACCAAATATCGTGTCAATGACTTTAACGCTATTATCTGCAAAACCGATTAAGGATAATGCTATGATTATCTGTTTTACCGAATAGCTTAAAGGCGCTTAGAATGAGCGCAGCTCACAGGTCTATTGTCAGTGCTAGCGACCCCATTTAATGAACTAAGGCGAGAATATCAGCCTGGCTGCAATCTCCTTGAAAAAGCGTCACAAGTCACCATTGGATATGGAATCCTTGTTTAGCTTCACTAACAACGCGAGATTAGTCCTGCTACGTTTCGAGAATGGCCATTTCGTTATGTCGGAATGGAAGTGAAGCCGCCCATTAATGAGGGCTATAGTAGATAGGTCGAGCGCATAACTACGAAGAAAAGTTAGAAGTTTTTGTCAGCACTTAAGTACTCCGACGGTCCTTTAAACGTCAACGCTTGGCAGAACATGCTATTGGCGACGAATTTGTTTATAAGCAGCAAGCCTACAGGCACATTGGTCGCGGACCACTTGCTTCTGGGCGTAATTTATTACTCTCTTAAGCACAGGAACAGGGCTTGCCGCTTTTCAATGTAGCGTAATTCGTGATCCTGATGTGTATGAACGTTTCGAGAAGATTTATTCTCGTTCATGTGTGCGCCGTATCGTTGATCTGGCCTACCATGAGTTGCATTACTGAAGAGCTTTTCCAAAGAAGAGTTCTTGTGAAGAAAGTTGGAAGCAGTTGGATTTATTACCCAGCACGTAACGCGTGAAGCGTTCAGGATACAGGGCGTGTCCGGACCTAATGTTAATGGCACTGTTCGAAGATATTGGTTTGCCAAAGCCGAATATAGAAGATGATCGCTTATGCTGTGTGCAGCTCAGCGATGCTGAAAGAATATCGGTAAGATACTCCGATACTGGGGTTTCGGTGAAATCACGCCAAGGAATAAAGCTGAATACGTTATTGAGCGAGCGTTGTTGGCTAGCGATAGCGTTTATTGAGCTCAAAAAAAAGCGGCGTCTAGCAATTAAGTAGACGCCTTTTTGTTGGGTCTAGCGAGTGATCTTACAAGCTGTTAACTGGCAAGGTTGAAGTAACCTACTAACACCTTAGAGTCATGGGATGTCATACCATATCGACCACGCCGAACAGCAAGGATTGTGTCCAATGCGTCGGTGAGGTAGTGATTGTCGACTTTCATACGCTGTGTTCATTTAGCCTAGCGCATCGTGATTGGAACACGGAACAATGTTTCGCGTGTGCGGGTCAATGATGAATACTTCGGTGCTGTGCGTCTACGTCCTAAGTGAGGCACTTTTTGGTCTTCATCTTTAAGAATTGGAAGTCGATTTTGAAACTGATTCTGTCCTTTCATTTTTAATGCGCTTTCATGTCATCTTGGAATGAATGAGTCAGCTAAGAATTTCGATGTTTTTGCTGCGGTAAGTCGCCGCAATCTCTTGTAATTCAGGGCACTGATAGGCGCGCGATTGGGCAGCCTGAACGTGCACATACAATTAACGATAATAGTCTTTATTCTCGTAGGTCGCTCAAAGAATTTGGTTTGTTCTACCCATCTGATCAACGTAGCGGTGAAATCCTTGATTGCTTGAGTATATGTCACACTGCCCGCACCAAATGAGGCGAGCATCAATAGGCCATCATAATAGCTCCAGAAATCCTTGTTTCATTAAACACTACTTTCCTCCGACAACCTTTTAAGTTTTTCTTAGGCTCGTAAATTTCATAGGGCGTAAAAGATACCTTTTTCGATGCCATGTAGTCCAACTCTTATACAGACAGGGTAACTCCGCAAGGCATACATTGTGACGGAATCTGTGATGCGTTACTTGTTCGAGTCTTAATTTTATAGATTTTTTTCAATATGGGTGTATAGGCCGAATTGTTAGAGCAAACGCTCTATGCCGCGTGTGTTACAGCGATACACACAGCCTGATGATGCAAGCCTAAACCAACAAGGTATATGTAAGCCGGTCAATCTAGTGCGTCAGACCGTCACTTAACGTGTGGCATGAAGTGCCCCTCAAAAGGCTTCTGCTGGTCACTCATCAAATTAAGGATACTAATTGCGCGCCATGTTCGCGTTTTTTAAAGCACATGTATTCAAGGCGACCTCTCATGGTCATCGTAATTATTGCTGTGCTTTTACCGCACTAGGCATGGTATGCCCGTATTCGCCTTGATGCGTCGTCTGAGCTCACTGTTGAGGAAGGTGAGCGGAGCTCGAGTACTCTCGCAAGATAAATCCAGCGACTATGGGCCGCGCCGATGCTGTCAACTGTGGCCTATACACCACAAGCGGGAGCTCTTTAGCCCCATCATTCTGACGAATCTCCTCGATGTTAGATTGAATTCTAGCTTGGAGAGTTGAGTCGATCGACAGTTTTGCTCAACGTCCCTATTTTTTGGTTGATACACCTTACTGACTCTCTGACGACTACGACACCTTGTGAAGCGCCAGGTATGATTCTGGAAGTCCGGCAAAACAAGAGCTATGAAAGCCCCGGTGTTTAGCAATGCGAAGTTAGCCCGACGGAACAACGGCGGCACTAACTGGTTCAGTTTTGCCTCGCACGAGCATTACAATCGCTTGATCAATTGCCGTTGAAGCTTACAACGTGCGGAACGATCCGACTGAGGCTTAAACGCCGGCAAGAGGCCCGAGCTCGCGCGCTGTTGACGGACGAGTTCGATGCTTACAGCACTATCACTCTGACACGCCTTAATGATATTGCGCAGATCCGTTTAATATTAGGAGCGCTAATCAAGTCGACGCCCACATCTACTTGGTGCGCCCGATGATTGGCCTGATGATTTGGTGACTTTGTACAATGAATTTGACACCTTTAGTATAGGCGTGTTTTGCGTTTAGTCGTTTTGCATTAGGGATCATCTTTTCGTCGACTCACCGTGGATATTCTTGCCATTGGCATGTGCGCGCATCGCCGGCGTAATAGTCGTAGGCGTATTAGGGATGTGGATTGTCGAGTGAAGTCGTATCGTCCAACTTCTGTCATTACTGCTGAATCACCACGATCTCGCTCACTATGCATTTGATAAGTTGCGTTTATCGCACAGCTTTCGAATCAACTAGCATTATTCAGAACACAGCAAATTTGCTTCGTCATGCAGTCTTGTCTATGTGGAAGCCTTGCCTGTTACGCCGATGACCACGTAGTTGCCTTCGCCTCTTATTGGTCATGGTATCTCTCGATCATCTCTTTCGGTTGATAATGGGATGGTCGTCGCGACTGCTTGCTAGTGGTATTCACGCTTTTCCCCGCGTTGATTGAGCTGCTGAAAAAGATGAAGGATTTGGTAGAGCAGCAAGGCACTTTGGCCTGGACTTCTGGGCTGGCAAAAATCACTGACCGCTAGGGCAATAAAGTCTTATGGTATGCGGCGGCCTAGTGATTGTTTATTAGTGTATTGGCCTTATGCAGCTTGAAAGTAGAAAATAGTTTTTATCGATACTTTGCAAAAGATACGAAATTATAAAGGCAAATGAGCCTGTTGACGAAAGTTGGGCGGCACCTTTATCGATGGAATCATCGTGTGACCCTTCCCCTGTCACGAGCGATTGATGACGGCTTCGAACGATGATTCGGACGATGCTTGATGAGTTTGAACGAAGAGCCATGGACGCTATTGGTTTACAGCGCCAA
>Ga0163217_1095812_pt1 | contig 18624 bp, 26 predicted proteins | sample SynspAceP_FD_185933 | JGI IMG/M metagenome (GOLD analysis project Ga0163217, IMG submission 185933) | Saline lake microbial communities from Ace Lake in Antarctica - Synechococcus sp. Ace-P (PacBio error correction) | ecosystem: Environmental > Aquatic > Non-marine Saline and Alkaline > Saline ...
CAAAAAAAAGAAAGAAGGAGATAGCCTTTTTTTCCGGGCGGGAAACCCCCCTGGTTCCCGCCCTTTTTTTGGGCGTTTTTCACGAAACCGGAACCAATATCCAAAATTTGGCGGATCCCCGCGCAGGAAAATGAAAACAGGTGTCCCCGAAATGAAAGTGCCGCAAGCTTCAAGTGGCGCGGTTTTCCTTTTATGGCCCTGGCGAACAAATCAGCCGGCCTAGATCTCTCCGCAAGTTTGACCCCAGGCCGAAGATCCTTGGCCGTCCTTGCTTTCAAGCTTGCAATCCCCATTTTGAATAAATTCGTGCGCCGAAACTGTTTTTCGATGCGTCGGATTCGGGTGCCAACCCTGACGTTCCGCTTGCCATTGAATTGAGGCGGGCCAGGTTGCATACCAAGTGCCGGCGTTGCTCATGCCCCAATCTGGCTGCGCTTTGTCGGGATCTTTAAGCCGGCGCGCGAAATTTCATCACGGCAGATTCAGCCGAGCCATTCGAACTGTAATTTTTTTCCGCCTCCGAGATTTTCGGGCTCAGTGTCAGCGCTTACGCATGAATCCCAATGGAAAAAGAGGCCGGTAAAAAGCCAACAAACACCAGAACAACGCAGATCGCGGCCGTTTTTCAAAATCCAGTTTCAAAGCTTCGCAACCTAAATATCTTTTTTGAAGGGGGTTATGTATATGGGCACAATTCAGTTTTATTGGCCGCGCTCGTGTCCAACCTCGGGCTCGACAGTGCCAAGTTTAGCCGCGCTTCGTCCGGAGCCCAAAAAGCATGCAAGTGGTCGCGCAAGCAGTTTGCGGCCGTGGCTGGCGTTGCCGGCCGCCAATGGGTTGCTCGGATCTCTGCAGCGGCACTTGCCGGGTTGCGCGTGACATCGAGCGCTGCGAAATCCGCGCGCCGGGCTCGATAAGCACGGTCAGGGGCATTTCGGGCGCTCGAGCTGGCAGCCGGCGAGGCGGTGGGTAACCTTTCTTGGCCTGGCGAAATGGATGTCCAGACAATGAATCCGCGAGCTTGCCAACGTGGGCAAGACAGGCAACGCCCAGCAGAGCGCTCGATGCTTGGGGCTGTCGGCCGGTGAGCTGCAGGGGCTCGATGCCGACGAAAAGCTCGCCACGAATCGCGGACAGGTGAAAAACTCGGCCCTCGATGCGGCCAAACGACAGCCGTTTTTGCGCGACTTGGGGACCGCATCGTGAAATGGCGTTGCTTGTCCTGGGCGGCGGCGATGCGATCCGCGCCGCGCGCGGGATATCAAGGAATATGGCCTCGAGCTGACTAAAATCCAGTCGACCGGGCAATCGAGCGCGCCAAATGATCAGATCGGCCGTTTGGGGCTTGATCAACGCAATACGGCCGGGCAACAGCTTGCACTGTTTCTTGTGCCCTGCAATGGGCCAGCTCGCCGAGGCGCTCACAAACAGCTTGCGCGAGGGCGCGCAATTGCGTGGCCATGATCCGACGGTCTGGTCGGGAAACACTCGATCGGCCTTTCGACCTATGTGCGGTTGCGGTCCGCGGGTTTTGGGGTCAACTACGTGGGGGCGCAATGGCGATGGCGCGCTTTCGAACGGCGAGCTTGTCCCAAGGCGCTGATGTTTTTGCGCGGTGCTTTGATGCCGGGACGGGAATCGGCGCGCCTTGGTGGTCCGTGCCCGGCGAGCTGGTCTATCGGTTTCCGCGCGCCTGGTGAAAAGCCTCGGGCGGCTGGGGCAATGCGCTGTCCGGGCGCTTGGGGATCTCGCGGCCGGCGTTTGGCAAGGTATTCCAGAAACAAGCGCGAGCGCGATCCCGCCGGCAATTGGGCGCGGTTTGGAAAATGGTCGCCTCCGAGCTTTTACGGGATGATGTCGGGGCTGCAGGAAAGCTGGTCGCGGTTTCCCTCGGCAGCTTGGGCGCGGATCTGTCCCGAACCCCCCAAAATTCCCCCGGCATGGGCAAAAGTTTGCCGATGCCAATCCTCGAGAACATCGGGCCAAGGGCTGGCGGCCGGGATTGTCCGAATTTTGATGCCGAAGGCGCAGGCCCTGCGGCAAACAGCGCGTCGGCATTGACCACGGCCGAGGCATCGGCGCTTGCGGCCGAGGGGTTCCAGCAAGCCAAGGACGCGCGGCCAAGCTTGCCGCGGAATCGTTAATCCAACACGGCCGACGAACGGAACGGCGGGGCCGAAGGCAACCGAAAACCTAAACGACGCGCTCGAGATCTCGGCGGCTCGACGGGAATCCGGGGATCCGCTGGCAAAGCAGCCTAAGCGCTCGAGAAGGTCAAACAGAGGCCGAGGCGTATCAGGATGCTTTGAAAGAGGCCGCCAATACATGCCGAGGACCATCGGCACCGAAAAGGCGCGGATCCTGGTCGGTGGGATCGACAGCATTGCAAACGCCCCTTTGGCGATTTCATTGGCGGCGGCTTTGAAGTTGGGTTAAGGGCTTTACCAAAAAAGAGTCGATCCTCGACGGGTTCAAGGCAAAAATGATCAGCCAAATGATCGCGCTGGACGGAAAAAACCGGATCATGTTCAGCCTGGGCATCGCGCCCCGCAGGGGTGCGGCGGTGCCAGCGGCTGCAGGCGTGCCATGGCGTTTTGCCGGTATGCTGGCGCGGGCGGGATCCTGGGCAGCCTTCGGGGGCGGTGCGGTGGCGGCGGGCTGCTTGGCGGGATTACAAGCGGCATCCGGCGCTTTGACAAGTGGCCTCGGGGCGGTTTCAACATGCGCGCTCGGCGGGTTTGCTTCGGGCCGGCCATTGGCGGCCTGGGCAGCGTGATCTCGACGCAGCTCGGCGCTGCAACCGGCGTCCGTTGGGGCATTTGGCGCGGCAACTCCGGCGCGGATTGCTTTTGCCGGTTGCTTGCGCGTGGCGGCGTGTTCGTTTCCTTTAAGAAGAAAACAAAGCGAAGCTCCGACGCCGGGCTTGCCCGCGTGAAAGATCGAACGCGGCTCGGATGCCGTCTGGTCCGACGTTTAGGTAAATACCCCGATCCAACCACAAACAAGGTTTTGGGGCGCTCGAGCAAGAAAGGCTACGCCACAGCACTATTCACAGCTGATTCAGGCGGCCAGCCGATGAAACCGCAAAGCCGCTGCTTCGGCGATCGACAGCATATGGCAGCCAAGCAGCGTGAATCAGCAACTCGGCGATGTCCCTTTAGGATTGCTGCCAGCCTTCCAATTCATCCGACGAACCACAAGTTTTCAAGTTCTAAGATACTGCGACCAGGGCAGACGAGAGCGATGACGAAATTCTACATAGAGAGAGTTGGACCACGGAGACGTTTTGAACTGGATCGGCTCGGCGATGTCTTTGCGGGATTCGATCGTCCGGCAACGGTGTCTCGAATTCTGCAAAAGAATTTCGACAGATGGTAAATCCCAGCGAACGGACGCCCGGATAATTCGCGACACGCGCCAAGCCTCGCGCGCCGCTTTTTCTAAAATCTCTGTGCGGGTGGGTCAACGAAACGATCAGCATGTAAAAACGAAAGAAATTCGAGGCGGCTTAAGAAAGAGGCGCGAAGGATCTTTCCGCGGCGCTAAGCCGGCTTGTCAGCCTCTTTGACATCGGTCAATGCCGTCATGGATAACCCTGGGGGCACGCTTTTTTAACGAGGTGAGCCTTGCTGGCGCTGATATGGCGAGCGGTTCTAGTCCGATATGTTTGGCGGGCCTCGAGGCGATCCAATCGCAACCTCGCCTATTAATCAGGCATTCCTACACCGAGCAAAGAGCCGCCCTCGGATATCCTCACGCGCCAGCTTACGGCACGCCTGGCGGATTCTCGGCCACGGTAATGCCCGAAACGCGCGCGCAGTTTCCGCGCACTGGTCGAGGCGCAAGATCTCAGACGAGGCGGGCCGGGGGATGTTTTGCGGCGGCTGGAGTCGGGCTGGCTGTCAGATCGACAGCATTTTGGCCAGCTTTTGAACGCCTGTCCCGCAGCTGGGCGATCTGGTCGCGAATGCGATCGGACGGCGCGCTTGCACCGATCGACGCGCAGATCGAGGCATCGAATTGCGCCGCAGAATCAACGCGCGCGCAATCGCAACCGCATTTTTCCAGTTTTGGCGGAAAGCCTGCCGATCGACGGGCGAGTCAGCATCGGGGGCGTTCAATCTGCATCCGGATCTCGCGGGGGGCAAGCCAGCGGTTTGCATCCCTGTTTTGCGCAAGCGATCGGCGGGGATCTCGATGCTCTGGGGATCTCGGCGGCGCAGGGGTCTGCCCTGGCGACAGACAAGCGCCGGGCTTTGCCCAAACGGAAACCGACTGCGCCGCATCGAGGCCGAGCATTGCCAAAGCAGCCTCGGCCAGGCTGCCCGGCGGTAATCCAGGCGCCTTTTGGCTGGGCGCTGATTATCAAGCGCTGTTGTTTTGACGTTCAAACGGCCGCGCTCGAAGAAACGCGCGCGCTTATTAACGCAATGGCGACATTCAACGCAAAGAGATTCTGCTCGAGCAGGCGGCCTTGCTTGAAAAACATAGGCCCGCCAAAATCGTCAACAGCACTGATCTACAAATTGCGTCAGTCCGAGACGCCCTCGGGAAAGCTTTGGCGGCGCTTGGTCGATAATGCCGCTCTATATCGGATCTCTGTCGGCCGAGGGTGCAAAAGGCATTGCCGCACTGCAGGCCCAAACCGCAAACGTCAACGCCGCGAACACCGGCCGCTTTGCTCTGGGTGCCGGCGGCGCATTGTCTCGAGCCTGGACGGTAACAGCGACGGATCCATTTCGCGCAAGAGCTGCAGGCCGCTCGATGCGTTAGCACGTATCGCAGCACGGTGAATTCGCTTGCGGCCGCGATTCGACAGCAACGGCGCAATGACGACCAGCGCAGATCCGCGCCCTCGCTTGCCCGGGAAGGCAAACGGATGCCGAGATTTCGGCCGTGATCTCCTGCCGTCGATCGAACAAGGACGGCGTGGTTTTTCGCCGAGGAAATCGCAGCCCGCGCGCGTGCTTCGGGGACAATCAAGGCACGCCTCGAGCAATGCGCGCCCTGGCCGGTGTCAACACCGCGACAGCGGCCGCAAGCTCTGGGGTGTCGGCGAGCATTGTCTCGAGCCTGGACGGTAACAGCGAAGGGATTATTTCGGCGCAAGAAATGCAGGCCGCCTCGATCGTCAGCGCTGATCAAAAATGCACGGTGATTTCGCTCGCATCCGCGATCGACCGCACCGGTGCAATGAGACCGGAGCAAGATCCGCACCTCGCCTTGCCGGCAAGGCATCTGATGCCGCGATCTCGGCCGGATCTCTGCCGGTCGATCGAACAAGGACGGGGTAGTTTCGGCCGGAGGAAATTGCGGCCGCGCGTAATGCTGTCGGGGATCAGTCAGGGCAACGCTCGAGCAGTGCGCGCCATGGCCGGGCAAAAACGGTGTTTTTCCGCATGCGATCCCGGCCAAACGCCAGCGTCACGGGCAGCCAAAAACCTGACCAACGCCGAGCTCGGCAAGGTGGCAAGGAATCTACAAAGGCGAGACGGTCAAGTATTACCGAGGCTTGGTCGAGCGCGCTGTTTGCCGGCAATGAAAACCTGAACATCTGCCTTGCTTCAATCGTAAATGGCGGCGGGGATCTCTCTGTCGCGGGGCGTGCCGTCGATGGTGGTCGGGGCTAAACTCGATGGATCCTTGATCGGCGCGAATCGTCCTGCGGTGCAAGAGGCATCGCTTCGCGGCGGCCGAGGCCGAGGCGCGCGCCAGTGCGGCGCCTGAACCAACGCGCAGCGCGAGCTCGAGGCGACGGCGCTCGCGCCAGGGATCCGCGATCGAAGCAGGTTTCGGCCGGCGGTCTGCTGAGATCTTTTCCCTGGCCCTCCGCGCTTTGGTGTCTATTTGAAAACGCGCAATCGGGCGCGACGCAAGATGGCGCAAACGGCAAAGTTTTTGGCGTTAATGACCAAGGGTCTTTTTGATGCTCAATATAATCAGATCAGCTTAATTCGGGCAGCTCGAGCAAGGCGACTAACTTTAAGAAGTGAATTTTTACGGTGACCGGCGGGCTTTATGGTTCAAAACTACGCCGCGCCGCGAGCTCAAGGCCTGGCCGAACACTGCAAGGCGCGCGCCAGTCGGTGATTTGATCTCGGCGGGATCCCCGCATTTGCGCGCGTGGCCGCCTATGGCGGGCTGCGGATCGTCGGCGAAAAACGGCCCCCGAGCTGGAATTAACCGGGGCAGCCAAATCTACTAATGCGCGCAAACGCGGGACATGCTTGTTCCCGGAGGCTGCAGGCGATCCACTCAAAGCGGAGATCTGCGCCGGCTCCTTGCTTCGAGGTGGTCCAAAATACCAAGCGCACAGCGACATTGCACGCAGCATGATGTCGATGGCATGCCGGCCGGTGGAAGGGACTAATCTATGAAGATCATCACGCCGATCGAAGATCTTTCGGAAAGCAATCTGTTTTTCGAGCAACATCCCGAACGACGCGCCGCTTTGGGATGTTGAGACAGAATATGCGGAGAAAGCGAAAGTGATCTTGCGCATGCTGTCCTATGAAGTCTCGAGCCGCAATCTCGGGAAACCAGCCTGACCAGGATAGCTGCGCGCTGGTTGCGCCTGGGGGGCGGACCAACCGCTTTAAGGCGTTCGACAAGCGGATCAGCGATCTGCGCTGCCTGGCGGATCAGGTTACCTATACGATCGCGCACGGCGGCGCTTTTGATGAGCGGGGTCGCGGGTCTTTGCATCGCGGGGGCACGGCTCGAGATCGAGGTCAACGGATCCGATCGACGGGTGGGTTTTTTCTCGAAACCTACAGCCTGTTTTTGACGACACCGGCGTTGTCGAATTGGTACACCTATTTTTTCTCGCCCGTGGGGGTCCCAGCGCGAGGAAGGTGATCGAGATGGAGACCGCGCATTTTGAATCGCCTCAACGCGGGATACTGTCACCAACACCGGCGTGGAATCCGCGCAAGTCGGGCAGAATCCGATCGGGCGGGTGCTGGATCTCGGCGTGACGGCCTACGGAACCAATATCTCGATCGAAGGATTAACAGCCGCAAGGAACGCGATGCTTGGGCAATGCGATCAATTGTCGAGCGCGCCTTTGCGCAGCTCATCGACTACTTCGCTCAAAGTCACCACCCAAACACGCGCGCGCCGGCCCTGCAAAGGCCCTTTGGCCGAATATCGCACGATCCCTGTCGTGTTGATCGCTTCGACGACCGAGGAGCTCGCACGTTGGTTTTATGGATATTATCGCAGGTTCGAATCGTGCTTTCAGGGCGAACGTTTTCGGGAATGCCTCAATAGAGTAGAAGGACTATCTCAATGGGTACTGCACCAAAAATTAGCAATTTGCCGGCCGCGCCAAACCGTCACAGCCGCAAGCTTCACTCCCAAAGAGTGACGCGGCTTTTGTCAGCGTTGCCAAGGGTTTGTCAGCGAGACAAACGCAGTGCCGACAACGTGGAAGGTTGCTGCCTTGGCAGGTGGCGAATCGACAAAGCCGGCCGTCGATGCGAATGTGCCGACTTTTGAACGATGCGAAGGCAGCCGGCGCCCCTGTCGCTTGGGTATCGTGGACTCGGCAAGGCTCATAAGGATTCTGCAGCTTGCGTTCCGAGGCGCTTGGCGCGGCAGCACAAGAGGACGCAGCAAGCGCGGTAGTGTATCAAGGATTTGGCGTCCCATCGCGGTTGACCAGGGCAATCGAAATGGTTTCGGGGGTATATGACGCACGTCGCCAAATCCGCGCTTTTCGGTTCCAGATGGCAAACAGCCTTTGGAAGAGCCGCCTTAACCCGTACACGGGGCGGGCGCCAAAGACGCTGCGTCAAAGCGGGTTTGGAGTATGTACCGCAAACGCGGGTATTTACATGTTCGATGGTGACGATCCAGCCTTTACCCTTTGGAGAGACTTTAGCCTAGTCGCGCCACGCGGGACACGAAATTCGGATGGATCAAGGCATGTAAGGCAAGGTGTGGGTTGCAGACACAGTAAGGCTATCCTGCAATTTTGCAATTTAGACTTCACCAATGACGTTTGGTCTGGGAAGGGGGCGGACAGGGCGGCGGAGGACGCCATTCAACGGGAGGCGCATCTACAACCGCGGCTTTGACTAACGCCGATAGAGTTCGAGACACAGCCGAAGTGGTAGCACTCTATATCCCGTCATTCTAACCCCCTCACTGGTGCCATTAGCACACGGCGAACCCTTTGCGCGATTTTCGGGTTTACCCTTCGGGCCGGAGATTGATCCTCGCAGCGGCTGCCTATCCCCACATTGGCTTCGGTACGATCAATGGCTTGGTTTTTGTTAATGGCCCTGCGGGTGCAGGGTACGGTGGTGAAAACCCCCGCGCACAGCACTCTATACGAATTTTCGCGTGTGTGCCCCGAAGAGGAATGGGTCTGTCATGTATGCAGCCGATAATGCACTCGGGGCGCTTCCTTGTTGTGCAACCTGAATTCCCAGTTCGATAACGAGGCTTCGGGGCAATCCTTGCGACGAGGTGTTTTTCAACAGCGTGCCCGGAGCGGTCTAACGCTTCGCAAAGCGTGAACTGTCCTCCGACCGGTGCCGACCAAAATAATCGTCATGGATGGCGCGATTTGCCAACAACCTAACGGTCTATACGCTGCTCAACCTTAACCACCAAGAGCCGTCGGAAAAGTCCTGACGGCGTTTTCATTAAGGCTTCTCTAGGCACGGCTGGATGGAACAAAGGAACGCGCATGCGCTTATGGGCACAACCGTCCAAGGCGCTCTAGACAGTGGTGAACCGTTGTTCCCGACCACCGCGTCGACCACCACTGGGTCGCAATGCCTCGTCTGTGGATTTAAACTGCCCCTAAAATTCTACGTAAATACGACCACGGTGCAAGATTTCACTTCGCGGATCGGGAACAGGTTATACGAAAGCGCCTGTCCAGCGTCTTTAATCCAAAAGGTGTGGGCGGTTGTGCGGTGGAAACAGACGGGGTTCTCTGGGACGTTCTGACAGCGGGCTTCGGGTCCACGCCTGTAACGAATCTGGTTTCAACTGCAACACTGTAGTAGAGAGGCGACTTCGGCTTCCGGGTTCGTAATTTTCCCCTCGGCTGACGGGACTTCGAGGCCTTAATATTCCAATCGGTCATGATTGAGCAGGATTAATAACGTTCCAAATTCTACAAGCATTCGTTCGATTCCGCTTTCGATATCGACAGCATAGAATTCATATCCCGTGATCGGTGATCTTTCGCAAAACCTTAGATACGCAACAATTTCGTGGTGTGGTTTCAGCAGGTTCAGGTCGCAGACGGCGCTGAGTTGACCGCACTTGAGTTTGGGGAAACAACGCCAACTACCTGAGTTCGAGGACGCAAGTTTCCTTGACGTGGTTTAGGTATTTAGCTTTCTGTCTTGGTACTACAGTAACGTTGAACAGGGTAGCACCCATACCTACTATTCGCGGACCTCGGGGCAGCAACTATATCCCAATGTTACAGGGGTTCCTGGGTGGACCCGTGTCTTTCACGGATACGCCGGCAATACGGGGGACATAGGAAGCAGTCTCGTCACCGACAAGGGGTTTAATGTCCAAACTTGGTTCTCATAAAAACGCCGTACGTAAACGAAGGGGTGCTAAACCTTTACAATCAATGGTAGAAAAGTTGCCGAGGACGCAACCGCCGTCTGCCTGATGTAATCGGGGCAAGTGAACCAACGGCATTTATAGGTCAAAGGTCCACGCATTAGAACGACCATTGGGGCAAGATTTCAGAAATGGCGGGTTCCTCTGAGGAAGCCCTCACCGACGAAAGAAATCACCACGATGTATAAAGACGAAGCCTCCGATGTTTAACCCCGATAAGCGGCGGTTTCCAACGCAGGCGGCAAGAGCTACGTGGCGCGGCAACTGATGATCGAGCGCAAAGGACTATTCGCACAAACAGGTACAGAACGAAAGCCGATCCACGTTTTAAAAAAGCCGCCTCATTCGGGTAAGCGAAACATGGAAAAAAGTGGGCACCGGCAATCGTTCGCTCATACGGGATGATCTTGGAGGATTAAGCAATGGTTAAGATTTACTGCGCCAGCATTGCACTGCGGGCCGCGCTGGCGGCCGATCCTAAGCCGCAAAGCCGGTGTTATGGCGGGGTCGCGTAAAACAGATCCTGGCCTGATGGGGTTCAAGTTCGCGGTTTCAAGGTTCCCGTAGGCTTTAAGCCTTGCCGTCGATTCCGCCGGCCACTGATCGCGTCGAGGCGCGCTTCAGAGGAATTTAACCCAAAATTTACGGGTTTCAGTGGGGTAGTGATATTCGCGCAAGCGCCGGCCAATGGCGCGATCGTCGGTATCTGGCCGGGTGGGTTTAATGATGGGTATTCTCGAGGAATCTCAAAGCTCGACAAGGGTCGGCCGCCAATAATGCGGGGCAGTTTTCAAACGCCGGGTGCTGGCCTATAACGAGAAACATATGGCCGGCAAGGCTTTGCGCTAGCAGTACACCGATGCTTTCGAAGCTCTGGAAAGATGAAAATGCGCCCGGATCTTGGCGAGGCTGAGGCGAATATGCTTTTTCATCACAACTTCGCGCTTACAAGACGCAACGCCGCGCGCCTGGGGCGGTATCGCCTTGCCGATGGCGCCGGAAATCACCGACTTGATCGACAGGGGCAAGATCAATCGATGGCTCGCCTTATCTCGAAAGTGTCGTTGTGCCAGCCGCGATCGAGCCGCTGCCGGCAACGATCGAGACGATCAATGAATCGGGGCAAACCGTTTGTTTCGCCCAATCCCCGCGATCGTGCAAGACGATGCCGATCGCGCCCAGTCGGCGCAGGCGGGTGATCGACGCCAACGCCGGCCGATGTCGTGGATTTTACGAGGGCTTGTAATGAGCGCTTATACGACCGCTCGGATTGGTATGCCCATGATGTCGGGATCCTGCCACCGCGTCAACTAAGCGCTTGCTTGTGGGTCGGCAGCCCGATCACCGGCGCGCTCTAGCTCGTGCCTGGTCGGGGCTCAATTTCGATGTCTTCGGTGCCTCGGGGCCTGCGGTGTCTGCAATCCCCTAGATCCGCGGTACTTCAAGCGCCGCGTTGCATGATCACTTTTTGGTCGATCGCTTGGATCGGTTCACATGCCCGGCGCATGCAGTTTTCACCAGGCGTTGAATAGCTGACGGCACGTTCCAAAAGCTGCGGCGGGCTCTGCATGGCCTCGCACATGCCTCGCTCTTCCTCAAATAGTCAATAAGGGTGGCGGTCTAGTTCAGTCGCATGGAGAATGCTGAGGCGAGCATAACTAACGCTAGCTGGGCGCTGGAGCTTGATGCGGTACGAATTAGTCAGCTCGAGCATTCCGTCTCGACTTGCGCCAAGCCAACACAAATCCTTGCGGCCGAGTGGCGCGAAAAAGCCGCGCGCTGCATCAGAAATTACCGAACATGAAATCCGCCGGGCGCGAAAGAGCGGCAAACTTCTTTTGGTGGGCCATAACGCTTTGGGCGGAATCGTGACGACGCTTTTCGGGGTGCTTTTGGGCTTACAAGATCCGGTGATCTTAAATGAAACACTGTTTCCTACTTACTCGCCCTGGTCTGTTTGATCCTGTCAGGCGTCTTGGGTTTCTGGCGATCAAATACGAGCGCCTCGATCGGACGCAGCCGATCTCGAATTTTAAGGGCGGGTTGAGACGCTCAATAGTCCGGTTAAAAGGGCCGGCGAGCCGCCTGCGGCTGCGGATCTGGCGCGACAAAGAGCGCGACGAATTGCCCGGTGCAATCGGCGTACGGGGATCAAATCAAGATGGCGTTTTGTGTTTGATATGCAGGATCGCCGAATGGGCGGCGGTCCACGCATACGACTACCTCGATCTCAACTATCCGACGCTGCCCTATAATGCCGGGCGGGGAATATGAGCTGCGCGTCGAGCTACTTATACTTGCCCGGCGGGCTCGAGTTAACTATACGCAGCCCTCGGCCTGTTTGTTCAGATCGCCGCTAGTCACTTTCGATTTTTTAAACCTTATTGATAAGCCTCGGCGTCCTTTTTGCATTGGAGAAGCAAATGAAAATTATCCGGATGTCGGGGGGTGCTCGGGCGCTTCCTATTCTATGTGGTCATTATTCTCGGGCTTGTCTGTCCTGATCCTGGCCCAATGCGCTTGGGGGGTGCTGCAGATCGAGACGGATCCCTATCCGATCGGATGGGCGGCGCTGGTGTTTTTTGATCGCTGGCAACTGTTTCGGGCCGGATCATCGACCCAAAAGCGCAGCGGGCGATCGCGCGGCTTGTGTTCTGGGGGCGTTTGCTTTGGGCGCGGTGATGTTGGGGCTGTCTTTGGGCGGGGCCGTGGCCGAGGATCTCTATCTCCCCCGAACAAACATCGACGGCGCTCGAGTCTGACGAACAGGCGCAAAGCGCGCCAGGGCGTGCGGACTGGGGGCAGCCGTCGATCGTGCCCGGCGTGGCCGAGCGGCTGGATCCGGAAGGCCTATCGCGTTCAGGCTTGCCTCGGCATCGGACTTTCTCGAGATTGCGGTGCCCTATGTCGGCAAATGGGAAGGGCTGCGGCTGGCCGCAATACCGCGATGTCGTCGGGTCTGGACGGTCTGCTATGGCGAGACAAAAGGGGTAAAGCCCTGGCGATCGCTATACCAAGGCGGCAATGCGACGCCATGCTCGCGCGCGAGCTGACTCAGCTACCGCGCGCGGCTGGCACCGCTATTTCTCGCGCGAAACCGCTGGCCGGCGGCCTGCCGGTGCATCGCGAATACCGCCTACACAGCCTAGCCTACAATGTCGGCGTCGGGGGGCAGGCGGGTCGACGCGGTGCGCCGGTTGAATGCCCGGGGATATCGCCGGCGGATGTAAGGCAATCACCTGGTGGGATACAGGCCGGCAATCGGGTTTGGCGCTGCTGTAACTGCGCCCGGGGCGAGGATTACGCGCTATTGCATGATCGGGGTGGGTCTGCATGATGGGCGGGTTTAGCATGATCGAGATCCTGATTTTCGGGATGTTTGTCCTGGCGCAGCTCGCCGATGTTTACACGACGCTGCGCGCTCTGAGGCTCAAAGGTGCGACCGAGGCCAACGGTTATCCGCGTTGCTGATGGACAAGCTCGGCCGGGGCTGGATCCCTGTCCAAGCCGGGATCAGTTTCGGCGCGGCCTATGTGAATTGGTCCGAGGGCAGCCTATGGCTTTTGGTGCTGCTCGCGGCCGGCGTGTTCGCGGTGCGGTGCAAACTACCGGATCATCAAAGCTCGAGGGGCAAGCGCTGACAACTGCTCCGCGGTGGGGGTGCGTAAGCCCGCTGGGGTCTGATGGCGCTCCTGGCGCGCTTTTGCTGCTCGGGGGCTATGCCTGATCCTCGATCGTTCCGCAACGGCGCGCTCGAGCTGCAGGCCGCGCGCGATGCGCGCTCGATCACCTTGCGTTGGGAAGCCGCGCGGCGCCAGGCGCGCCTTGCGGCCGATGTTGCCGTGCGCGCGCCAAGGGGGCGGCCCGTGTGCGGCGACCAGGCGAGGCGCATCGAGGCGGATCCGAAACTTGCAAATTGGAGGGTGCGGCCGATCGCGATTTGATCCTGAAACTCTTTCCCGTGCTCTTGATGGGCTTGCTTGGCAAAACTGCTATGTGCAGTTGCGCGACGGAATCCCCCGCGAAGCTGCTCCGCGCCGACACCGATCTCGGACACGCCGGCCGGCAACCTACCGCGAGCTTGCGATCCTGGCGACCGAGCATCTCACTTCTGCGCGCCAACGATGCAAGACAAGGCGCGATCCGCCGAGATCCTCGGCGCGGCGCCGCAATAGTGGGTAGGCAAAGAAAAACCCGATCGCTGGGGGGCGATCGGGTCTAGTCGGCAGTGTACAGGCAGATCCGAGAGATCCGATAGGGCATTAAATCACATATAAAAGGCAATGCAAAATAAAAAAATGCAAAGCCAAGTAGAACAAGCAGGTTTTCGCCTGCACGGATTTTGCACGGATCTGCACGGATAAAGCGGTTGAAAAAGGTGCCGAAAACGGGGAAAAGCTTGCAAATCAGTGACCTTAGGATTTTCGCGAATTTCCTGAAAAAAAAGCATTGCAGATCATAGGTTTGCAACGCATACACGTCCAAAGCGGAGAAGCGTGGCCGAAAGTGGGTCGTAAGGCGCTCCCCTGCTAAGGAGTAGGCCGGAAGGGTCTCGAGGGTTCGAAATCCCTTTCGTCTCCGCCCATTATATGGCTTATGTATTTGAATGGCTTCGTTTAATTCGTGTATCCCCAGCTTTGCCGCCATCCTTGCCACCTCAAGAATCTCATTGTAGGCAGAACTGCATAGGGGCGTGCTACTTCATCACTTGTGCTAAAATCTGTTCCGAACCTTGTAAGGTTTTACACAGGCTGCATGAATCTTGGTGAATTTCCGCCGCGAATCTGTGGTCTAAGAAGTTTCCCTTATCAAAATGACGTTCACAAGATGCCGCCCCCGATGCCCACTGGCCAGCGGGGAACCATTTTGTTGCGTGGCCCAAATGGAGCCTATCGTTTATGACTGCGACCCTGTAAATACTACCTGTCCTGTTTTGAACAAGTTTTCTGTTTTCGTTTCGGTGTGTTCGAAGGACAACGATCTGGCGGTGGCGCAGGGAGGGGAGACTTTCCCCAACAGTCAGGCTAGGAGGCCGCACGTCGCGTTGGCGTATGAAGCGATCTTGAAGCCTACAAGGCCCAGTGCCCCGTGTTGCCTCATCAACCAGCTTTCCGCTGCTCCTAGCGGTGTGATCAATCCAAGGCCGTTCCCTCACATCATAAGCAACTCTGGGACCGGGCATCCTCAATCATCTTTACACAGCCACAGGCTGCGAACTTGTTTCGCGGCGGCTCGAGGGCTATTGACTTCGAAGACGAAACCTAAGGACTACGCACTCTTCCCACCTCTTCGTGACACCGTGAAGAATTCCTCCACGTCACATTCCTCCCGGTTGCGAGAATCGGTCACATCGCGTCATCAGCAGTGCGCCCGTATCGACTGTGGTTTTGCGTCTGCCGAGGGCTACTTTGCCAAAGCGGATGGGATTTATTTCTATAATCAGGATGATGATGGGACAAGGAAGGTCCAGTGCGGATCTGTTCACCGTCACCGTTCGTCGGTCTCTGCCGTCGGTCCTGAAGGCAGGGGGTGGAGCCGCGTTCTTGACGTCGTCGAACGCGGACCGTAGGACGCAGCGGTGCTGCTCGATGAGCCGCTCTTAAACGGGGCCCTGCCGCCCTGCTTCGTCTCTGCTAGACGCTGGGCTCTCCATCGAACAGGGTGCCAAGGCAGCGGAAGCCGTTATGGTCGACTTGCTGTGCCATATGGCGTCCCGAGGGCACATGTTCGTGCGTGTTTCGAAAGTGGGCTGGGTCGAGATGACTTTGACACCTTGTAATTCGCGGACGGGAAACAATCTGGTAGCAAAAAGGCTATCTGGACCGCGACACCGCATCTTCGTGAGAATGGGTGGGGTAAGCGGCTCACTTGAAGCGATTTGGAAACAAACAGTTGCCGCGCCGTGCGTTGGGTTAACCCGCTTAATGCTGCCTCGCAGTTTTCCACCCAGGCCTTCCGTTGGTCCGTATGCTCGGGCCGCTTGACTGGATGGTGGAGTTTCATTTCGTGGTGCGGTCTTCGCGCGCAAAACACAACTGCTTAGCCTGAGCGCATCCGTCTGGGGTGCGCCTAATTTGTCCCAAAGCTGGCGACCACGGATAACGCACTTGAGAACATGGCGTCATCCTGCCAGGCAGTGGCTCTCGCTCTTGACGAGTTGCCTTGTATCGCTCGGTGTCCGGTGACCATCGTCTACATGCTGTCCGCAATGGCCGGGGAAAGCACCGCGCATGGGCGTCGCTGGCAAAGGGAAGCCAGTTGATACTTGGGTCGTCGCGACCCTGTCGAGTGGCGAAGGATTAGCTCGAAGAATCATTGGCAACCGGTGGGAGGAAAATTCACGCGGTCAGGAGGGTCCGGTTTGATCGACATTGAAAGCTGATGGACAGAGGTTCGGCTCATTCGACGCCTGCATCAGAAGCGAAGAATCCTGGGCATTTTTGTCGAGAAGCTTTTCTTCAGGCTTTCCATCCGCAATCATGGGCATTGCCAGTCGGGTTTTCGTCGGGAAGTTGATAGCAAAATATGGACCGCCGTGGACAGCTTCACAGGAAGCCGTGTCCGAATATCATGGTCGGGCAATCAAGGGTTCACGCCTTGGCCAGGATAGCCAGGTTCGCCGCGTCCTGAAGCGGTTCGCTCTCGCTGCAATGGCAGGTGAATTGCGACCAGCTTTTCGGCTGACGGCTTGGGAAAAGGGGAAGGCGATGAATGCTTCTCAGGGTTGCTGCAACTGGAATCGCGAGCGCAGATGTTTGCCAAGGCAAAAACCGATCGCTGCGGCGCTGGATGCCGGACAAAAAAATACCTGACAAGAGCATTTGGATCGTTTTGTGCCTGCGGCTCAAAGCGGAGATCCGGATGGATGGCGGATGGCACATGGATCTATATCCGGCCGGACACGTGGTCGCGGATCCCGGTGGCCGGGGGGGCCCTTGGGCAGCACGCGCCACAATGCGCGAACATGCTGAAGCAACGGACAAGTGAGACACTGCAGCTTGAAGATGGTCCGTAGCGTCCCCGGTCGCCCGAAAGTCCATGGCAGTGAGCGCGGGGTGCTCGACGCCTAGCCGTTCCGCTAACCTGGCTAGACGTTCCTCGCGTTGCAAAAATTCATAGGGACCACAAGGACCAGCGTGCTAAGCACGCCAGTCCAGTGGTCCCTATGGTCCCGGTGGATCTCGACACCGGAGCGTCCAGTAAGAATCGCAACGGTCCTAGTGGCCTAGCACACCTGGCGAACTGACGCCGAAGCGGTCTTACACTGGTCCCGATGGTCTAGCGGTTTCGCGATGCGGCGAGGCGAATAGGCGTTCGAGTGGCCGTTTAAATGATCTCTGAGCGCTGTAACTCCGACGCATCCCCAACATTTCTTATTCTATAAGGTAAATCAAGCAGTAACGATGCTGCGAGTTTTTAGAACGGAATGACAGATGGCGAGACTAAACTATGCGGCCACCGAGCTGTCGAAATTCATCACCCACCGGATTGCCGAACTCAAGCCACGTAAAAGCCAGGCTGAGGTTGCATCTGAAGCAGGATTCATCACCCGAACATGAATGTCCATGATCAAAGCCGCACGAACCAAACAGCGCTCGACGCGAGTTACAGATCTGGCGCGCGCCATTGGATACGTCCGGCGGGCGGCTGTTCCGGATCGCGATGCTTCAGTCGGGGCACGAGACGACGCGTCAGTAGTCGATGAGGTGTTCGGCACCCTCGTCAGCGGAACGAAGTCGATTGGATAAAGACGATACGCGAAGCCTTCAAGGCGAAACTGACCGGCAACGCTGACAGCGCGTGCAAGGCTGCCATCCGGGATCTTTGCAAATACCGACGCCCCACCTTCTATCTTCCTTCCTGAGTTGAAGACCTGAACGGAGAACCGAGCGGAGCATGGGTCCGGATTTCTACGGCATGATCACTCAGGACACGGATCCAGCACCGACGCTCGCTCGCGTCCAAGCCCCTGCGAGTGTGTTTTCAGATTGTAGCTGCTTCCCGCAAGGCAACCGACTGGGGCGCGCGGACTAGATTTTCAATTTGATCCGCCGGACAAAAACGTGGTTGGCTCAACGTGTTCTCACACGAAAACGACAACTCAGGTGCCACCGTCGGTGCCCTATTAAGTGATAAGTGAACTCTCACAACCTGTTCACAATAGAGTAAGTTTACATATACTCCAAGGCCTGAATTGCCCTGAAGGGTTTTACCCTCAAAAATCACTTTGCATTCCTTGAGGCGATACGACGCGGAAGTTGTCGGTGAACGGTGTCGCGGAATTCGGGCCTTTTGCTGGCAGGGTGTCGGAAGAAAATCGAAAATCTTGCCTCGGTGAACTGGGTTGACGTTGCATAGTTGTTGATTGTGTGTGACCCAATCGTGCATGAACGGCCCCAAAAGGCGCTCGTTGGGTTAAGATGCGGGGCATATGCCTGCAAGAAATGCCAATTTCACGCCGCGTTTCTGGGCTGTCGGCCATGCTGAAGTATCTTGGCAATGATGATAGCGGGCATTGTTTCGACAAAGGACATGGATGGTCGTCATGGGGTTTGGTTGTTGCGCTCCAACTTTGCCCAAGCATCTGTTTGTTGTCTGGGCATTGATCTCTCGCCTTCCACAAGTGAACTGGAAGGTCTCAGGTCAAGCGCGCCCTGAATGTCGAGCCGCTTGCGGCCTGATGTCGCCCTTCAGGCCCGTCTTTTGTCCCTTGGGAAACCAGCCATGGGCGGGGCGGCTCTGGTGTTCGGGGTGGACAGCGTCCGAAAGCAACCATCTCATCTGCGGCCAACCGTTCATAGGGCCTAATATTGGGGCAATAAACGCCAGCCTGTTTGGCTTCATCGGCCTGTCAGGCAGCAATTGTGGTTTCTTATACGCGAACCCCAGGCGGCGCTCCGCTTGGCGGCTCCTGAGGGACTGTAAGCTCTGTCGCACTCGCCAGAACATAGGCACAGACATCATCTACGTTCCGTGCCGGGATGTTCGTTGAAATGGGTTTTCAAACGCCGTTCTTGCTCCACC
>Ga0163217_1026228_pt1 | contig 18621 bp, 29 predicted proteins | sample SynspAceP_FD_185933 | JGI IMG/M metagenome (GOLD analysis project Ga0163217, IMG submission 185933) | Saline lake microbial communities from Ace Lake in Antarctica - Synechococcus sp. Ace-P (PacBio error correction) | ecosystem: Environmental > Aquatic > Non-marine Saline and Alkaline > Saline ...
AGGGGAAAAAAAAGGGGAGGGGGGGGGAATTTCCAAAAAACCCCGGCCCCCCCCGCCTTGGGTTTTCCCCTCTGGCGTTAAAAAGGCCCCATCTCACAAATAATCTTTCCTTTAAGTCCGAGAGTAGCCCCCCTGAAGAACGGCCACGGCGGAATACTGCCGGACCTTTCGGCCCTTTTTCAGCGTTTTCGCGGGCCGAAACTGGGGGTCGGCGGCGTGCCCGCGCAAAAATCGCGGGTCCCCGCAATGCCGGCAATCATTTCCGGCCTTGAAATCGACTCAAGCTGAGTAAATACAAAAGCGCGGCTGAACTCGTAAGCTCTGGTCAGGCCAACACCGATTTCACGCAGCTCACCGACCGTCTGGCATGCTGGGTCTTGACCCGCTCCACATCCTCGTGAGGAAAACCAATACGGTTTACCTCTGTGCCCCGGTAGCCGGTCAGCCGCAGCGTATTACCGTACAATATTGGCGTGCTGGTGGTGATTCTTCGGCATCGATAACTGAATATCCTCCTCGCAAAGCCCTTGGAGAAGCAGGAAATGAGCGAAATCAGGCTCCTGCTGCGCTTCGATATCGGTCTGCAGTTGGTCCGAGCGAATTGGCCTACTTAAGGAAAATTGATAGGCCCAGAAGCGCGAGATCCGCAATCCCACTATGGCGCTCTGCCAGCCCCTTGACACTCACGACCCTGTCCCGCGTCGCGAAACACTGCAAGCAGCCGGCCTTGATGCCTGATCGCCATGAAATGGCCAGGGACAGAGTGCAAATCGACGGCGGGCGGAAAATAATCGAAAACCCGGTAAAGCGTGAACTGCGGCATAGGGTGCTCCTGAAGCACAGGAAGAAAGGAATTTTCTACTGTAGCTCATTTTCAGCGAAGTGAGGGGCCCTGGATAAGCGGACGTTCGGCGCTGGCAGCAGGCTTGGGGCCGTTTTACTCATCCTTGCGCAGGTCCATCGGGATAATCCGGCTTGGCATGGGCCCAGGGCGCTTTGCCGCTGCCCTGCCCGTACTGAACGAAGCTGGAAGACATAAGCCAGTACCTCCGGGCGACCGCCAGATACAGCCCCTGAGGGAATCTGCTGGTCCCAGCTCGGTACTTTGTAAAATACCGCCGCGTCAGCCAGCGGAGGCGAATTTCCAGCACGATGATATCGTGCTCGGCGGCGACTTCTTCACGAATGCCGTAGCGCGGTAAAGTTCCGCGCCCTTGGAATAAAAACGACAGGCGCGGCCTGACTTGATCGGATCGTATTTCAGACGCCACGGCGAAGTGCGCTCGGGTTGGTTGAATTACCAACATCGGCCTTGGGCACTTCGCCCATACAATGCGCCGCTCGCCATTTCCGCTGCAATTGTCCGGATGCGGGAATTGACCTCTGGGCTTGCCTTCCGAATCCTTGTAAACTCGTCTCTGACGCCCTGCTTGGTGCATATTTCATCTTCTGCCTTGTTATCCAGAGCTGGAACGGGATATCCACCGCCAGCAATCAAGAATCAGTGAGCACGCCAGAAACAACAGCGCCTTGCCCAGGATACGTTGCACTGTGGCGATGGCAAGTCCGTAAAGGGTTGGCGGTCCAGGGTCAGCATCTGATTCTGAAAAGCAGATTGAGCCCGCCAGGGCGGTAAATCAGCACCACCAGAAACTTGGGCGCAGGCGCCTTGAGCAGCTCAACCGAGCGCCTGATGGAAAACATGCGCTTGAGAAACGCCGCCAGGGATTCATCCGTGAGAAACTTGGGATGCTCATCGACTTGGCAGCTGAGCAGCCACGCCGCCCGAGCAAGAATGGGCCTACTAGCGCGGCGATCAACAGCATGAAAAACAGCGGCCCTATCACACTGTCCAGGCCAAATACCGACGAAGCCAATAGCTGCAAAACCCATGGTATCGGGTGAATAGAGCGCTTCCGCGCTCGATTAATAAGTTGAAGCGCATCAAATTCCAGCAGGCGCCCCGGCCATTGCCGGCCCGAGCATGATCAGCCCGGCCGCCGCGACCATGACCACTGCCAGCGTATGAGCTCCTTGGAGCCGCGCTATCTGGCCTTGTCAACGGGAACTTGCTTGAGGCGTTTCTCCGTGGGGTCTTCGCTTTTTATCCCTGACCGGCTGTCTGACTGCTCTGCCATCAGTTCAGCTCCTACAGGCCGCGCATGCCAGATCAGCGGTCTCGGTGGTGACCACCGATACTGTTCGCACCACGCTGCCACAACAAATACCCACATGAATGAAAAGACGCAAAAAGACCAGCGTCAGCGAAAGCCGATAGAGAAGATATTCAGTTTGGGGTGGCTGGGCGCGCATCATCACCACCGTAAGACAGGTTGTACGAATAAGCAGTGCGGTGATGGCTTGGCAGACCGAACAGCAACGCCAGCAGACATCACCCAGGAAAAAACGCGCACCAGCGCCATGAAGTCGTTGGGCACCAACGTCTCAACCGATAGGCAAGGTGTGTTGAAGCTCTCTAACATCACTTCGATCACCAACCAAGAATGACCGTTCATTGCAGAACAGCAAGGTAACCAACATGGTGACACCTGGGCCACCACTGCCACGGAGTGCCCATGCTAGGGTCCGTTATCGACGCAAAACCCAAGGCCCATTCTCATCGCAAATGATGGCTGCCGGCCAAGCACGTGTATCTGAAGCAGCACTGCAGCGCAAAAGCGCCATTGCCCGCACCAATCAGGAATTCTGTTCTGCGATGCAGCACCCAGGTGCCCAGCGATAGCAATCGGATGATAGGCGCGGCGGGACATGGCGGGGAATGACTGCAGTAATAGCATGCCAGAGAACAGACGAATACGCAGGGTACCAGACTGCGTACCGATCACCGGCCTGGTCATCATCACAACTGCATACGGAAACAAGACCCAGAAGGTAAGGCTCATGGACCATTGGGTAATGACCTCGCTGGACAGCCTCGATCATTCAGCCGACAGCCGGGAAATGGGTTTTCCGGTATACCGATCAGTGAATTCAATAAGTTGCGTTAACCAGCCAGGGACCCAGCCAATAAGTGTTAAGGAAAAGGTAAACAACAGACGCGGCAAGAAGGCTCAGCGTCTGCTCGTGATCTGCGTAGCGGCCTGAAACAATCGCCACGATCCAGGCCCACAAACAGGGCTCGGCAGTAACGATATAACGGCGACCATCACCGTTGGTCAGACCACAACGCCTGGCGAAACAGGTCTACCCGCTACTTCAGGTGTCATCGGCTGCTCCACTATATACACAGCAAAAAGGCTGGCGGCCAATGTACTATCATTCAGCCAGCCCAGGCCATCCAACACAGAACAAACAGCAATGATCTTGGAAACGGCAGCGATGATGATCAATGGCGAGAGCATCATCATACCCATGGCCCATCAGCACGCTGGCGACCACCAGATCAATTACAGAAAAAGGAATGAAGGATCATGAAAAGCCTAATCTGGAACGAGCGTTTTGCACTCGGAGGTAACAAGGCCGGTACCAGGATATGAAAAGGAAACATCGTCCCGGGCTTGGCGCAGGTCGTTAACGCTGGGCCAGGCGCACGAACATGCTCCAGAATCCGGTTTCACGGGTCCTGCGCCAGCATGAAGGCGCGCAACGGTAAATGCCTGGCCGCGTCCACCGCCTGCCTGCGGTGGTCAGTCCTCGGCCAGATAGGGCCTGCCAAACGCCGTTTCATTGATACGCTCGAACACCGCGCCATGACGAACAACGTCAGAAACAGCGCTAGGCCGATCAGAATCTGCTGCGTGGCGTCTGCCTGCAAACCCAGTGCCCTTGACGCAAGAATCGAAAACACGATGATGATTCGGGGTAAAAAGCTGGTCATCATCATCACCGAAACGCGGGATAAGAGGTCGAGTGCCGACATCAGCAGTAGAATCTGCAAGCTGACCGAATAGGTCTTGCTCGCCTTCCTGGTCGGTGCTTATGTAATGGCCGGCATACTCAAGGATGCCGCAGCCGTTTTGTGCATGACCGAGGGTGCAAGCAATATCAGAACCAACCATAACCAGCGCATCATGCCCTTGGCTCCGTTTCAGCAAGCCACCGCAAGGTGCGGGCGAAATCGGAAGTTATTGCACCGCTGGCCGTCACTTTCGGGCGACCGCTCGTCGAACACATGCAGGGTATTGATGCGCCCTGCAGACGCACCGAGCAAACATCTGCTTGCACCCACATCAACCAGTAGATACGGTGCGCCGCGGCCAAGCGGCAGGCTGCTGACCAGTCGAATATGCTGACGCCACCCTGGTTGGCCAGCGGGCCGACGCGGCGCATCAGGTAACCCATCAGAAAGATTAAGCCCGACGAACGCAGGATCAGCCGCCCGCCCAACTGCGCCAGTTTGCCTATCAACGAGGCCTGACTGGACACCGGGTGCAGTGCCAGTCTGCGCCAGCCACGCCGGGAAGGCTTGCGGCCATGTCCGTTACAATGCTCGCCGCTGCCGTGCCGCTCATCAGGCACGTTTCTTGATGCGTTCGGATGGGCTGATAAACGTCATGTCAGGGGCGAATCCCGAATTTCTCGTTTACTACTACCAACCTTCGCGTGGGCAATGCAGCGTGCCGTTGACTTTCACATCCAGCGGCTCGCCGGCCAAGACGATCAGTTCTACCACCGAACCCTGGGTTCAGCTGCGCAAGATTGCGGATGGTGATATCGGTATTCCCCGACTTCCATTGAAATGGTCACCGGAATGTCCAGAATTCAACATCCAGGTTCGGGCTGTCGGTACCATCAGAAACTGGTTCACCACCCGCTGCGAAGAATGCGCTGAACTCCTCCATCCGGCATGCGCGGCGAGCTGTTTCGCTTGTCGCAGCATCGCGTCGATGTCCGTCCTGAAATCGGCATGCCTGCTTCACCAGGCCGCAGCCCCAATCGTTCTGCCAAGTTGCCTGCTCCTGGAGTGACTTCGTCGGACTTCTTGTCATCAGCCATCTTGTTCTTCCTCTACAGAAAAACGAAAAGCGGTCGCCGAGCCCAGCGAGGCGTACGATCGGTCCAGAATTTGTAATGCCAAGATTACCTTGACCGAGCCGAGCTTAGGCCTGACGTTGGCAAGCCATTGCAACAGAGCAACCATATGATCAGGCAGCTCCTAGCCGGGATACATCGCCAGGGCTGCATGCTCACAGGTCCTTCAACTTTGAGCTGTCCGGCGTACTAACCGTAGCGCTCAAGGGTACCTTGGCAGCGGTAATTTTCCCTCACGCAGCCTTTACCCAGCGCTCCGTCATGCTCATGATCATCCGATTGCACACGCGAGTCCAGCACTTCAGCGCAGGGCTCGATCTCGAAATAGGGAAAGTGATGTGCATATCACACCGACCGCCATCCAGTTTCGATGTTGGAAGGTGCCGAGACCACCACTCCTCAACTGGGCCTGACGATATTCGCCCAGGGCAGGATTGACTGCGGAAATTCACATATCGAAATTGACTTCCTGCACCGCCTGCCAAGGCTTCCTTGAGGTCCCGGAATGCTGATCCAGCACCATCCGCACCAAACCCGCCAGTTTCCGTCGGGGGTGAATTCATCACGGCCATTCGATCTTGCAAATGCCGGCCCATCACCGCCAAGAAGTTGTCGACCCAGTTTTGAACACCCAGCCGCGCATGCAAGGATAAACAGCGCCGTAACCGCGCAAGCGGCTTCATCCTCACCAGGGTTCAGCTGGGTGGCACGTCAACGAGTGCACGTATTTCGCCAAACTTTCATGACCTGAACACCCGCCCACCGCCACGATCAGCAGACCTGGCGCAGCAATTGGAAAAAAATACTGATGCGGGTATAACGGCAAAGCGTTCGTTTGATCATCTCCAGCGTCGGCATCCGCCCACGCACGAATGCGATCCCCCCTGGCTGGGTCAGGTCATAGTTCTTTGACCGCGGCCGGGCGTACTAATCGACTTTTCGGTTTCGAACTGCCCATTCATCGACGCCATGCAGCAGCGTCGATTTCATCCTGTGAGAGCGATCCTGAACGGCCATGGTGGCTTCCTATTGGCAGACTATATTGGTAAAGAAGTAACGCACTCAATGACCGGATTGCCCGAAGTTCACGTTCGAGCAATGCCTTGAATTGCCAAGGTGGCGCGCTCGCGCAACGCTTCCTTTGCCCTCGGGCGAAAAACAGCGTCTGAAATTCCCGCTGCTGAACAAACAAGAAACAGCCTCGTTGCGGATCAACGGCATGGGGAGCCGCCATCGCTAGCCATCCCAGTCGCAATCGCGGCCGCATCACCATACGCGCTGACACTGCCATGTGCGCCTGCGGCTTTCAATGGGTATAGTTGACCACAAAGGCCGGATCCAAAGCGGCTGATAAAGTGCAGCCTCGCGAAACCGGTTGGGCGGGGTCAGAGCCGTTCAGGCCCACTTCATCATCCCCACCCAATCAACCATGTAATGCGACGCGCTGCCGATAGCAGCAACAGCAAGCAGGCCGACCCCAGAAGGATAAAACAGTTTTTTCCGGCTCTTGGCTGGCGCCCTGCGCTTCCGCTACGGGCTCTTCATCTCGTGCTTGTTATTGCCATGACAAATTTCCGTCACCAAAGCAGATAAACCTGCCTTTTTTGTGTCTTTTGGAGTAAAAAGCTGTGCACCGTCCATGCAACTCGTTGGGAGATGCGCGCTAAGTGCGTACCGCAAGGATAAAGCCAAAGCGCAAGCAAATGTCTTTGGTGCCTGGAATAAACCACTAACAAGAAAAAACGACGGGAAAAGACCGCTTTGGAAAAAGTGATGGGGTTGAAACTGGAAGGATGATTGAGCAACAGACAGTACGGCGCTGGATCTACTGAAGGTACATGACGCCAGGCGCTGGTAGAACTAGGCACCTGGTTTAGCGAACCTGTAAATGACCTCAAGGCGTAGAAATCGAACTAGCCTGTGGACAATCGCCTGGCTTGGCCGCCTCTGCGGCCATGCAGCATAGCCGGCTCAATGTCCCCCCTGACACGTAAGTCCCGGAGCCCGCTACTTTCCCTATGGCCGGCGGAAGCGTCCAATCGCTGTCCGCGGGCTTGCTGGCCGAGCCGCAGAATCACCGACAGAGACCATCCACCAGATCCATACCCTGCTTGCGAGAATGACTCGCGCAGGCGAACATCTGTGCTTCCAGCGCCTCACGTAACTGACCGGGTTCTGGCTTGACGAACTGAATCCTGATGCCTCTGCCACGGGGTTTGAATATGATTTCCATGAGCCCCAGCTCGGCGGGATCCAGGCGTATTTCAACAACTGCGCAATTCTGGCTGGACATCCATTGCATCTTGTCGATACAGCGCATCTCCCCAACCGGCCCTGACCAAAGGCACGCCCAGCGTCTGACTGGCTGCCAGCACAGGACGAGCCGCCCAGCGCGCCCCTGTGCTGCTGCCTGAACCTTGAATACCCGGGGCGCTTGCGCTGCATACAGCAGCGTCCAGTTTCCGCACCGCCCCTGCGCTTGCCAGAGAGTGACTCAGCGCGTCGGCCAGCTTGCCGGTGAAGGCCACGCCGCCGTATTCCGGCACCTGACATTTCCTGCGTGCGTTGTTTGCAGTTGGGTATCAAAGCCAGGCCTGGCGCGCTTCGCCTTGGCCCCTGCCGCGCATTTTTCCTGGCGCAAGCTCGCGCTCGCATCTGCGGCAGGGCTGCAACTGATCGGCCGTCTGACTTGAGAATTGAGCCTGGCCAGGGGCACCGCTCAAGCTGACCCGTGACTGCGCCCGGACAAGCCTGTGAACCTGACCCTCCTGCATGGATGCAGCGCTAGCATAGCGGGCGGCCCGTTTGGGTCTGACCTCGGCTTCAGCAACCCGCTTCCCCATCCGTGATAAGTCGCCGGCCTGGGCCAAACCACTGCGCCCAATTCGTCTGCCAAGCTCTTCAGCAGCGCGGATCAGCACCCGACACCCGACACTTCTGACGCATCCAGGCCTTTCTATCGCGCCATTGTTCCAGCAACCTTGCATAGCGTCCGGGCACAAATCCTTGCCGTCAGCGGGCAAAATCCAGTTGCTGCAAGGTTTCCAGACCAGCGCAACCGTCGGGCTTCATCCAGCATCGGCCAAGAGGGCACCGAGCTGCTCGGACTGCTGCCGCCGAACAGGACGTCAGAAAAACTGCGCAAAAACCCTTCTAACTGCGTCGCCTTGCCGGGCTCAAGAGCTGACGGCTGGCTCACCAGGGACGCGGGACGCTGGAAAAAACCGCCAGCATATTCTGACTGACTGACATTGAGGATAGCTCCATGGCTGCGGAGGTGACTTGTCATTATCAAGTGCTTCTGCAAGCTATGGGCGCACTCTTTCTTTGGCGGAGGTTAGTATGATGGGGGTTGGGGCGAGGGCCGTTAGGCCTGGAGTTGCTAGTGCCACGGCGCTGATAAGCCGGCGAATTTCCAGATACGGCCTGCTGGCAGCCTCGGCATCACGCGCAAAGCGGCCGCTGCTCTGCGCGCTCACAGGCCTGCTGCAGTGCTAGTGCCCCATGTTTTCCGCACTGCCCTTGAAAACTGTGAGCGGCGTGCCTGAATGTAAGATCCCCTCTGCTGTTCAAAGGCCCAGAGGCCAAGGCTTCAAAGGCGCTGTTGTGGCGTCCTGAACAAAGGTGTCGAGCAGCAATGGATAATCGTCCTGCATCAATTTCGCGCAAGGCGATTTGAACATTCCAAGGGGTCGAGGTCCTTGGAGCGTCTCAGACAATGGCATAACCAATCTCCCATTCATCCTGAACTGTCATACGTGACGTAAGGCTTTGGCTGATGGGCCCAGTCAGGCCCCCAAAGTTAATGCCGAGCTGCCAGGAAAAGACCACTCGGCACGCTGATTACCCGCTTGGCATTGAACGTCATTTCGTCGTCAGCGCCCTGACCACGCCCCAACCCCGGCCCGAAGTAACCTCGGCAACTGCGCCAATACTCGGAGCAAGGAACCTGACTCTTCGGTTCTGCTACAGTCGGGCCCGGTCCTGCACACCAGCAACCTGGCCCGCTGTCTTCCACCTCGAAGTCCAACAGGCCCCCATGCAGTGTCTGGCCGATGGATCCAACGCGGCAAACTTTTTATCCAGCCGTCTGCAACGTAGCCAGACGCTTCCTGCGCGCCCTGATAATAGTGGGTTACAACCTTTGAATAATTAAGTTTGAGAGAGGAGTCCAGTTTTGCAGCAGCCCATGCTCGCGCGCGTTTGCTATAAAGCTTCGCTCAGAATGGTAAACAGGCTGCCGCCGTGCCGCGTAACCCAAGGCACCTCCATCAGCACCTTGAAGCAGAAACGGCAGGGGATTGTGCTCGCGGATCGACGCAGCGCGAAAGGTGTAGGCCAATGCCAATCCTGAGCGGTCCAGTTTGCCTGGCATCCGGCGAAACAGCATCGCGGCGGTAACGCTAAGCCGGCCTGCATGACCACTTTCCAGCAGGCTGACATATCATCCCTCGGCGGTGCCGTGGAAGGCCTCAAGCGCCCTGTAGCAGTCCCCGTCAAACAACCCGCAAATCAGGCTGGCGCAAAACTCTTCACACAGCGCCATGACGCGTTGCTCACTCCATGATTGCTAACAACGTCATCCAGATGGTTTGCGGCCCTTTCGATCAACTCCGTCAGTCACCAGCACAGCGCGCGTTCACCAGCGAGAGAGTGTGACAGCGCCGCTTAGACGGCAGACACCAGCGGTGGGGATGAAAAACGTTCGGCTTGTCGACGACGAGGCGCAGAGGCAAGTGGGTAGACGTCACGTTCGATGCAAGTATCTTCCCCCGCCACTACACCAAGAACAGCCCAGCACGTCAGGCAGGCACCGCCGTTCCATATTTCGACCAGCCCCTTATCGGGTTGACTCGATCAGCACTGCGCAGCCAGAAAATCCCAACACCGGAAGAATGAGCCTGAGCTTGCTAGGTGAGCTCAACCAGAATGTCCACGCAGATTGAAGCGCATCGCGCGGTCATGGAATAGAACACACTCAGCCAGCGGCAATCGCCAAGATCGCCGCCGACAGACCATGGCCAGTTGGAAGTCGCCCAGGAGGATATGCATGCCACCCGAAGGCTGTTAAGCGCTACCCAGAATAAGCGCCGTTTGAACACATCGCATAGGCCCCTCGACTGCAGATAGCGCAGATTGGTTCAGCCGGGCCCAGACTACTCGCGTGGTGCGACGCGGTCCAAAGATGATTTTCGCCACTGCTGTTCCTGCAGAAGGCGTTGATTGCTGCACCGGAAATCAGATCGCGTTGCTGCTGGGCAGGCTCTGAATGCATATCCTGCATTGCGAGGTTGGAATGCCTGGGATCTTGGCCTGCAGAATCACCAGGGTTGTAGGAGCTTGTGGTCAGAAAGTCGTCAACCTAGCCGCTTCCAGGCACTGCAACCAGCGCGCCGGATTCGGTCAGGCTGGTAAGAAAGATGATCGGCCACCAAGTCCTCGCCGGAAGGCCTGCTTGATCTGCCCGCGACCGCTTCGAAGCCGTCCATCACCGCAATCAGCGCATCACAAGGACGCAGAATCCGGGGCGCTTGGGAAATGAATGGTCGACAGCCTCAAGACCATTCGTCCGCGCTGATTGAACCCCGATGGCCCAACTGGGTTACCAGGCGGCCCAGAATCATACCGATCCGTCGGCAGTTATCATCGGCAATCCAGCACGTTCAGAGCACTGTCGGGCTGACCCGGCGCAAGCGAACCCGGCACAGAAAGTGGGCCATCGGTGTTCACTCGATACTGAAAAAGCTGTTCGAAGTTTGGGAGGATATTCAATACTTTGCGTAAACAATCGGCATTGAACGCACGATGGCGATATCCGCAGCGTCACGCCGGCATGGTCAACGCAGTAACAACAAGCATGCCCAGCGCAGAGCTATGCATGTAGATCGGCGTCCGTGCCAGAATCCCCGTGTTTAACGCTCTGGCGTCAGGCCGCCGTTCATACGCCTGCTCGAAAGTCCCTGATGAGCACTGAGTCGAAAGCCCTACTACTCTGATGGTGAGCTCCTGAACCGTTGCAGATAAAGTCGCTGATCGGCATACTGGATTCCTATGGCACGTGCGAAGGGATGCAAGTAAAAAAAAAGTCTGATAACCTTTTCCTCCCTTTAAACCCTTTTAAGCAGCAGGGATTATGCGAAACACTGTTCCAGGTGAGGTATGTGTCTGTTGGCGGTCAAAAGCACGCTGGGACAAACTCATACCAGTTTCTGAGGTTTCTTTTTCCTTGCTTGTCTGCGCGCACCTCGAGCCTCCTGGCTGATAGCGTCGATCAACTTGCGCAATGGCCTCCAGAACGTTGATAGCGGCTGGCGCCAGGACTTCACGGGCCTTTCTCGAGGCTCTTAACAATGCAGATAAGGTTTGTTCTGCCTGTTCGAATGGCGGTTTGGCATCTGCGCCATGAAGCGCTGATGTTGAGCAATCCAGTCGCGGCCAACGCCGCTGCTGGCCGGCTGGGTCCAAGCCGCTCTGATATTCTTGCAATAAAATTCCAGATCCCGGAGTTCGGGTCTGCGAGTCAATCCAGTTGGCGCTGGCCATTGTCACCGAAGCAATGCCCGCGGCCTTGGCGTTCTCATCCCAGCGCGATATCCAGCCAACAGGCGTCAAACGCCGAATGCGGCTCTTCACTCAATGGCTGATCACAACTGCACCAGCGAAGGTTTGGCTATCGGGCAGGTTTTACCTGGACCTGCCAGGCCTTGACGTAGAAAAGCCTGCATCTCAGGCATCTTCTGCATGGCCTTGTCGGTCAACGGATCCGAACCGGCGGAATAGGCTCCCAACGCTGATCAAACATTCTCGGCTTTGCTGGTAAGCGCGCTATAAGCTTGCTTGAACTGCCTGCCTTTTGCAGGTATTTCGTCGATGACGACTTGCGGCATCGCCCGGCTGATTGAAGCCTCAATATCGGATGCGGGATAATGACCTCCTCGCCAGCCGGCGTGACAACACACGTGACCGTCAAGAATCGCCCCGTGAGGCGGTCTGCAAATCCGGATCCTGCTGATCATCCCTTCCGGATAGGGACCTGATAAGAACGCCGTGAATCGAACCACCGCCTCTGCTCGGCATTGCCCGGCCGCTGTCGACCAATTGCGGCAGTTTTGCAACACGAGGCGGGTAGCCCTTGGTCGCCGGAGGCCTCGCCAATGGCCAGGGCGATTTTCCCAGCTGCGGCTGGGGAAACGGGTCCAGCGATACCATTCAGCAACAGGACGTTCTTGCCCTGATCGCGAAAAATACTCGGCAATGCGGTGCAATACATTCCGGCGGCGCGCAGACGCATCAAGGGCGCGTCATCCGCTGGAGGATGCCAACCACCACCGAGCGAGCCATACCCCCCCCCCCTTTTTCCCCCCCCCTCGCCCGAATCTGCTCGAAATAAACTCTTGACCTCGCGGACCCCGCTCGGCCAACCAGGCCCACGATGGTGATGTCCGCATCGGTAAAAACGCGTCATCAATGCCCGCAACATGCTCTTGCCCCACACCGCTACCGGCAAACAAGCCCAAGCGCTGACCCCGGCCCCACGGTCAAGCAGCCTTTGATGGACGAAATACAACATCCACGGCTTCTCAATCGGGGTGGCGCTTGAGCGGTTTTTGATCACCCGGGCCATTGAGATCTACCCAGTCATCGGCTTGAAATCGCCTTTGCCATCCAGCGGTCGACCATGCCGTCCACCAACGCGGCAAGCATGGCATTGTCCCATCGGCAAGTTTTACCGCCGCCCTTGGACGCACTACCCCGCGCACCGGGCTGCACGCCTTGCAAGCTTGTCGACCGGCATCAGGGTTAAATCTTGCTACGGAAAACCCATCAACTTCCCGCTTCTATCTGGGGTACGGCCCTGCAGGGTTTCGCTGATGACCACGCCAAGCGGCTACCTCAACGGGCGCCTTGCAGCTTCCGCCTCAGGGTCAGCCCGACCATACGGATAGCAAGGCCTTCCCACCACCGGGTTCATGCGGCAGCGTCAGCGCGCCGATAACCTGGCCAGGCCTTGCAAACTGAATGCGCTCAATGGCCCGGCTCATCAGGGCTCTCAGTCGGATTTCGCACCCACATCCCCGAGGTTATCCGGCCGCAGCATCCAGGCTTACTTCAGGCAGGGCAATATCCGGCTCTGGCGGACGTACCCGCTGCTCGCGCTGCTGCTCAAAGAGTTTGGTTGTGGGTGATCTGCTGCAGGCGCGTTTCCAGCGTGGCATCAAGTGGCTATGTTCGGTTTCAACGCGACAGCCGCCGGGCATCAACTGGTCCATCTTCGAGCAAGACGCCATTTTTCCCTCAATGCCGCTCAACGGCAAGGTCCTTGGCAACATCGAGTACGGCTGGATTAAGGTAGATACGAATATTGTCCCGCGCCCATGGGCAGGGCTGAGCGCGCCAACGCAGCACAGCCAGTGACTCTGGCTGGAATCGAAATCTTCAATTCCGCGCCTGAATCACTTCGTGCCGGACCATGGTTTCGACGTTTTGAGCAAGCATGTCCTCGATCTGATCTGTCCTGCTTCGCGCATGGGCTCAAGCAATTGCACCAATGACTTTCCAGCTCCGCCCAGGCGCGCTTCAAGCTTGTGGCGTGATCTGCTGGCCCTTTGAGCCTGGCCAGAATGGAAACCGTCTTTCTCGCCCGTGGGAAAGCCTTTCGTTGTAGGCTCTTCGCGATGCTGTTCGAAGTTCCTTCCACCGTAATAAGGCGGGGGCTTGCTGCCTGCATTCTTGCCTCGGCAGCCTGCGTCGGCGTCCCTTCCACCGGCGCATCAGCTGGTTCCTTACGCGTTCCAAGCGCAAACATGGTGCGGGCGCCCGAATCGAAGCTGGGCATATCCAGAAGCGCAAATGCCGGCAGCTCGCCGCCGCGCAGCGCTCGCTGTCCCTTGTCCGCTCGGCGGTAGGTGGCTGGCCGCTTCATTGCGCTGACTCCAACTAGATCATTTCCTGCCGCCCTTGCCACCCAACACAATTTCGCCTCTGCATCGGCCCATACGGCGGCAATGGTCAGGATTTCCTTCTGGCCGACTCACTTCGCTGATACGCACCGGGCCTTTGGGCCTCCAGATTCGTCCCTGAGCAGTTCGAAGCGCGCCTTGGACATATTCTTGAAAGATCTTTTCCTTGATCGCCTCATCCGCCCCTTCAGGCGATGATCAGCAAACTTCCGAGGAGATTTCCCCGCAGCAGTGCCTGAATACCGCGATCATCCCTCAGCAAGTTATCAAAAGACGAACATCAGGTCCTCCGATCTTGCCGGAGAGGTTCCTTCATCCATCTCGGCGAATGGCTTTCTATCCAAACTGCGATTCGGGCCTCGATTCTCAGATAGTTCATGATATCGTCGGTAACGCTTTGATACGCGCCTCATATTCGCCCGTGTGGTAATTGGAATTACCGGCGAACTGCTTTTTCCAGAAATCATTGAGTTCTTTAGTGGCGGAAAGGCTGTACAGGTATTCAGCGGCGGCAACGCGCAGCAATACATCCAAGCGCAACCTTGTGATCAAAATAATTTGATCACCTCGGCCCGCCATGTCAGGGTCCAGATAGCAACGACCGATAGCCTGAATCTGCGGATGCTCGAAACGGATCAAAAATCCGCCACCGCGCGTGGCTCCATCCCACTTCAAGCTATCCAGACCCGAGGTGCTGCGCAGCAGGATGCGATCAACCCAGGTTTGGCTTTATCTTCGCCCAGTGCCTGGGTCCAGCATCGAGCGAATATACGCCGTCTGAGCCACACCCAGCCGGTCTGGTCGCCCACAGTGTCAATTAAAATCCCATGACCTGCTGGCAAACCTGCCCTCGCGAATGTACTGTGCGCAGACCGGCCATGGCGCTGCAACGCGCTGAACTTCCTTGGGGCCATATGCTTGAAGAAGCGGCTGCGGCCAAATCGGACTCGCCAAGGCTCAGCAGAAAAATCGCAGCCTTTGTCGAGCTTGTCATTCTTTTGGCCGGGCGTTTGGCGGCGTCTTACTCATCGCGGTTAATCCCACCTTTGACGACCTGGGCTACCGGCCCGGTAATCTTCGGCCAGCAAGCCCTTGATGGCATTCAATTGCTGTTCATAACCCTGCGCCAGGCGGTGGCCAGCAACACGGCTGCGCTGCCCACAGGGCCGAGAGGCTGACCGATCATCGCGCAGATCCCGTCCATTCCACCAACGTCGCCCAGCTCAGCCGGATAACCGGCCGCGCCCGATTTTGCGGCTGGGTGTCAGGTTCTTCAGTACCGGCGCAACACCCGCCCGATACCAGAAACCAGATAATAAGAGTAATTCCCAAGAAAACCTGCTTGCCAGATCCCAGAACCAGGTCTCGGACCAGAAAGGCATGGCTGGCAGGGGTTCAAGCCTCGGCAACCGCGAACAAAAAGGGCTGTTGATAACGCTGACGCTGTCTCCGCGGCGGCGTCAAAGCCGAGCCGCATCCTGCCACCAAGGCGAGTGAGTCTTTGAGGCGATAGTCCGCCTCGCTCAGGGTTTTCGCTGACGCTTTCACCGTTTCAGCGTTTACTGGTAACCGGATTAATCCACGACCAAACGGCAACCAGACCAAGCGGCGCAGCCGGCCCCTCTGCTGGCGGTGTAACTGATCTGCCGACCAGCTCGTAGTTGCGGGTGGCCTGTTCGCGCGAGTCACGCGGCACCACTGGCAACACGGGTCGCCAGTAACCGGTCCACCACGACTTCAAGGTACCCGTTACCGCGCCGGGGGGCTGATTGGTCAGCGCGCCGGGATGGCCTGCGGGCCCTGGCGCAGCGGTGCGTTCTTCAGACAGACCTGTTCACTGCGCAAACGCCGACTCGGGGCATGTACATCTCGGCAGTGGACCTCCACCGCACTGAAAGTCCCATCCGCGACACCCTCTGCCTTGTAACGGCAGCCACCCGATCAATCGCTGCAGAAATGTTGTGCACCGCGCCGGGTAAGGTATCTTCCATACGGCGGGTGTAATCAAAACTGACGGCCAGCGACAGTCAGCTCGCAACAACTCGGTTCTGATCGGACAGCAGATTGGCCATCTGGTCGACGATCGTGACCTGATCCTTGCTCAGCTCGGAACATGTGGGCCACCAGAATTGACGATAAGCCATGACCTGCGCGGCTCAAGATTGCGGCCGGCATACATTTCCAGTAATACCGAGGCGCTGGGTTTGCGATCATCCCGGACAAAGACGGTCGAGGCGGCATGGCGATGTGCACGCGGCCGTTTTGAATGTTGTAGAGGCTGGAAAATGGTACGCGCCATTCGCCCTTCCAGACGCACGGCGGTAACGCGTGTTTCCAATGAACTGGCTGGTACCCAGACCCCCTGTTCGCGGTCGAGAATCTCGTAACCTCAGATTTATTGTCCGCGGGCCGTCACACCAGCCGACGCCAGCTCATGCGCGCATCTGCCAGGTCACTGGTGGCGACCCAGCAAGGCCACCGTTGTTGGGGTCAACGCGGTACTTGAAACCGCCGCTGGTCAAGAAATGTTCCACTACTGCGCGGAATCGTAGTTCTCACATATTGCTTATAGAGCGTCTGATAGTCCGGCTCCTGGACCAGAGCACACCGCAAAGCCAATGGCCACACTCGCCGCAGCCCGATCACAGCGCAAACCTGCCGCAGCATCGGCACTGTGACAGGTTGTCGAGTACGTTTCAAAACCCATGAAAAGGCTTGCGCTCACTTCCTAACGCCGGCCCGGGCCGGGTAGCGGTGTGTTGGCGGTATTGGCGGTGTCCCATGTTCTACCCTCGGTCAATCACGGCAAGACAACATTGAGTATGCCTCAGAGGCATGTTCATGATGGATTCATAGGCGGTTGACCACTTGTTACGCCTGGGTCACGGCCTGGAATGCCACACTGGATTTCTGCGCCGCATGCATCACTTTCGGCAGATACCCCAGGTACGCCACGTTTCGTAAGCGCTTTGCAGATCACTGGTCTGCGCTGCATGCACTGACCTTGTTTTCAACGCCTGCTTTGAAGCACCATTCTCGAATGCCGGACCGTTGACATTCCTGCTCCAGCTGCGCCGGTGGCTGAGGCGGCCCATTGGCTCCATCTGCCTCGAGCGCATCTGCAACATCAGACGATTGAATTCAACACCTTGGGTCATGAAACTAATCTCCGGCGCAGTTTTTTTGACGGCGTGATTGCGTTGGAGTTAGTAAAGCAGGAATATGGCCAACATGCGGATATTGCGAAGAAGGTGGTGCGGTATTACCGGGGAGGTATAACCGGCGAGGGGTTCCCTGGGGGCTGTGAGGCGTGGGGAGCGGTCGCCTGAACCGGCGAAGGCGGTCTTCGGTGGAGAGCCATCTAACCCCTTCGCGCCAGGCGGCCGCTCCTACAAACCAGCTTCACCTATCGAACGTAGGAGCTGCCACCGTTGGGACGGCCGCCTGGCGCGAAGGGTTTAAAAAATCTAACTCGGCGTTACAACTCGCTTCTACATCCAGACCCGCATCACGCATCTGCGCCCGCCTTGTAACGCAAACGTACGGGGGCTGATACCCAGCTTGGTCCGCCGCTTCCTTGCGCTTGCTCGCGCTCGGCGCGTAGCAACGTCAATACTCAGTTGATAACTCGCGCTGAACGCCACCTGCCCCAGATCGGTAACTGCCGGCTGAGACAGGTTGGCGAAAAATTGGGTCTCCGTCAGATAACGACGCGGGCTGACGGCCCTATCTCGAATGCAGGATCAACGCTTGCTAACAGTGGCGCTTCGTCTCGTATCGCGTACAAGGGCATGAATCATGCGGACTGCCAGCAAACACCGCCAGAGCACAGATCCTGGGCCATGAATGAACGCCAACCGACTGCAGAATCAGGCGCGTTGCACGGCATTGGTCCAGCTCTCTGACGGTTACCCGGCCAGGCGTGCTGTTGTAGCGCCAGTGCAGCATCGCGGCAAAAGCGCACCGGTGTCTGATTTCATTTTGCGCGTGTGTTTATCAGCAACCCGCTGGGCAATCGGCAAAATATCGCCGGGCCGCGTGCGCAAGCGGTTTGCCACTGCATGGAAAAACGCCCAGACGGTAATACAAATCTCGCGAAAACGGCCCGCCGCCACTTCTGCCCGGCAAATCCCGGTTAGTGGTGGCAATCACGGTAGTGGAACCGGATATCCAGCTGGATCACTTGGCGACCTCCGACGCGCTCAGACTCACGTTCTGCAAACGCGCAGCAATTTAGCCTGCAAAGCCAGGGGCATCTCGAAGATCTCATCCAGCAGCAAGGTGCGCCGTTGGCCTGCTCAAAACTTGCCGGACTGTGGAGGCCACCGCGCCAGTAAAGGAGCCCTTCTCTGCCCGAATAGCGTCGACCTTCCAGCCAATATTGTCCGGAATGGCCGCGCAGTTTGATTGCAGATGAACGGCCTGCTCGGCACGCGTCGACTGCTTGGTGAATAAGCGGCGCCAGCACTTCTTGCCGGTGCCCGACTCGCAAAAATCAAGGACGGTAGAATCACTGGCTGCGACTGGTGGGCCAGGGTGCAACAACTGTTGTGGAAAAGCTCCATGGCGACCGGCCCATCCAGCTTGCCAGTCTTCGGGGCAAAAAAAAGCCCCGGGGGGGCCCCCCGCCCTGCCCGTGGTTGCGCCACCAGCTCCAACAAGGCAACGT
>Ga0163217_1020070_pt1 | contig 18618 bp, 9 predicted proteins | sample SynspAceP_FD_185933 | JGI IMG/M metagenome (GOLD analysis project Ga0163217, IMG submission 185933) | Saline lake microbial communities from Ace Lake in Antarctica - Synechococcus sp. Ace-P (PacBio error correction) | ecosystem: Environmental > Aquatic > Non-marine Saline and Alkaline > Saline ...
GAGGAGATGTGCTGTGATTTCTGATCTTGGCACTGGGCCACCAAAGCCTTTTGTAAGGTTTAAAAAGTGGGGTGGTTTTAAAAAAACCCGTAAAACGGCGCCCTTAAATATAGTTGTTTTTTTGGGGGTTTTTCCAAAACACCGATTGAACCCCCTTCCAGGTCCAAGAAGGAAAACAAGAAAAAAAAAATCTATTTGCGAACCTCCTTGGGGGGTCGAATCTGGTTAACATCAAAAAGTCTTTCCCGCTCAGGAAGCACCATTACGGTAAGCGGGGCCACTGGTAAAAAATGCACCCTACTTGTGTTTTCAGTTTTTTGTGGAACGCCGTTTGGGACCACGAAATTGTAACTCCAGCTTTTTTCCCAAACTTAAAGGGTGCCATAAACATACCTCGCCCGTAACCTCGAACCTGGATTTCCTTATAGCCCCCCACTGGGGTACCTTCACTTAGGTCAATTAACATTCGTTTTTTTTTTTTCCATCCCTTGGATTCACAAATGTTTTGGGTATACATGTCGCTAAAAGGTCACCGGCCAAAAAAATACTTGCTGTCGTCAGCCTCTGTACCTGCCCCGTCCTCAACCACTAACGTTTTTGGAATCTTTCCCAGATCCCCTTGGTATCAAGCAAATAAATTTAATTTCATCCTTGTCCAATTTGGGCAATTTTTGCGCCCTTGGCCCTCTTCCAACTGCAATGTTTAGCCATATTCTACCATTTCGGGATCACTACCGATCCGGACAAAATTCCTCTGCTTCGGAAATAATAATTTGGTGAAACTCCAAATAAGAGAGTTCCTCTTATCCACTAGCCGTTTTTAAAGATCCTTGATATTCCTTGGTCTTAGCGTCCACATAACGCTTCTGTCCGGCGATAATTTTTCCTGGCTGAATTATAAGGTCCGAAAACCTCATCGAAACGTTGCTTTTACTGATGTTAATTTTCTATCATTACAATCTACACTTGGATTGCGAATTTACGATAAATTTGTACATTTAAGCATATCCTAGATAATAGAAGTGGAATTGCAATTTTCAAGTTTAGAACCATCAAAGTTTAGGTTTTTCTCTTTGGCCAAGCGTATCTATGGATATCCTTTCTTATTACCCTTTTTATGCTGTTTAGGCGGTAGGGCTATCTTTAATATGCCCCACTCTAAACACCATGATCCTGACCTCCAAAATAATATTCTACTTAGGCCTTTTTCTATTTTTATTTGAAATTGGCTCAGAAAACGTTTGAAGACGTTTTTATCAAAATTTTGGCAATCTCAAAAACCGTCCTTTTTGTCTTGCAGCTATTGTTTTCGACACTATCATTACCTTCACAATTGAAAAAACCTCATCCTTGTATTTTGGATATTGGAATAGACCCAGTGGTTGACCTGCGAGTTTGATGGCAAAAGAATCCTATACGGAATTTACATAAAGTCGAAAATTGGAAAAAGTCACCGGAATCCTTGACGAAATGGAAGTGGAAAACATGTTATTTTGGAGAATATTTTGTTTCGAGAGATTTACAACCAAAATACAAGAAACAATTCGCAGTAAATGTAAAAATGCTTTTCAAAACCTTTGTAACAAACAAGTATAATTGGTTACTGCCCCAATATCCACTTTTTACCAAGAATTTAAGATCATCTGGTATTTAAGTTATTTAATGTTTTCGTGGGAGACCTTTATCTACCATTTTGAAAGTTTTAAAAAATACTGGCAATACAAAAATCAAATATTTATCCTCTGGCGAGGTCAGGGTTTTGAAGCCTATTTAATACTTATGTCGGGGAAAAAAATAATACTTCTAGAGAGCCCAATTCTCCTTTAATAGCACCACTATATGTGGAAAAATTTAAGCTTTGATCCCAACGAATAAAAAAGACCAGTATTATTATTTTAACCGATCACTTCTACAAGGAATATCGTAGAGGTAGTGACACTATATATCTACTTAAAAACTGGCTGTTCAAAAAAAATAACAAGAAAAGAAAGAACTGATTAGTGAAAGGCTAATTTGTATAAGGTCTAATCGAATAAAATACCCACTGCTTTTGTGCATCTGTTATTACTATCCACCAATAATCACCTCAGTTCCCTTTAATTGGTTTTCAAGGCCATTCCGAATCAACCCCAAGTACAAAAATAGCCGTGGCCTAGCATCTGACCTTCAGTCTGTTTTTTGAAAAGACAGATCCTATTTAATATCCAGTAGTAGGAAGTCCTGACCGCGATCAATAATATGGGAAATATTTTTTTTCCTTCAAAGGAAATATATTTGGTCCAATGCTTTCTGAAGTAACCGCACGGAAGATTCCAGGACAGGCAACCAAGAAAATATCTTATCCTTATAAGTTGGGATTGGCAAATACCGATCACCACTTCTCCCTGTTGCCTTGGTTACCCCAAGATGTAAGATCTCCTGATGCATTAATAACTCCTGCACGTACTTTGGTTTTTCCACCAAGCATCAGTTCTTTTGCCTTATCAACAGCATAAACCCCTTGGCTATAGCCCCCAAGCCAATCTTCATCCCTTTCATTTTTAGGAAATACCGTATGAATTATCCTCATTGAGAACAATTTTACCCATAACCTACCTTACTCACAGACTGCCTAATCTGACATTGGTGGGCTTGTTATTTCATAGTGGGCCATCAAAATTTCGCAACTTTGTCGCAACCCGGCAAATGAAATATCAAAAGCGCCATCCGGTAAATTTTCCTGAAATTTGAATTTGCCCTTTCTTATTAGCTTAAATAGTTTCAACCACTAAACCTTAAGCGTTTTATGGCCGGCATTTCTATTGATTTCTGAGGTTTCCGATTCCTCGTCCCAAGAAGACATCAGCTTTTCTATTCTTTAATTTCAGATACGGCCTCTCCGATATTTTATATATCCTATTTCCTCGTTATCGGCCACATGGTAATATCAAAATTTTTCCCCCCATTAAGGTTCACGGTTCGCTGTAACGTAACGAACTATTTGTAACTTGGGCATGGCACATTAGCGCCATCCAAAATAAAATAAGAGAAATAAAGATCCTCACCTTAAACACAGTTAAAGATTGAAAACTATTTCCTTCTTAAAAATAGAAATATGAATTTCCATTGAAGAATTTAGTCCATAAATAGGGGCCCAATAAAATTAAACTTTTTTCCCTGATCCAGAAATCCCATATCATTAATAGCTCGCATATTCCATTATCTAAAAAAGGAAAATATCCAAAGGCATAAAATAAACGGATGTAGAACAATATTGGTGAAAAACTCATGAAAAATGTTAAGGTTATAAATCAGATTTGACTATTCAAATACACGAGGATCTGCCGTTCAACTCCGTATTAAATAATTTTTTAGTTGCTTTTGCTGGATTACTAATCACTTGATTTAAAGGTGTGCCCGTCCAGTTCAAAATTCGTGACCCGTGTACCAATCCAAGTGAAAAAATACCTCATTACTAGTTCGTAAAACGCACTTGGTCATAAGATTCATGACTAAAACCTGACTAGCACCACAAAGTTACGCAATCCAAATCTTTAACGACACCACCAAATTTTTTAAAATAAAACCTGCCATTGTTCGGTCAACTTGGCTCCCTCGAAGAATTCAATCATAAGTGAAGTCTACACCAGTCGGGACTTAACACAATATCGCCCGTTGTCATTATCTTTAGAGGCAAAGACCAATTTAAACATGGAAATGTGAGCGCAAATGGCTGCACCCGTTCCTAAAGTCCTTAAAAACTGCTTTCCTTTCCATAGCGTAATTTCTTTATAAAACAACGCTAAAAAAAAGGTATTCGTATACCCTAAATACTCAAGGTGCCGTACTCGCTTTCAATTGGTGGATTTTTTAACAGAAATTAAGCTTTCCACTTTGCCCAAACAATTTGAAAAGCTGCACACGCCAAGCTTTCCGAAAATAGCATAAGGATCACTTTGCATAGATGGGATCAAAACATACAATTCCAACCTGTGGCCAACAATTAAAAAACTTTGGTACATGCTCCTTCCCAATCTGTCCCGGATTGTTCCTGTATTTAATTTAAACAATGGAGGGACCGGAAATAGGTTATCTTTTTATAATATGGAGGTTTTCACAAAATGAAGAATTTTGGTCTGCGCACCACCACTACAGTGTACCATTCCCTGAATAGCAACTCGAATCGTATTTCTTGAGTATTTTTTTTGACTATTGGCGCATAGGTCCGGGTTGGGGGCGACAAACTTAATTCCCCTGCATCCAAGGAGCGTTTAGGAACCTCATCGTCAATTTCACATTCCCGGAATACACCAAATCCTCAGGCACTGCTGCATCATAGCTTTTCAGGATATTTCTCTCCTAAGTATTTTTTTGCAAAAACATCATGTCTGGCAGAGGTAGACCGTTGCTTTCCCATACCTCGTTATAAATTGCTTCTGTAACTGGCTTGTCCATAAGAAGACAAATCCAACAATAACATCTCCCGCCTTAATATTGGCATTGGTTGATTACTTAACTTCTTTTCAATCTTGCGGTCACCGTGGAATGCCCACAATTATTGGGTACGCACCAAAAATCCCCTCAATCAGCTTGTTTTCCCACCGTAGACCTAATGGTAATTCCGGTTTTTTCCAAATCCGAGATCAACTCTTCCGTACCAATTTATTTATGGCCCAGAAATAACTCTCCTGGGATTAAATTTTTATTTCTCCCTAATGGTTGAGGCACAAACATAATGTTGTCCGTAGCCCCAACGCAAATTAGATCGTCACATTCATGATCAAGGCATCCTGGGCTATTCCCTTCCAAAACGGAGAATTGTCCCCAGTCTCTTTTCAATTACATATAGGCTAGAGAAGATTTTTACCTGCCCCATCGGCATGCATCACCAACAGTAATCCTCATCATTGTAAGGTAAATCGGGTACAATTTTGCAAAGGCCTGAAGGAAACAAGCCCTTATGCAATTATTTTTATGGTCATTGTGCAACAGTCTTCTTTAGAAGCAGACACTCTCTTTGATCGTATCTTTTGCTGTTGGATGAGCTCATGAATAAAAGTTTTGCGACAAAAATAGTGGGAATCCTAAAAAAAGCCCACTAATTGTGGGCTTTTAATCCAATTAATTTTATAAACGTCCCCAAATTATTTAATGGAACAACAGTTCCCTATATTTGGTTTAGGGGCCAGTATTCATCTCCTATCCAATTGCTCCAATTTATCGCAATGGTAGCAGTAATTCTATCAAAAGATAGGGTCCGCACATTCTCACAATAGGCAAAGGCCTTCTTGTTTATATCCGACATATTGTTGGCTTTTTTTTTCTTTCGTATACCATAGCATCGGTTCTTAATTTTATGGCACGGATAATGTTCAGAAATTTCGCTCCACAATATCCTAATTGACCTTTCGGACATTTTTTTATGGGCAGCACCATATATCTCCCTTTAGGCCTACGACGGTTTTTTTTTTTCAATTTATTCTGTATTCTAACCGCCAGCCGGAATTACATATCGCATAAGCAAGCTCATTAAAACCCTTCTCATTTGAATATGAAGAATATATTCCTCCCAATTCCACTTCTTGCCCTTACCCTTACCTCTATTTCGCTTCCATGAACGTTTCATAGACTTGAACAATGCCAAGCTTTCCTTGGAGTAAGTACCGTGTAATGCCTGAAGTGTGTTTTTATTATTGCTCAACCCCTCTGGATTTGGCTTCATTTTCCCGCATGCTCACTATACCTGCGCCCTCGAACCTAATCCTTTTGGAGGTTTTAATAATATTCCCTTAGAACATTAAAGAATAGCCTCAATCCTTTTTATCCCTTCTTGTCCACCAATTGATCCACCTCTTTTTTTAAAGGCAATAAGTTGTTTGGCCACAATGGTGTTCCAGACCGTCCATTGGCTAGCGCAATTGGAATTTTGACGCTAAACCTCGCATTTCAAATTTATTTGCCCAGTAAATGCAAAATGGAGAGGTACGATTACGATGCCAGTATTGGTCATAATATTTCAGGGATCCTACCGACCACGTTTAAGCCTTTAATTCCGTTTTTTTTCTTCCGGAGAATAATTTTCCTTTGTAACCCTTCCAATTCATTTAGGACCTCATTTAATTGTTTCGCCCTATAAATTCGACATAATGGCAGGTGGTGCCTCGTTGGCACCCAACCTATGGTCGTTACTTGCGGAGCTTATGGAAGAACGCAATAATTCCTCATAATTATTACGGCCTTTATAGTATTCCACGAAAAAAGTCAGAAACTGCAAATTTTTCATTGGGGTGGAACCTGGACTAAGCAAATTAAACACCGGTGTCTGTTTTGCCAAAGGACCAATTGGTTATGTTTCCCAGAACGTTTAATATCCTTAAAAGGTTTTTCGTGAAAAAGTACTTTAAAAAAAGTGCTATCAGCAATCTTATTCCATGAACATCCATAAGCAAAAGATTGTGATCTAACCGCCAACATTTGGTTTCCTCAAAAATTGGTGCCAATTCAAACTGGTTCGGTGCTACTTCATTATGTCTTGTTTTTTTTACAGAATACCCAATTTGGTACATTCCATTTCCAAATCTTTTTCCCCCCCCCATGAAATTCAACACCCGATTTGGAATAACCCCGAAATAATGATCTCCAATTGGCTGACCTTTTGCTGCAGAATGGCCCTACCAATGTTCGGCCGCCAAACTTATCCCGGGCGGGAAAAAATGCCCAAGGATTTATCTATTAGGAAATATTCCTGTTCCCAACCCAAGTAGCATAACTTTGGTTACTTTTATCAAAGAACTTTGCAACGGCAGTAAGCGGCCTCATCCATGGCGTTCAATGCCTTAAAGTGGCGCCTTGTTATCAAGGGCCTCACCGGTTAAGCCCAAAAACAAGTTGGTATACAAAGGGTGCTACCATATAAAAATGCAGGAGATGTTGGGATTTCCCATGCCGTTAGCCCTGGCTTCAAAAGGTTGTTGCGAATTCCCCCATTGGGAAACATGGGAATGCATCGGACCTCTTGCTTGGAACAATTGGCCACCCCAAACTTCCTCCATTACCCCTACCCTCCGTTGAATAAGTCAAAAAAAAGCATCGTGCTTTTCTGCAAGTTGCTCCGGTGGAGTGGCTGAACCATGCGTTAGTGGGTAAAGCCCCCATAGAATATGGCCCAAAGTCTTCATTCCTTCCGCCACCTGATCGGCCCTACTTTTCTATCTATTTTGGCACGGACCACTACAGCAGCCTTCCCCTGTCATACGCAATCTTTGGGTCAAGTATTGGCAAAATACGGCTCCTCAATTGAACACGTTCGCCCAAAATATTCCCGAACGCCTACAGTTTTCTTCAATTTCCCAATTTACTCCTAGTATGACGTTAGCTATAGCCTTAAACCTTTGATTTGACCATAAAATACTTTTTTGACAAAAATAAACAATTTCATTAAAAATAATCCTAACAAAAATAATTTAATTTAATAATTTCCCTAATTTTTAGGGGGTTTTCAAAAAAATAACATCGTTATATCATTTAACCCGCTAAAAATGGGCGGTATATGACGAAAATTAATTATTTTTGTCTGCTTAATAATAAAAATCAACAAAGAAATATTATGAGCAAGTCTAATTAGAATCATTTTTGGTTGTAGATGGGGTAACGAGCCCACACACGAACATGGGAGTAAAAAACTAAGGTTGAGGAAAATTTCCAGCGGTAAATTGGAAGATTGCCCAATCTGGTTCTTTTGATGGAGTTCAACCCCTGCCAGGCCCGAAGGAGGATGCTTCTGACTGTGTGTTTAAGCCAGTAGCCATTTATCCTGATCCACATTCGCATCCGATGGTTTTTTAGTAATGACGGCGAGGTTATGAATGCCGAATGGTACTCCGCACATATCTAACGGTAGGGCTACAATTGAAGATAAAGACAACGACTTTGGTTTTTGGTTTGAGCAAGAATATTTCATAATGGATACAAAACAGAACTTCCCGTTAAGGATTTCCCAAGAGGAGGATATCCAAAACCACAGGGTTATGTACTAACTGTTCTGTTGGTGGTCTAAATCCATGGTCGTGATTTAGTCGAGGAGGCATGCCTGATGCATGTATTGATGCAGGACTAAACTTTGAGGTATCAACCAAGAAGTAGCTGTTTGGGCAATGGAATTTTCAATTGTTTGCAAAAAGGTGCAAAAAAAGCCCGGTGATGAAATTTGGATTGCCAGTATTTATTGGACAGATTAACTGAGCAACATGGTTACTATATTGATACCAACCAAAACCTCTTGGTGACACCGATTGGAATGGGGTTTCAGGTATGCACGCAAAATTTTCTCCAACAACTACTTGAGAACTTTGGTTGGTTTAGAGAAGTTTATCGAATAAATTATGCGAAGCCTTACGTCGCATGTTGTTTAAAGAGCACATTGCAGTTTACGGTGAGTTTCACGACCAAACGTTTACAGGAAAGCATGAAACAGCATCTTATACATGACTTTAGTTATGGTATTTCTTGACAGGGGAGCTTCAATTAGAATTCCGATCAATTACAGTTCAAAAAAAGGCTGGAACGGTTGGTTAGAAGACTAGAAGACCCAGCTTCTAAACGGTGATCCGGTACAAAATTGCAGTAAGAATCGTTTAAACGGGTTAAATCCGTTAAAAATATAAAAGAGAATAAAAATAATTGTTTGATTATTTTTTACGACCGTTCCTTTTGAAAAATAAAAGAGGGGCGGTTTTTTATTTCTTCTCCTTTTTTTACATGGCACCTTCTTTAAGAAGTGGGTATTCAATCCAATAGTCAATTGTAATTATCAGGTTTAACATGGGGCTGATCACACTGGAAATAAATAGGCAATTTTTATCCATAAAAAGGCGGTCCTCCGGAATATTGAAATTTAATTGGTTTTTTTGTTGCGAACAAAAAAATTCCCGTGATTGCCATTAGGAAATAAGTCCTCCGAGTAATCCAAACTTGTTGCCCTCACAAATCGATAAATATTGATCCAATTACCCACTAAAATCTTCCTTTTTAATATCTGCAGGATCCGCATAAAAAATCTCCAAGGCCTGATGCTCCAGGTCAACTTAGGATAGCAACGCTAACGGTTACAATTATCTTAAGAACAATGTTCTCTATTTCAATGCTCTTTAACCTTTATAACTGATATTGTAATTTTTATCCTTGAGCACCTTGAATGCGGGCTTCTATTAAATATAATTTTCAAATCGCTTGTTTTCAACAATTGATAACAACATCCCTTGCGGTAAACGTAGCACTTTACCTGAATTTATTGCTGAAGGAAATATAACTGGGAAACATTTTTGTCATCGCTGCTTCTTATACTCCACTACAGTTTTCGTAAAGTAACTATCCTCTATTTTTTTACTGGTTCTTACTTAATTTTTCCTAGTCCCAAACAAAGATCATAGGTAAGCGTATTCCCCCAATTTATGGATTTCAAAGTTGGTCCTGTTTGAAATATAAATCTTGCCCGGACCAATATACTTCCAATTTATGCTTATACTATGTCATCACATAAATGATTTCCCGTCCAAATACGTATCTTTTTTCCAGAGAAAAATCATGGTTTTTTTAAAAAATTCGGCATCCCAAATGATCAAACAAAGGAATAGGAACAAAAGTGTTATAATTTCCTGCAATGGCATTCCCATTATACGTAAAATAACAAACCTCATTGGCCACGCATAGCTGTTCAAAAAGGCTTTTAAGGAATCGTCTTGGTCCTTGTATTCAACCTAGTCATATAGCCTTTCAAACTTAAGAATCAATTTGGAAAGTTCGTGTTTCTAAAATATTCGTATATCCTGTAATTTTGGGAATCCTCATAATCAGAAGTTCCCACCCTTTGTCGAACACCTCAACAATTGCCCTCATTCAAATTGGTATATGCCTCCTGAATTTCCCATTGTAAATCCCCTGTAGTATCCTACAGTAGGACTGTGGATTAAAGGGATAATTCAACGGAATATTTTTGATCGAATAAAAAAAAAAAAAAAAAGATCAATAATCTCCTCTGCAGAAGTGGGCTTTTATCATTCTTAATTTTCCAGCAATTCTTCCCTTTCCTCTTTTTTGGAAGGCCGCTAAATGTAACCTCATCCAATTGGATAAGCAGTAGGTTTTTTAGATATATCCGATTGATTTTAAATCCAGATAATAAACTCGCCATTACAATTTCCTGCGAATCATAACCCATAGAAGTGATTTCCAAAGTGTCATTAAGCTCCTAAATTTAAGAGGGACCCTAAAAATAACCGTCATTGTTTGGAAATTAACCCCCACAGCCCTATTCCTTGACCCTAATACTCGCAAAGGATATAGGCCTCTTACTGTTTCCGCATGATAAGCATTCCGCTTACAATTCGCTTTGCTGGCTATAACCAACTGCATATGACAAAATTAAAGAAAAGAAATAAAGTTCCATTTTAAATTCATTAAGCCAATTTGATACCGCCTTTAGGTTATAGTTAAATAATACAAATGCAATGTATACAGCAAGAAGTATTAATCACTCGCCAGCCTAACCTGAGTCCTCTTGGCAGAAACACCAAGGAAGTCTCAATAAAAGACACCCCCAACATCAAAAATATCGTTAGTCAACAAGACCGTTGATCTTCTAAATTTGATTGTGTAATCATTGCTTGTAATTCCGCAAAACCGCCAGAAGATTAAAAATATTGGACCCATAAGATTTTCCAGAGAATGGCTTTTTTCCCTTTTTTAAGCAACCGCAAATTATGGAGGCCGCTAGTTCAGGTAATACTAGTTTCCAATAGACACTACGGGTTAACAAGCGATTTAAACGCTCACTAACACCGTAAAGTAGCCAATTCCCACGGCAACCCCTTTATCATAAATTCGGAAACCGCACCCCAGAGCGCTAGACGCACCAAGGCCTAAAAAATAATACCGTTTTTTAAATACAACGGCAACGGAAACATCATCCCCTGGTAATTCAATCAACAACCGCAAGTTTTCTTGAATCGCAATAAAATATACCCAGAAAGATGAAAGGTACTACCACCATTACAAGGCCCTCATATCTTTGAATTTCACCATCAAAATAAATAAACCCAAAAAATTAATAATGAAAAGCCAGATCAATAACCGCCATCGGTAGTATAGAAGCTCTTTTTTACGTCTAATACTAACCCAAAATAAACAGTTATTGCAGTACCAAACTAGATTGGCAAATATTTGGAACCCACAACGTTGCCTAGCGCCAAAATCGGAAAAGCCGTCCAAAGCCGGCATTGACACTTACACTAAGTTTCTGGAGCAGAAGTTGCAAAGGGAAACTACCAGTCATCCCAATACGATTTCGAATATTGAGCTTTTAAGGATAAGGCAACTGCGCTTTTCAAAAGCCAATTTCCCCCCAGCCAAAATCAAGTAAAGCAAGTCCTAAAACAATATAAAGTAAATCTGGCATCAAAAAAGGTTTTCCCGCAATATAATCCAAGAATCTGACTTTTTTTTTCTTCAACCTTAGCTTTCAGAAAATCAATAGAAACAGAATTTAGCGGCCCCAAAGACTTATGGGCCCCCAATGAAATGTATAAAAATGGTCTTTTCCGAATTAAAACCTCCTTGCAATTCAAAAAAAATTCATAAATACATGCATTACTTGATTGCCACTTTAGAACATTAAAATAAGGCAATTCAATTCATAAAACAACTCCACTACAAGGGGTTATATTATAATTTACAACTCAAGTGATTCTTTTGATTATAAAAATTGTATTCAAATGGGTAATAATTTCCGTCTTTAAGTTTTGGAAATCTACTTTTCTATTGTATATCTTGGAATGGATAATCGATTATTATACAATTCGCTTAACACATTTAAAACTGACTTATGAAATTACAACTAACCAAGATTCCTGTTGGTTTGTAATAATTCAATAATTCTTCTTCTCGAAATAAAAGGAAAGGTTTTATATGCTATATACCTCATTAACGTCTCTGTACCGATATGGCAGGGACGCCTATTATGCCTGGAACATTGAATTCCCTCCCTCGTTTTTAGCTAAATTACGATAACACAATTTGTTACTATTTATTTTCCTTACCTTAAGGAACCTCCTTTTTTATAATACATACATTTAGTTTTCAGCATATTGTAAAAAATAGATTCGTGGAATAATGCAAATATATTATTAAAATTTGTATCTGTTGCAGCGCAATGAAATTTAGAAATTACAAAGGCAGATTAAGACGTTACTGAACGTACCCACAAAAAATTGTAATTATACCGCAATAAAAACCCTGAATGTGGATGCAATTGGGCTCCTACCTTTAGGCTTATGGCATTATTTAAAAAGGATAAAGGCCAGGACGCTTACCATCATAGTAACCCACGATTTTCCTAAATTCTTTCGAAATGGATGCCGGGACCGAGCATAAATATTAAATTTCGAAGAAAAGACTCTTCAACGGCCAAGCTGCTCAATTAACAATGCCTCGGTTATATTTACCTTTAGATTTTAAATCACTTGGGTAGGATTGGGCAATTGCAAACCATTACTAGAAGGGGCGTAGCAAACATTGTGATTGATAGACCCACCATCAAGAAACGCGATGATTACGCTAAAATACTTACTCTGATGTTAGTAATGAGTTTCCACTTGTGAAATGGTTTTACATGTAATCGAAAAGGGCTTTAAAAGGAACGTTGAGTGCATTACCCCGGAGCTTGCTATTTCAATTATATACGGGTATCATGACCGATACCGGATCTTTTTTAAATATTCCTTCACCACTAGCCGCACCCAATACTGTTGTTTCCAATTAATTGAAAAAGGCGCAAAAATACGGAGCGCACACAACAAAGTATATGACACCAATACACCAAGTAGATTGCATCTACTTGGTTGTCATTAAAAACATGGTAATCTTAGAGGAGTTCAACACTGCATTTTATCAGCCCTTATCACAAGCAGAATTGGACGCTAACGAATATAAAAAAGGGGATTACAGAAGGTTTTGTGAATTACGGCCCTAACCTTGGAAGGAAATAGTCTTCGCTGTCCATTTTTAATCGAAAACAAGGAAGAAAGGAATTATTAAGATTTCTTTAGGTCTGAAGGTGAACTTTTCAGTCATGAATTCGCCAGGGCCCATTTCAACGGAGGCGGACATACTAATGGGCCGCAGGGGGCCGAAAGTGATTATTTCTTTGGAAGAATACCACAACCTTTTTTAAATCTTCTGTTACCCAAGTACAAGCCGATTTAAACTCAATGAGCATTCTTATACATTTTCCTGATTATCTGCCCCTTGTTTAGTTTGTGGTGGGCCAGAAACCCAGAAAACCGATTAAAGTTAAACGGGAAGTATTATACGGAATCCGGTTGGAACGCATAAAGAGCTAATTGGCCATGGAGGAAAACAAATATGGAAATTATTAAACATGATTCCGCTGAACACCGTATTCTCCAAGCGGCATTGGTTCATGGGTACCTTATAAACAAAAGAACGACAACTCTTGATTATCGCCCACAAACCAGACGACTTGGTAACCCTGGAAATACATGTGATCAAGTTTTAACAAGGGACACCCATTTATTCCAAGGATAACAAATGTTGGGATTTTACTTACTAAAGTAGATACAAGACCTTTTCCAGGCCTAGAAAGCAAGCATAAAACTATTAAAGGAGAATGAAAAGTGCGCCTACATTTTATTCCCCTCCTCGTTAGCATATGGTATGCACGGGACAGTAATAAAATTGGGGTAAACGCAAACCTCATTAAATACCCACTATTACCATTTTAAAGATCGATAAACAAAAGAGAACAATTAAAATAATTAAAAATGAAGAAAATTTATTTAATTATTGGCAAATCGTATCCATGCTTTTCGAGCTGTAAGTCTAGCCAAGCCAGTGGCCGATTTGGGAAGAATGGTATTTTTGTCAGATATCACCACAACTAAGGAGAAATTGTGCTTAAATTGGAGTACCAAAAGACGCCCTTTGACGCGTTGCCAATTTATTTCCCTAGCAGAAGGCAAAAATGCCTTTGTTAGCGAATAGTCTTAAAGGAAAAAAATACTATGACGGTAATTGTCCTTCCATAGAATAATTAAAGACTTTATGATTCAAGGTGGAGATCCAACTGGAACTGTAATGGGAATTCCTGGCTATAAATTCAAGGATGAGTTTTAACGATTACTTAACCACCATAAAAGGCAGGTATCCTATCTATGGCCAATTTCCCGGACACTACTACCAACGGTAGTCAATTTTCATTACCACAAGGAAAACCGCCTTTTTTAAAATGGCAAAGACATACTGTATTTGGTGAGGTTGGTTTTGAAGAATGGATGTTATTGATTCGCCATTGCCAATGTTAAAACAGCAGAAGGAGGACGACCTGTGACGGATGTCGTCATGAAACACCGTTCAAATTTATAAGAAATGGTAAGGAAGCCAGGAAATTTGACGCCTTGTAAAGAAGTAATGAGCCAATTACTTTGCCCGAGGGCAGAAGAAAAAGTCAAGGCAAATGGAGAAAATGAAAACCGCATTTCGTAGCCCCAGCTTACTACCGAAGGAAAATACGGCTAAAGGAAACTTCCTTCTGGACTTTAATTTCTTACCTTAACCCGAGGCAAATGGAGAAAGCCCTAGTGGGTCAAAAAGGTGAGTGTTCACTATATGCCGGGGTATTTATCTGACGGAATCACTTTTGATAGTAATTACGAAGAGGTTGCAAAAAAAATATGGAGTCTACGACGAAGCTAGAATACAAGGCCGTGGCTATGAAAAGCCTATTCCTATGGACCTATAGCCCTGAGGCTCAGGATAATCCCTGGTTTTCAAGGAAGTCCTAATGGAATGAAAGGTTTGGAGACAAGTTCGCTTGGTTTATACCAATCCCCATTTAGGATACGGAGAAGCCCGGATACGGCCAATCCACCGATGCAAAGTTGGTTCTTTGACCTAGAAATTCGGAATAGCGCAAGTATTCCTTGCAACAACGGAAAAAAGTCCCTGCTGGGTTTTCAAATTAATGAAAAACCAAATAAGGGACTTTTTAATTAATAATCGTTATGATTGTAATAAACATATCCTGAAATAGGTCTAAAACGACAATAGGAAGAAGGATTATTTCCAAGTTTGTCGATTTAAGCTTCAAAGTGGCCTTTTTAATATATCTTCTGGAAATTTGTCGCGACCAATTTTCCATTTTCCCACTATTGAAAACGTCCCTGCTTTTTCATTAAAAACTTATTTGCCGCATCAAAAATATTCATTTGCTCAATGGTTTTCAACATTTTTAATCCCAATGTGCCCTTCCACTGTTTAGATTGGAGCTTGTTGCAACAAATTGTGATATCTGTTTTTCGCTTATATGCTTTATACAATCACCTTCAGAAAATCATCGCCCGATCAATTCGTTTTTGTCATTTACCACCGGAACCTCTGAAATTTTTATATTTCAAACAGTTGAAACCAATAACTTCTTCAACAGATTGTCAGGTAAAGTAATCAGTTTTCTGGTCATATAATCACACACCCTTAGAGGTGGCTCCTCGCTAGTTGTTGAATTTCCTTCGCCCTTGAAACACTTTTTTAATTCACCATTAAACGATATAACTTTGTTTCTTTTAAAAATAAGGAATTTTTAGGATGCCAACCTAGAAAAATCATCCGTTATTAACTAAGTCAGACATCCCCTATAAAACTTATAGACTGTGATTTTCATACTCGTCTTTAAGAATTTGGAACGTTAAACAACTCGATTTGGCTCCCTTCTATTTTTTTGGAATTTCCTCCAAAATTTTTAAAATAAACTTCAAAATTTTTGCATGACGTAATACTGGCGCGCTCATCAAGGAGAATGGCCCCTTAAATGTGGTCCAAAACTTAATCATATCCACATCAGGATAATTCTGCCCAAGTAATCCCACACTCGCAAGCCCTGCATGACATCCACTACATTGAGGGCTGTTCTTAAACAATTCTACATACTTGGATTGCAAAGCTTTAGAATATCAGAATCAGGAATTAGGATTCCAACCGGGGTAATCTCCACTTAAAGTCACTTCATATTGCGCTTCTTCAAAATTATTTTTAAGTTTTTGGGCCAATTCGTTTACCGCGCTCACGGAGGAACCTTTGTTAAACATGCTATTTTTTATAGTGCCATTTTGAAACTTCACCTGCAATATTTATTGGAGGTTCGCACTAAACCCTCCATGGCACCTGCTCATAGCGTCACACCATTATGGGCATTCTTTATAGCCCTTTAACAAAGCCACTCCTGGGCCAGAGTTTCCATTACCTTTAAGGGGAGTAAAGGGTTTTTGGGCTCTAATACAATTTTAAGCCTTAGGCTCTATAGCTTTACAAATTCGCTTCGATATAACTATTTGACGCCATCTTCTGCCAATTCATTGGAGTTCCTTGGAAAATCCGATTCATTTAACCACCCCATGCTGTCTTTCCCTGGGAAATTGCACATTTCCTTAATCGCGCCTCCCTTCTACTTTTCGGGCAACTTCTCAATTCAGATGCTTTTTGCCTAACATTAAAAAAGCATTCCATAATCTATTGGGCATTGCCTAGAACCTTTATGGATATCCCATACCGCTATGACCTCCAGAAAGCCCCTTTACTACTATTTATAAGCAAGGTCCCTTTAGGGCAAAGATTTCCCTCTTATCAATTTCCATTGGCCGTAATATCTATTCACCGGCACAACATATCTATCTCATCAATCAATCTTCCGTGTCAAGATTTAAATAAAATTGTCACCTTCCAACAATCCGCCTTTTAAGGCCTTTTGGCCCCCGTCATTCCCCGTTTCTTCATCAATAGTAAATAAAGGCTTCCAGGGAAAGGATGGGGAATTTCTTTTACTTTCCAAGTTGCCATAATAGTAGCTACTCTCAAACCGTTGTCGGCTCCAAGGTTGTGCCTTTAGCCCTAACCCAATGCACCGTCTGCGTTTACATTTCTATTCCTTGGGTACTGAAATCAAAAATCGGTATCTGGCGTTTTTCTGATGTACCATATCCTAATGGGAATTGGAGAAGATTTTGTCTTCCTATTTTCCATTCCGCTTGGTTGCTACTTTTTTTATATCACATTTCCTACCTCATCTATTTGAAAGTCTCCAGCCAAGAGATTCGCAAAATTCCATCATAAATGCATAAACGCAACTCCTCATGTTTGGAAGGTCTAGGCACTTCCATTTAAATCGGCAAAACTTATTCCATGAATATTCCCTAGGCTCTAAATTCCTTATTTTCTTTGTTATGTGTAATAAATTTATAAGTTCAAAAATACAGATAGAAAAAACAACCATTGCTAGATTAAAATGGTTATTTTTTGAACGATGAACAGCAAAATTAAAAATCTGATTGCCCTGCTAATTATCCGCAAGGTTAAATCATAGTGACAGTGGCTGGGGATTACCCTGAATTTTATAGAAAAACTATTAGCGTAAAGGAATATAGTCCGTTATTTCAGGATTTTTGGCGAACAATATTGGCTGGATTTCCTTTTTTCCGTCGTGTATCATATCGCACTTCTAATTATCTTGGAGTAAGGTTTATTAATCATTGTGAATAGAATGTCCATTAAAAAAAAACCTCCTCGGATTTTTAAGGGATAATTGCCATGGTCTTATCTGTAGCTTCTTTTACAATTCCCCCCCCCTTTTAAAAATCAAAAAAAAATTCCTTTATTTGGGGGATTAAATTATTACCGTGACCCCTTTGCTAAAACTATGGAGTTAGGGGATTAAACACAGTCAACAGGACTTGGTAAATTTGTGGAGCAACTTAATTCGTAAAACCAATGAAGTCCAATTTTCAAAAATTACAAGGACACAAGTAAAAATAGTTGAAGTCGCCCTATAACGCAAAAAAAGAAATTTCGAAACTCCACCTTAAAGGTTATGATTCCCTTGAAAAAACAAATACCTTTCTTACACTTACCAACAGACCAGCTAAAGAAGTCGAAATATTTAAGTACGGCTTTGACCTTATGGGGTTTTATGGCGGCTATTTAAAATCCGTTTACCATGAGCCCAGGCCCTAATAGTAAGTTACCGCAATTTTTAGAATTTCCCGGTCATATGTGGCCAATGAGATTGGCCATCAATTGGTTTTTCCGCCGAAAATGAAAACCAATTTTATAAGGCTATTCTGGTACGGCCAACAATGAAGATATTTATTTTAAATATGCCGCCTTATTCCCTACGCCCTAAGTTATTGGCCTGAACGACTTGCTAGATCGGGATCATGAATGTTCTTTAAAAGCATACAGCAAAACTCCTTAACCTGGCGTTTTAAAAGAAATTATAGGGAAGAGGCCAACTTCTGGCTAGGCAACATGAAATCCGCTAGAGCCTGTTTTTTAAATCTATATTTTACACCTTTTTAAAAGCCAACAATCAGAAGGGGGTATAAAAGTTACAAACGCCGTTGTTTCACTCTTTGGTAAACTATTATCAGGAAAATCCTTATAACAGAAATACATAGGCGCCGCAAAAAGTGCATGTAAAAATTAAAAACAGCATCAATTACGCCAAAGCAAATAAATTATTGGCTAAACCCCTATAAAACAATCAAAGAACACTGCCTATGTAGGCACTAAATACTATTG
>Ga0163217_1055037_pt1 | contig 18608 bp, 16 predicted proteins | sample SynspAceP_FD_185933 | JGI IMG/M metagenome (GOLD analysis project Ga0163217, IMG submission 185933) | Saline lake microbial communities from Ace Lake in Antarctica - Synechococcus sp. Ace-P (PacBio error correction) | ecosystem: Environmental > Aquatic > Non-marine Saline and Alkaline > Saline ...
ACCAAAAAATAAGAAGGGGGAAGGAGATCCCCCCAAATTCCCTGGGGTGGCCCCCCCCCCCTCCCCCCAAGTTAAAAAAAAGTGATTGGAAATGGGGGTGCCCCCCCTTGAAATCCATTTAAATCTGGGGGGTAGATTCCCCCAATCCAGAAAAAATGAAATTCGCTCAAAGGAGCCAATTCCCTGAAAATTAGTTTTTTTCGGCCCCAATCCCAAAAATATTGAAAGTGTAATATTGAACAGAATCTAAAAGCTGTTTTTTCAATGCTGAAAAGCTTGACGAAATTAAAGTGGAAAAGCTTTCTGGTAACTGGGCTTTCAAAGCGCAACCGGTGGCAAGAAAAACCGGATTAAACAATAAACCAAGGGAGGTTTAGGAAACTCATATGGTTTTAAAGTTTAGAAGATCAGGAAACTTGAATTTAAGATAATTTTCTTCTGTCCTTAATCAAAAAGGAGGGCACCTGATTAGAAATGCCCTCCTCTTTTTGATACGCCGTGTATGGATTAGAAATTCGCTTTAAAGGAACATTTTTAAGCCCGCCTTTTTTTTTGCGTCATAAATAGCTATTGTAACTTAATGATTCTGGTAGTCTGCCAGCTTCCGTACGTTGGTGGGCAGCCTGGTTTCTTATCCTCCCAGGCTAACCTAAAAGGGTAAATCTTTTTTTTGGAGCCACTTTTAAAGTGTTAAAAAAGTCATTTTACAAACAGAAGCCTGTGCCCTTGCCTTTCCGATAAATCAAGGTTTGTAAGCCCTTCTTTCCAGTATTGTCGGTAATGACTTCCAACTAAAATATTTGTGGTTTTGTGCCTTAGTAAGGTTAAATGGCCCAATTGCTCGAGATTTTTCTTTGATTCATCGTAAGCGAAGATTGGGGCTATCGAAATATCATCCTGATTGAAGGTGATTTTTATAATTCCATCAGCAAGCTCGTTCAAATTCTCGAAAATTTATCGGATCCTGTCCTCGAAGTTTCATTCGATTGCATATTCAGATGTTCGGCTGACGAAAGTGCCATCCTTCTTCCAATCTTCTAAATCCAGAATAACACCCAAAGCAGCCACTTTCACACTTACTGCAAGGGGTAATAGATGCGTCTTTTATGACATTGCCTTTTCCCCCGTAAACTAATCGTCCCCAATGAAAAATGTGCCTATCCCATCGTTTTGGATCTTTATCGGGTAGGAGGGTCCTCATTAGGTTTGTTTTATGGGATTAAACACAAAATTCACACCGAGTGCCAGAATTGATAGAATAAGGTTGTTTTAGAATTCCTACAAGGAAAATTTTGCCCGTTTTGGGTAATAGTTACTAAAAAAATTGAAAGAAGCCTAAAGTATAAAAATTTGTGCGTAGCTAAACTCTGCTAGACCGGTTGAAGCAGGTTGCAAGCTAGAAATGAAGGACAATATTTTTGAAACGCGATCATGAAAATTGGTTTTTAACTTTTTTGCCAATTTTTTTTATAGGGGTGAGAAAGCTCCTAGTAGTTTGGTTAAGGGAGAAAAAACTTCCCAGATGGAAATTTTGCTGGGGGTTTTCGATAGGATAGACGACACCGATCTCAAACTAGAAAACCTTACTTGTTTTATTGAAATTGATATTTTCATCAATTTTATAAAAAAAGGAAGGCTCTAATTGGACGCCCATCCTTTTTGTGAACTTCGGTTATTTTAGGTTTTAGAATTCTCCTAAATCACCCGTTTAGCTGCTTTTTGCATTTTTTTCAATTTGCAATAAATATGCAACTTCTACTCTACGAATTCTGTTGTCTACCAGCTTTCCGTATCATTGCTTGCAATTGTTTTTCTTGCCGAAATGCTTTCTAGGAAAGTCTTTTTGGTGCCAACAACTTTCAAGGTGGTTAGGAAGTCCTTTTACTGATGGCACTCTTGCCTTCGAAATAAGTCCAATGGTTATAAGCTTCTTTTTCCAGTGTTATCAGTGTGACCTTCCACTAAGAATTATTTGTGTCCCTCTATTTCAGTAAAGGTACCAGCTAAACCGTTGGAGATTACTCCTGATTGTTCTGTAAGTGAAGAAATTGGTCTATCGGAAAACATAATCCTGATCAAAGGTGATTTTTAAATACCTCCTCCTAGCACGTTCGATTTTTGCATTTTTCAGATCCTTTTCAAGTTCCTCAGCTTTGCCTATGCCATCTGTTTCCGATATCGCACCTGCTGTGCACCAATGGCTTGATCCAGTGATGAACTCCGCAAAGCAGTGTTTTCTCCGCCGGCCATCACAACCTTCCTTAAAGCCACCGCCCGCGCACCAACCTATTGCGCCACCTTTTACAGCATTGCTTGACCGCAACTGATCGATCAAATGAAAATGTGGCGATCAAATCATCCTACTAATATTTGTTGTTGTTTCCATTGGTTTGGTGTGTAGTGAAGTTTATCCAAAACTTATGCGTATTTTCAAGAATGATAGAATTTATTAAGATTGTTTGGGAGTTAACTATAAACAAATTCTATTGCCTGTAATTGGGGAATAACAGTGAGCAAATGTGAACATAAAGCTTGAATAAATTTTACCGCTGAAGCTATAACGCACTGGACGGTTTGACTGTCCTTTTGGCTAGAAAGGGGACTTTACCAGCATCTTCAAAAAAAATTGTAGTATGAAACAGTTTTCGATTTTTTGACTCGTTTGCTTTTGTCTCATTAAGTCTGGTATTTGCCCAAGATAAAAAAGGATCCGCAGGTGATTCTGATTTCGTTAAGATGGGTTTAGCATACGATTATGTAACCTCGCTTCAATCTCGGAAAATCTTACTGATTTAATTAAAAATGGTGTGGAAGCGGAATCCTTAATTCCATCTTTCCAACAAAAGACCATTCCAAAATCATATACCAATCGCTAACAGGATTAAGGCCTGAGCACCATGGAATCATAGAATAGATTCATTTTATGATCGATCAAAAATGAATATTATCGCATCAATAGGCGCATTTGGTGATTGATGGAAGTTGGTATGGCGGCAACGCCGCCCTCTGGGTACTGGCTGAGAAAAATGGCATGAAAGCCGCCAGTATTTTTTTGTAGGTTTCAGAGGCTGACGTGCAGGGAGTTCGGCCCAGTTATACTACGATTGATGGCCAAGTGAATAATCTAACTCGGGTTTCCAAGTCTTCGAATGGCTTCAAATGCCGAAGATTCGAATTCGTCCACGAATGATTACATGTATTTTCTCAGATATGGAATGAATGTGGGGCACTAAGTTACGGGCAATGAATGAAGTCGCTTTTCGACTGCGGTTTGGCGCAAACTGGAATCGGGAACTAGGGCAATTTATTTTGAAGGCGTGAAAAGTTTGGATTGAAGAGGTGATATCATCAATAGTAATCCGACCACGCAAATGGCTGATGTGCTCTTTGGAAAACTATATCGCGCTTGATGGGATCACTCAAGGGGTTTTCTGGTAGCGTAGTGAATACCGGAGCTTTTGGCACATATCTATCCTTGATGACTCAAGGATAAAACAAAAAGTAATTGAGCAGATTAATAAGAAAAGCAGTTTGGGATTCAGAGTTTTCGAGATCCGGCAGATAAGAAATATTACCGTGAATCTGAGTCTCTATGGAGATCGAATTGGCGACGTGAATTGTTTTGGCTGATTTAGGGTGTAATTACATTATGGAAAATGAAGAAATACAGAGAAGTCATTGCCCGTCGAATGCGTATTGATGACACAAGCGTTAAAGGAAACCCACGGCTACAGCCAAAGAGTAATCGGGAATCAGGAAATTTTCTACGTGCTCAGGACCCCAACTAAAATATCCGGTTTTTGAACAATAGCTTCATTTGAAATAACATTCCATTTACCCACAATCATTTGTAAAGATTTTAGGATTACCTATTTCCAAGGATATTGAATGGAAAACTGAAGGTTTTGGAGCCCATCCTAAAAGATTGGAGCATGGATAGAATTGATATAAAAAGCCGGAAAAGAAAGTTGATTTTAGTTCGTAGGTTTTTTTACAAAGAAATTCGAGTCCATGAGCGCTCGCGCCGATCTTCAATCGGTAGTTCAGGATGGGGAACATCATCGATCCTTTGTTCAAGATTTGGGAATGAATCTTGCTGGCAAAGTGGGACCCGGGAAAAGGACATTTCAACCCGAGCCAAGTTTCATACAAGGATGTCGATAAGAAAATGGATCATTCGATTTGAACAAACTCATTTTGGTAATTGTGTTTTGGAGCTTTGGTTTATGGATAATAGATCAGGTTTTTGAAGGGGAAACAAGCAAATTATGCGAAAGAGCCATGCCCGTCCCGAATGGCTCACATGCTTTTCATGCGATTTGGGAAGGCAAGACCACGCTAATTTTAAAAAAACTTACTTTAACCAATGAAAATTCAGCTACACTTTTTTTTCTTTTGCTACTATCTTTAACAGCAGCCCTTTTCCCAAAGCAAGGAGAATCTTAACTTTTCAATGGGAAAAGACCTTAAAGGAATGGCATATCGATGTGCCGGATTTGCAAAAAAGACAGTTCACTCGAGTTCCTTTCATAATTAGAAATTGGACTTTTAGTGAGTTTGGGAACTCCGCAGGGACATTTTGATTTACGGGAATGCAGTATAGAAAATTATACTCTGGAGCTAGACTATCATTTGCCGGCGAACCTGGTAATTGGTGGCGTGTTGGTTCATGCTTTACCCCAAGAGCGCTATATGGGATGTTCCCCAAAGTCTATTGAGGTCCTAACTGATGCCCAGAATTGCGGTGATTTTCCTGTGGTATTCAAGAAAATATCCAAGTTGAAAATATGGAGGCAAGACGTGGCCCAAAGGAAAACTGGGTGTGACCTGGAAGGGAAGGAGCGAGAATAATCAATTGACAGACGGGACCGGATAAAGGCCTTGGGAAGATTGGGAATCACCTGAGGTTTTGAATGCAAGCAAGACAAGTTAAGCTGTTGGCTGAATGGAGTTTTAGTCCAATTCTGGGTTTTGTGGCTGCTTCAAAAGGTCCAAATTGCATTGCAAAGCTGAAGGAGCAGAGGTAGAGTTTAAAGCTATTTCGAGTACTACAAAATTGAAAAGAATGCAGGTAGTTAAATAATTGGATTCTTGGGAAGTTTTGAAAATTCTGATTAAAAAGATTTTTTATTATATTTCCCTTTAGCTGTTTAATTTTTTTAAAGACTATGGCTAAATGAACTGGTTCGGTAACGGCGCCCCTATTTTAAACTAATTTTCTTTTAATTATACAATGGAGAAATATCTTTCCGATCATCAAACCAAGAACTTTTATTGCGATTGTAATTACTTGGCTGACACTTTTCTTTCCCTAAGTATAAGTTTTCAAATATAACTTTGATCTGACTATGATCAGTAATAGCGATATAATTCCCTTTTGTCTTCACCATTCGAGCGCATTCAAGCGAAGAAGAAAAAGCCTGGAGTTTCTATCTCGATTTAAAGCAGGAATAATCACAGTCAAATCATGTGTCGAAAAGCAAACAATACAAATATTACTGTGGAAAAGCATGAAATACTGGAGCCTTACTAAGAATTCCGAAGTCCTTTTTGATCGCTTATTTGGGGCCCAGATCCATTGCCTATAGAAGCACTTCGAGCCGACGTATCCAAGGTAAAATGACCTTTTGATTGATGCAAATGAGAGCTAAAAGTAATGGTTTGCCTGAAGATCTGGGATTTATGCGAAGATGTCCACCTTGGATAGAGATACCGCTTCCGATTAAAACCCATCGAACACCCAAACATCTATCGAAGCCTATGCTTGATTTCTATCTTATATATCTATCCCATTATCTTATGTGCCTCAATTTTTTATAAATTGGATGAAAGTAGCTCGATGAATGATTCTTGATTCTTTTGCCCGTGTTCCATTGTGTCGACATTTATATTAATCTCGCTTTTTCAATGTGCAAGAGCAATTAAGAAAATCCTTTTGATCAAGATGGCATTGATGATTATCAAACTAGAACCCTTAATCTTGGATTCCATTAGTTAGAAAAAACACCATTCCGAAATAAAAGAAAGGACTACTCAAAAAATTTTTAAATACATAGAATTATGAAAAAAATCACACTTCTTTTCTCAAGGATACTTTCGCTTTTGGAGCGATGAACTCTTGAATGCTCAGACTTATCCCTGAGCTTTTTTCTACTGAAGAATCCGTTTGAAATCCATTTGCGTTTTTCTTTCCAAGCAAGTGAAAAAATGAGACCAATGATCCACCTATTGGACTCTTTTTTACACACCTTTTACAAATAATACTGAGGGTGGCTGGGATAGTCCTGACATTGACTTGAGAGCACGGGTAATTTTCGTCGTCGCGACAATTGCTCTTATCCTCCAATTCGAATTAAAAATCAAAAGAAAAAGTCATCTGAAACGCTTTTGACAGTCATAAAAATCTGAAGCTGGTCATGCCTAGCACCGGTTCGATAGAATGCTCCGGAGCTTATATCGCCAAAAGAATACCTTGCCTTAAAATGTATGAGGAAGTGACACCCTATTTCTTCGCCATACACGGATGTCAATGATTTTCCTTCTTCGATGAGGAATGATAAATAAAGGGGGAGGAGTTGAATTGCCTTGTTTCTTGGATCGGGGTATGATGGATTTGGTAGCGGAGCGAAATTTGGAGGTGAGATTTTTGATGAAAAAAAGCTGGTCCACATTTTTTTGAATGATTCTGCGAACTGTGAGCCATGATCTTTTTCAATATAATGATCGGAAATACAAGATTGGTCAGCATGTTTTTCACAATCAAAAGATCATGAAAGCTATCCGATACTGAATTTATACCGCTAACACCTATGATTTTGATATGAACTTGCTGGGTAAGTTCCACCTATGCGCAAGTGAGTAATCGTCGTCGATGATAAGAAAATCACAGATCGGCTTAATCGCGATTTGCAGAGATGAATCCCTCATGCAAGCGATTCGTCAAGAGTTTTTTGGAAAAAGAAAATAGGTTGATGGGTTTGGTAAGATAGTCATTGTTATGGAAGAAAAGAAATCAAAGGTGCTAAATCCTTATCTAGAAGAATTTTTCGCAACTATGGAAAACGATAGGCAGTTTTGAATATCAGTATATTAATTGAAAATGTAGAGGTAGTATGCTTTTTGAAAAGGAGTTTGAAAGCATTTTGGCTTTCCTGGCAATAGCGGACGAGTAACATATGAATGTGGAATAAAGAAAAGAACTAAAGATAAACTCGAGAAGGGCACAAAAACAGATAGATAAGGAGATCGAGAAACAGAATCTCCCAAGAAAGATAGCCGCAAAATCAACATGGATGAAATCCTGGCGAGAACAGCTCGCGATCACAGGAGAACTTATGATAAAAGCCCTCAATATGCATTTTGATGAGCTCATTGACTGCTGATTGGAGATTGGTTTAGCTACTTGATGTATGCTCACTATTTACTTTTTATCAGGGAAAGCTGCCGAGGATATCCATCCTTCAAATGGATGGCATTTGTCTATCCTTTGGGAATTTTATTTTTGGTCCGTTTGGGGCAAAGTATCCTCTTTACAGAACAGCTGCTCTCCTTAACGCTACCATTTTTGAAATAAAAAGAGGGATGTCTTTGAGTTCCTACTGAGAAATTGGGGTTTGGTGATCAGCGAAAAAACTTGATCGAGGTTACTTAAATCGCTTTGTTGGCTCCTATGGCTCGGTCCCCAATCTGCACTTATTCGAACAAAAGAAGTGATTGTGAAATTGCAATGCATGTATGGAATTTTGATCTGAGTGTCATCTTGTCAGTGCGAATATTGGGCGGGTTGCTAATGGGGGCTTTTTGTCGTGTTTGGCTTGCTTCCGCAGAGATACGATCAGTCCGGATCGTAATGAATTTGATTGCGGCTGTGATGGCTTTCACTGGACTGCACCATAGCATTAATTGGGAAGCGTGGAGATTTTTTCCCGAAGCCTGAGTTTCTTCGGATATTTCCATGGGGAGATTACCTGACTTTTCCCAGAGTACAGCTTGCTGGGCAATGCTTTGCGGCGCGATATTCCGTTGCCCTTGTTGAAGTACATAGAAGCCTTTGTATTCAAATGTGGTTGGTAAAAAGCTGACTTGACTTTTTTTAACTAAAAAATCGAAAAACTAATTTTCCTGTTTTTCAAACATGAAAAATTATATTCCTATGTGGGATTGGTGATCCTTTTTTTGTGCGGATGCCGGGTAACTCTGAATCGAGGGCGTGAAAGTGGAAATCAAGTTAATTCCCTGAGATTGTGGATCTCTTCAGAATAGATTATTTGGGGGGACTTTATGGATCATTAAAGATTTTGACTCTTCCAGTCAGCGATGATATTGCTTTGGGGAAATGAAAGAAAAGAGAAGTCTTGATTTTGAATGAAAGAGAAGACATATCTTCTACAATTAATTTCCCCAATCCGAAAGACCCAATGCTATATCCAGGTTGGATTAATCCGATATGGACTTAATAATATATGGGGTAGAGTTTATGATTGCGCCAAAGTGTTTTTTATAGATATGAACTTGGAGGGAAATAGAGTTTTGGAGTTATAAACTACTTTCATTCTTTTTTTATTTATAATGAATAAAGGAGATCCTTTTTAATAGAGCTGGAGGCGAAATTGCATTTTTGAGGGCCAGAGAAGGGTGAATTGATTGGGATAATCTGGCTGATTTAATCATGAATTTATATTAAATCCCCTATTCTAGAAGTAACTTGAACTGCTTCCGCATACCCTCCCGTTTTATAACAATGCCATTTCCTCCAAACCTATCTATAACGAAAGGGGGGGGGGGGGGGGGGGGGTGGTAGTTTTTTCCAATTTTTTGGAAACCTTTCCACTGTTTACCGAAAATGCGAAGGCGAGTGGATTTCTTTATTTTCGAAAATGAATTGAAATTTGGTTTAAAATCAGAAGAGGAGGGAGATATGTACTCTTGAAAAGAAGTGAGTTTAGTTAACGATGCAGTTTATGAAAAGGGTGTTCCATTTGAGAAAGCAGATCAAAATAATGAATCTAATTGCCTATGATTTTTTTCCCGTTCCATCCTGGAAATTTAATCAAACTTAAAGGATAAAATTCTGGTATTTATCACAAAGGAGTAATCTGAAGATTTAAGCGAAGGCAATTTGACAGGATAGCCCCCGCTGAAGGAAGGAAGAGAAATAGAAATACTTAAGAGAAATCCTTGGCTGTTTTTTGATTTGGACATTTTAAACCCATTGCAAAAGATATTCTGTTCACAAGGTTTGATTTCACCTAACCATCTCCCACAGAAAATGGAGAGATTTTAGCAAAAAAAGAATCAGGAATATTTGGAACCAGTGAGGGTCAGTGATTTATTAATAAGTTGAAAGTCACGGAAATCTGTGACCAATTGAATGGCTTAATCCTTTTTAATAGGCGTTTAATCCACGTCCAATGGATAAACTTTGAATTCCAAAATAGCAAAACTTGATTGCGAGTGATTGCAATGATATAATTTGTTTGAGGGTCAGAATCTACAACCGAAGGGACAGCAAAAGTCACAGATCCCTGAACTTAAATAACCTGAAGCCAAAAATCTGAGTGGCCTGAATGGAGGGATTTCGATCCATCCTTTGGGGAGTTCATTTTGGCAGCTGGCAAAAAAAATCAATTCATTTGGAATGATGGATTTTCCATTACCGAATAAAGCACGTAGGCGGGCTTGAGGAAAACAATTCAGGATCAAATCGTCCACTTCTCTAAAAGTGAAGCTGAGATACTGGAGCCAGAAATAGAGTGCGGGAGAACCTGGGTAGATTCCCATCTCCCGCCAAACAAGCGTGGCCCCTTCACCACTCTGGTCGCAATATCTGTTTAATGCAGTCCGATATGACTTTCATCAGACTGCGATGCCATGCTGCAATAACGCATGATCTTCATTCTTTAGGAGCGCAATCCCCAGCTGACACATTCGATCAATTTCTAGTGCTTTTCGATTGGCCAATTGGAAAAAAGTGGCCGATCCATCCACCTTTCCTAAAATCCTTCTTGTCCAAAGTAAATTCACACCAGTCGCATACAAATCCGCAAAATCCGTAGATCTTTTCAATTGGATGGTGTCAAAAAACGGTCTTGCGCTGAAGGGCCCTTGTGGATACACCAAGCGCAAAATCGCTAGGGTACCAATAGTCCCAAGCCGGAATAGCTCTTTTTAGATTTTCAAAGGCATTCTTGTCAAATTCCCATTCCCGAAATGTTAATCCCCTCGATTCGAGGGGCTCAATCGATCCCAGCCAAGCCGCTAAGATCCAAAATGGACCTGACCGAAATTTCCTCGTGAAATAAAGGTGCCATCGCTGATGTCATTGACTTCTTGATTCTGTCTTGCATCAAATAACATTCGTAATATGTCCACTAATATAACGTTAATTTGTCCAATAAAGATTTTTATCACATAAATTTTATTTTTTATAGACCCTGACAACTGAAAGAGACATAGGAATTTATTCAGTCTGCCTTTCCAATCGGGGTATTTTAGCTGAATACCTTCATTGGAATTCAATTTTTCAATTTTCAAATTCCTCATTTAAACTCCTAATCCCCTCCAATCCAATATTCAGCCGCTCACAAACCATTTGGTGACCCTCGGCTGCTGTAGAAGTCAAACTCGGAGGTGACTTTACCCTCGATCAAGTAAGATGCCCGACCTTTGATGGATATTTTTTCCCATTGGCGGGAAATGAAACTGTGTCGTATCCAGTGCCTTCCCGAATCTACGAAAGTCCCAAAGTTCATCACGTCCGCCTTTGAATCGTGGCGAGTGGTTTTGACGTGACGAAGGTAGCCCGATGAGTTGTACGGTTTGCCAGGTTAGCTCTTGATTCGCCGCGCGAATACTTGGATAGTTTGAATTGCTTTACGCAGTGAAAAGGGCGAATCCAGTGGAAACCTAGATGTCGATCTGATCGACGATCTCCTGTCGAATGTCGATTGTTCTTCCAAGTTGCGGCACCGTCGGCTGTCGGAAGTTGAAACCCGCATCCCCCTTGAATTAGATCCGCTGGTCTGGAATCACTTTGCGCTTGTGTGAAGGATGAAATGTGCTCCCAGAGCAATTCGGGCTTATTTTTTTCCCGTAAAACAATAGCAGCCATATCCGATCAGGATCAACAGTTGCTCCAGACTACTGTTCTACTCTGGCAGTGAAGTCCAGCAATCCGGCATAGTGGGCCCATTTTTTGGCCGTCACTGAGCAAAGAGTTTTTTCTACAAGGAAAAATTTCCTCCAAATATTCAAATGTATAAATCCCCAATAGACGTCTGCCAGTAATCGGTCAGGTAATCGCTTTCGTTGATTATGTGGCGCTTGGATATCCGCACCGTTTTCATTCGAGCTCGTGGATGTAAAAATTCGGTAATGGTAGAATCCGCCAAAATTATTGACGCACCCCGACATAAACTCCAAATGGGAAAATAGGCTTTTTAGGTATTACTTTGGTAGCTCTCTACCGCAAAAGAGGCCGAATAATCCCTTGGCAAAGGAGTAGCCGGCAAGCTTTCGACTGATACCAGACTTCGGCAGTCAGTTTATCTCGGATGGCCTTTTTCTTTGCAGTTTACTGAAAAACGAATTCCTTCACTCGTCAAATTTCATCCTTGGAAGCGGGATTTTCCGCTCATTCCCCGACGCAGTGACATCAGCTTCACCGAGGTCTGTCAATCCACCGAAATGAATGCGCACACTTTTGATTACATCTTCTTGAAAGACTAATGATCCCGTAGGTCTTCCGCATGATCTCCGCCATCCACGGGATGAGCCATTTCTCGCCTTTTTTGGAATCGATGTTGGCGGAGTATGTATTCGCGCAATCTTTCCCGATCGGGCTACTCCGGGACGAATGATTGAACTTGCAAGCGACGAAGTTCGAGTATTTCGTCGGCTTTCAGCTTGGCCAGTAAGCATGCGCATGGGGGCGATTCTCATAGAATGCCCCGATCGTATGCCCGTTCCCGTAGGTGTGCTTTGATCTTTGGGTCTTTTTTGAACTGCTCTAACTTGTCGGATTATCGGACTTTCACTCCTTGATTCTCATAAAGATGATCTGATGGCAGACTTGATGGTCCAGTACACCTGACCGGATATTTCCCCCCCAAAAAAAAAACCTTGTGCAAGCCAATATCCCTGCAACGAATGCATATCGATAATGTCCAAGTGGAAAGCCCTTTTGAGGCATTCTGTTGCATTATAATAAATGAATGCGGCTTGTGTGAATATCAAGATTCCACAGGCAATGAATTGTCAGATGGCGAAGGGCATGTCGTGGAGGACTGACTGTATTCAGAATCAACTTACCGTATTGATCAGGATAAATTCTTGCTTACCGGTCATAAGTGGATCAGCGATTCGATCTCACTTTTTGGGAGAACCAAAGACTTTTTCCTAAGTTCCCCTCCTCGCACATCGAGTTGGCTTGGAAGGTAGCTGTAATGGATCCCAGCAGCGCAAACATGCCTCATTGACTGACTGATTGTAATTTTTTGGAAAATATAGGCACACTGCGTTCCCGATCGTCCCATGAAGTCGATATCGAAATCAGGGGGATTTTCCCGATATAGATTGATAAAACGCTCGGAAGTATAAGTTCCCAATTCAATCGGGGTCCCACATCTGTGATCCCAGCACAATAGGCTACAATGCTATTTGCACCTGAAAAAACCCCGGCCGACATGATAGAAGTTGCGCTCTGCGCAAAGGTCACGATGTCGTGTTTTGATCAGGAAGTAGGAGTAAAAGACTTCTGTTGATGAGTTTCGAGTTCCTTTTTCGATCCGTTGGGTTATGTTGGAGTGATATTGGGATACGCGATAATCGCACCTTTGAAAGCCTACTGTCGCAGTTAGTCGAAGTCCCCCAATCCGAACGCTGAGGATGTCCGTCGGTTTTTGACCGCTTGGAAATAGAAGGAAAACTGACAGCGTTTAGAGTTTTTTTGTGCATTGGGCGATCAGGTAGCTGTGATTCTCGCAGCGTGCTACCCATGTCGGCATAGCTGTAAGAAGCGATCGGAGGGATCAAGCTTGCCTCTTTCGATGGAAGCTTGCTAAGCAGCGTATTCAGAATCCATGCTTCGCAAAAGTCGATGTGCGTTGAACTCCAACTTGGAGGTAAATTCAACGGACTGCATGAGTATGAGTTTGTCCTTTGTACTTGTACCAAGGGGAGGAAACAAGACGATTGAAGTCTGATGCGGGTTGTACAGCCGATGATTCATTTCCCGAAGGAACAAAAGTATTTCTCAGGAAAGCGGATAGATGATGAAGCTGTTGAAGAAAGCCGGTGCGCGTTTTTCAAAAAGGCTTTTGGTTGTACCGAAAAAACAAATGATCGGAAAAGGTGGCCCATTGAGTTCGTAGAATCCTTCCTGATTTTTGGGCAGACCGACATAGGATTGGAAATTGCTGCCATTGCGGAAATCAATAATCCAATAACCGATGCATTCCCTGCCTTTTGGGCGCCGGATAAATGGAAAGCCCCCGCAGTGCAGTTGATATCTGGTGAGCGCAAAAAGCATCGATCCGCTTGCCCTTTGCATCCGCAAACCAATGCTCGACAGACATCGGCCGTATTTGAAACTAAAAGTGGGGAGTGGCAGTTGGTGAAACATTGTCTTTCGAACGAAAAGAGAAATCTCCGTTTGGTTTGTTTTTTGAAATAGGGATATGCTGAAATAGACTTTTTGAAATATGCCCTCGACGAAAATACGTCTTTATGAAACATGCTTTGCGAAATAGGCCTTGGTGAAAATACGGCTATTTCACCGACCGAGAAGGTGTATTTCCACCAATTTCCAATTATCCCTCAAGATGTAATTAAATCAACAAATTAATGTTTATAATGTAGTCAAAAAAACAACGTCAGATGCAAAGGGGCAATGGAGGGATTGTCGATGATTTTGGAGTAAGAATCCAAAAAAAAAATGCGAATGCTTAAACCAATGGAAAATGTCAAAGTTCTACTAACCGACACCGACAACCCGACAACTGACAACCGACCAATCCACAACTGCTTCCTATCCAACCTTAATCCCCATACTTCCCAACAAGCCAGCAATCCATCCCAATCAAAAAAGCCCCTTTGATGGCGATTGAGCTCAGGGTCGACTGGAAATTTGAGCAATTTCTGAAATCAGTTTTTTCCAAAACCGTTCGATCAAAAATCACTCCAGTGAGTCAGAAATCTCTAAAACTCCACCAACTCACATCTGCTTGAGTAAAACTTGCTTCATGCATTCGACAGGTAATGAAAGCTTGTTTTTTTGATCTGGAGATTGAAGATAACTGCAGTTAATCGAGCCTGACATGCTATCGGAAGCTGAATTCCCAATAAAAATGGATTGCAAGTATGAAAATGAATCGCCCAGAATCTACAATCCTTGAAAAGCGAACTTGTTGAAAACCGCGGACCTTAAACACTTCACATTACTAAGAATCACAACTGTAAACGGAGCAAATTTTTTAGAAGCTAAACCACTTAAATCCCAGCCAGAAGAAATTGCACTGGCTGAAATGCAACATTCGAACTCGCCCTTCCTCTATGGTTCTTTGTTGAATAATCCTTTATTTTGAACAGTTTTGGTTGGGAAATGATAAGGCATCAAAAGTAATAGTTTTTGGACAAAAAGCGAGGTCTTCAAGTCTCGAATCTTAACATCATAATTTACAATCCTGCAAATTCCACTTCCGGATCGTCTCTTTGATCAGTCCAGCCACTTTTTGCATTCACCTTTGGAAAATATCCTTTGGCTTGAGCTCAATGAAATTTTGGATAGCCCTGCCTTCTTGATACAACCAATAGAGGAAGGGAAAAAGGTACAGGCTGACCCAAGTTCCGTCTTAGGATAGGCAGTGGCTAGATCAGCAATTGTAATTTTTCCTGTGCACCAAAGTTGGATCAATCGCTTGGATGTATCAGTTCGTTGAAGTCCGCATGTCCACCATCTTCTTTGAAAAAACTCCTCCATGGTCCACATCCGAAGCGTAAACCCACCATTGATCAGCTAGGGTACGGGATGCCCTAGCTCATTGGCACAACTCGCCCGCTATTTTTTGTAGGTGACGGCCAAGTTTGTCCGCCTCCATGACCATTTAGAATGAATGTATTTTGAATTTCCATTTTTTGCAAGGCCCTTCAAAAACTCTAATAAAATGGCGTAAGCTTCCTCGGTATCTGAAAAGCTCCCTGGAAAAGCGGCCATGCTTCCGGTGAATGTCCATATTTAGTGTTGGAGCAATCATGCGCATTAAGTTCGGTTGGCAAAGCTTTTGCCAAATGGCAGTTTTGGAGCTGTAATTGTCGCGCAATTGTTGTTACGCCGTGCGGCTCGAGCGTTCTGTGGGCAGCAGAAGGTATTGATTTTTCCTCGGAACAAAATCGCAAATTTCCATCCAATTGATTCGATCCATCTCCCGAGTGGAGGGGTTTTTGCTGCGCAAAAGGTTGAATAGTCTGATCAAAGATCAGAGAAAGTGTGATTGCTTAGAAATCTCATAGTAAAAAATATATTTTGGCGAAAAAATTAAGCCTTTTCTGAACAAATAGAGTGGTAATCAGCCGTGGAGCGAGTCTTTTTTTAAGGGATTGGAATAAATTAGAATTTTCCCTGGAGAAAAAGTTTTTTTCCAAATCCGCTTTGAAAAGCTGCTTTATGTGAAATGGAATAGCATTCTTCATTTTTTTGGGATTTTTTTAAAATCTACGCCAATCCAAAGCTTTAAAGTCACTTCGTACATTCAGACAAATCACAACAGGTTTCATTCTCAGAAAGATCTCGATGCATAAATTTTAACCGATGTATTATTTAAAAACCAATCAAAATGAAAAATGAGCTTAATCATAACCCTGTAGCCTGGTAAAAAATGCCAACCGTAAGGGGAGTTTTTGAGAAAAGGAACCTTATTCAGTTTTTTGCAGCAGCTGGCTATTGGTTGGTAGGCTGTAATGATGAGGATGACATGATGGCCACCCAATGATGATGGGTTGGAGTGAGTTTGGGTTCTGGCGATCTGGAAATTCTTAAATTATGCCCTATGCGCTGGAGCAACTGGAAAAGCTGCTTACATATGAGCTGTTGTTGCAAGGAGGATATTTTGCAAAGCGCCAATGCCAAGAAAAGACGAATCATGGTGACTTGGAAAAGCATGAAGAAGCCCATAGAGAATTTTTTAAAAAGCGGCATTGGGGAAGTAATGGCCATTGCTAATTTGGAAATTGATTTTTTCTTCATTGAGTTTTAACAACCGAGCTTCTGTAAATGAATGCAGCAAAGACATTCGAAGATTTAGGAGTTGCGGCTTACAATGGTGCTTGGCCAGTTTTTTTTTTGGAAAGTGCAGACTTCTTTGATTGCGGGTAAATAGTAACTGTTGAAGCTAGACATGCCGCAGCAATTCGTACTTGAATCTCAATCCTGGCTCAGCTGATTTCGCTGGTGATATTTGATTGATGCCAACTGGGCTTGAGCGAACTTTGAATTTCACTCAAGTATTGACCGCAGCAAGTACTTATGTAAAGACTCCGATTGACCCCTTCATCAATTGCCTTCTTAAATTCCAAACCTTAAATTCTAAAGAAATGAAATCTTATTAAAATTTATTAGATACAATGTGCTCGGCACAAAAACTCCCGGAAGAGAAGGATAACCTTTTTTCTCAGAAGAGATGCATTCGTCAGTTTGGCGATATGAAGTAAGAAAGTGGTATGGCTCTGTTCCACTTGGAATGTTTGAACGGCTTTGCCTACGGTAAAGCGAAAGCAGAATACCGCAAGTTTTGATTGGTGTATTGAATTTTGCATGACCTTAGAAGCACTTAGAGTATCGTTTTATTACCAGATCAAGGTTTGGAATAAGTGTGATTACTGCAGCCGATCGGTGATTTTTTCAAAAAATCAGAGACCATGTAGTTTAGCCTCACGTGAAGTTTTTGCAAAAGTATTTCAAATGTACTGATATAGGAACAACCCGTTCCCACAGAACCTGATTTTGATTTTTAAGCAAAATGGAAAATTTTCTCTTCCATTCCACAGATTACCCTACATTCTTAGCAACTATTCAAAGCATTTGAGGATAACAGGCGTAAAGAAGCTTACAAGGGTCAGGCCCAGTCTAATGTAAAAGAAAATGGATGTGGTGTTACAGCAGCGTTATCTATTCACTCTGTGGAAGCAAGACATGCGTCAATGTAAGAAGGACTCGAAACCAAAAAAGGCCTTAGATACTGTAAAGGTTGGATCACAAATGGTTCTACCGCCGGTCAGCTGCCCGGCCCCAAACTCAGGGGATTATTACTGAGAAGAACGTATCTTTCACGTCTGGGGTGAATGTAGTAAGCTTGACTAGTATTGAATGCAATGGTTGCAAGTATCCGAAAAGCATGGGTATGAGCCCGTTAACTGACAGCCTAAGTGGCCTAGGAATTGCTTCGTTGTTTTGGCAATAAATAAAATAATAGAGTTGATGGTTAGGGGTGTCGTTTTCCCGAAAGGGGGCGGCACTTTTTTTTTGAAACTTATAAGCCGCAATGGATTGCAAAGGTTTTCTCTGAGAAATGAAAGCAAATGAGCAAGGCATATTTCATTATTCCGATTTGGGCCTTTGGGCTCAGACTTGAATTTTTTTGGAGAATAAAGTGATTCCCGATTTGGAGCTCAATTTTTAACGCTGTGGTGAATCCATGATGGTACACTTATAAAGGGTATGATTTCTAATTCAAAGTGTGGTGTGCAAGGAAATCCGAATACAGAGGAGCGTTGATCAATTTGGTTTTATGTGCTAAATTGGATGCTCCAAAATCCTTCCAAATAGCTCAATCCCCTATTTTGTTTTTTCATGACCTGAGTAGAACCTTCATGTTTCCAATTGAAGCCATGGAAAGACTCATCTATTCCTGATTCGGCTGGCAATTCTAGATCAGCGTTTTGCTCCTTCCGAAGCATAGCCGCTGATTTCCAAAATTCGCTTTATCGAGTCCGCCCATCTCAATATCTACGCAGGGTGGAAAATCTGCCTCGAAAGCTTTCCGCCCAGGTCAATTCATTCGATGAATTGCCTGTTTTAAGAAGTTCGACAGGCAAAGTAAAGCAATAGCCTCTATTTCGTCATTTTATTCAATTATCGTTCCATCATGCTTTGAGATTCTCGGCTGAAAGTTGGCTTGTCAAAAATAGCGCATGGTCCCTCGGTATCCGCATTATAGCGGCAAACTCCAGAAAGATTCTTTATCCTGCCAAGGCCGAAAGCCAAGGTCGCTCAGAGCTGAGAGGAAGGGGAGGATTTCATTGGGAATTTAGGGTTTTTCCTTGAAAAAAGTAGAATGTGGGATGTTTGTTGCTTGTTAGATTTTTGATTTCCTGTAATCTCTCGATCGTAAATTGAAAATTAATACTAATGTTATTTCCGGGTTACGATCGAGAATTTACGTATTCTTAATTCTATAGTGTCAATAACCTGAATCCAAATCTGAATAGAATGCGGGCGTATTTTTAAAGGTCGGCATACACTAATTACTTCATTTTCAATTTTTCAATTTTAAATTCTCTCACCACCACCACCCCATTAATAAGGATAAATCGTCTTCCTCCAATGCCCTGCTACG
>Ga0163217_1100364_pt1 | contig 18591 bp, 10 predicted proteins | sample SynspAceP_FD_185933 | JGI IMG/M metagenome (GOLD analysis project Ga0163217, IMG submission 185933) | Saline lake microbial communities from Ace Lake in Antarctica - Synechococcus sp. Ace-P (PacBio error correction) | ecosystem: Environmental > Aquatic > Non-marine Saline and Alkaline > Saline ...
AGGAGAAAAAAAGGAAGAAAAAATTTAAAAACTGGCGGAACCCAATCGGGTTTTTAAGAGTTTTTTTAATTGTCCCAAAAAAATGGAGGCTATTTGGCAAAGGAACCCTTTGGATTAGCCATACTGCTAGCTTCGGGGTTTTTGAAGGGCAAATTATTGTAGGGTAGAAAGCGGAGTTATCTTCTCAAAAAATTAACCAATCAAGAGTGGTTTTTTAAAAGGTTTGTTTTTTTTTTTTTTTCAATATTAAAATAAATCCTTGTTTAACAATAACGTTTTTATCTTTTTTTGTCGTTGTTTTTTTCAATAAAGATTGATGCTATGGAAAGAAAAAGAAATTTTTAAAAAAACCCTAAGGTGCTGGAGCTGCCTTTTTTGCTTATAACGGTTTTTTTTCAATGTTTAACAATGGGTTTTGCTCAGATAAAGGGTGGAGGAGAAAAGAGCCTTTATACCCGTGCCAAACCAGGTTGGTTGATTTCAACCATTGATTTAAAGCGCTTAGTTCAATCTTCAAAAATCTTAAAATAACGGTGGATTTATTTTTTGGTGAATCGAAAGCAAACGTTTTTAGCAGAAAATGATAATTAATCGTTGTACGAAACTTAGAAGGTAATTTAAAGTTGCTGCAAGTAAAAATATGCAGTGGCTCATGGCAACCCTCAATAGAATTCCCTTTAATGAAATAATGGAAATTTTTTTTATTTGTGGACATAAAGGCGCTCGTTTTAATCAAGTAGGAAGATCCTTAAATTCTATATCTGAAGGAAGCCTCTAAAATATTTTCCAACGGAACTTTTTGCCCAACAATAAATCTTGCGTATTTTTGAATAACTATGTTTTAAAATGAATTTTTAATTTTAGGCGCTGGAGTAGTAAGTTCGTTAACTTTGCTTTTAGCAAAATTGGCATCAAAGTTTTTGAAAGAAGCTCAAAAAGATTGTCCCAAACAATAATAAAACCTTAAGTTCTTGTTTTTTTCGGGTCTGATTGGTGTGCACCTTGTAATAAGGTTTTAGATAAGGAGGTTGGCAATCCAATCGAAATTTAAAGCCTATGCAGTCCCAGCACTATGCCCTTGTATAAAGCAGATTTTCCAAAGAAGAAAGGGAATAACTTTCTGAAATTTAGAAAAAACAAAATAAGCGCTGGCAGAAAAAGTACAATGCTTTAAAGGTATTTTCCACTAGTGATCGTCCTCAATACAGAAGGTGAAATTTTAGGAGAAACTGGCTATCAAAAAGTCCACGGTGCCAAAAAGCGTATATTTCGATTTTAAATTCCTTTTAACGATTGAGAAAATCACTTTTTACTCCTTTATTTTTTTTTATTTTAAAATTTCGGTAAAACGCACAAGGAGAAAAAGGTAATGTCACATGTCGACAGAACCCTTAGTTTAATGGGTTTCGCGTTTGTTATTACTATTGTGGCCGAGAGTGAGGCCAACAGCAAAACCAAACACATTGACCGAAAGCTAGTGCCGAAATCACAAGAATTGAAAAGTTAATTTCTTCTTGGATGAAAAAATTCAGAAACTTCCTTGATCAAATAAAAATGCAAGGTATTCCGCCCGGTCCAAAAGTAAATCCTGAACTGTATGGTTTAAATTGAAAGATCGCTTTAAAATTTCAGCGTTTACAGAATGGCGCATTTGATATTAGCTATGCGTCTATGGAAAAAGTTTGGCAAGTTCGACGGCAAGTATCGCTACCCACCCTCAAGAAGAAGAAATCAAAAGCTCCATTGCACCAAGTAGGAATACCAAACATAATTATTTAAGATAAAGAAAAATCGACTGGTTTTTTTAGAAATAAAGGAATTGAAAATTTGGTTTGGTGCTATCGGAAAAGGCTATGCCGCCGATAAAACGAAAGCATTAATGCTGTCAAAAATAGTTTTTTGCAGGAATCATAAATGCTGGGTGATTTAACCACCTGGGGGTAGGCGGCAACAGGTGAAAAAATGGATTATCGGTAATTTCCAAATCCTTAGATAAGTGAACAAGATTTTTTCAATGGCTACCTCTTGATGAATCATCAGTAGCTACTTCAGGAATTATGAAAAGTACGTGGTTTTTAAAAAGGCGAAAAATATTCGCATATCATTGATCCTAGAAAACAGGTACCCCTCAAAGGGCATCAAAATAAGTGTGTCGTCTTTTCAAAAAAAAGTGCAAGAGGCTTTGTGATGCTTTGGCCACATCGGTCTTTATTATGGGCAGAGAAAACAGGTTTGGGCGTTTTATCGAACAATTAGAAAGGTACAGAAATTATCATTGTAGATTCAGAAAATACAAAATTCACAAGAGTAAAGAATTAAGTGTTCGACGAAAAAACGCTAACTTTAGAAAGTAAGTGTTTTCAAGAGACACTAGCGTACAGCGAAAAGAAAAAAAAAACGTAATAGCCATTAATGATGAACGAAACAGTCTTGCCGGGCTCCGATATTAAATGCCCTGTACCCAGGGCTGTGAACCATTAAAACTTGAAAACTATTTCAGAAAATGAAAAAATACTCTCTATTGCTCTTAAACTTTATTCTGTCACTTCTTGTGTGGTTGTAAAAAGAGTATGATAAAGTATATTTAAACGATGACGAAATGGCGCTGTCGGCTAAAAAACATGAGCATCGAGACTAATTTTTCAAATTTTATCGAGAAGCAGCAGCAGGGGGCCCAACGCGGAAAAAACTGGTGTGGCTGTGGTTGTAATTAATCGTCATGTACCATATACAATGAGAACACTAATTGTTTTTTTTGAGCTTTATTTGTATGGGTTTTAAACGCCATGGCCAAGACACGTCCTATAAAAGAGTTTTTAGAAACACAGAAATTGAATGCACTGTTTTAGTTATTACGGTCAAGACGGCAGTAAACGCAGGCGGTAACAGGTGGAGATGGTTCTGAAGAAATTAACGCGATGTTACCTCTCCCTGATTGTGCGTTTGCCGATGAATTGAGGATGATAATTCTCACCTTAGATATTGGTATATCTGCATATTCTTCTGCTTCTTCGAGTAAATGTTAAACCCCTTTAGATGGAAACCGCCGTGATCGTGTATAGTCCGTATATTGCGCTTCCTTCTGGTGCCTTCACAATCGATCAGCTGTAGCATATAAACCAACTAACCAACACAGTTCTGACACCGCAATAGCCTTTGGAATGCAAAAGCCTATGTTTCCTCAGAATATGACTATTTTTCTGTAGGTTTCGGTTGGAGGGTTACAACAGTTTATTCAAGTGAAAAAAACAAACAGAAGTTTCGGCTAGTGGCAACGTCTATTTGAACCTGAACCCACAGTAATCCTATAAATTGAAGAAGTGGCTTTTTTGATGATAGAATTTCTGGTCCCCAGGTGCTTATACTCCCTAAATTTTACTGAATTTTGGATAATGTCAAATAGAAATTCCTATTCGGTTTCTTTAGGTTTTTTCTCAAATATTAAGTAAAAGGTTGCAAGGTTCTTATTTTCCCTGGATGCCGTGTTTTCAAAAATGGGCTTTTGAGTACGCCATTTCCATGCGCGTTTATTTTGCAGATCGAACGACTTTTTTAAAATAGAGATTTTTCAACTGCGGAATGATATAGAACGTTTGCCAGATACTAGATTACTCCCATTGGCGGTCGTTAAATTATTTTCTGAATGAATACGTTATTATACGAAGCTATTATCGTTTTTAATACGCGATGATCTGGGAATTCAAAGCGCAATACCGCAAAGTGTAGAACTGCCCTAATTAAATTAAGTAATTCGTTAGGTATATCCTACCTATAGGTAATTAACCCAAACTGGCTGCCGATTATTTTAAATGAAGAAAGAAAACAGCGGTATCCTTTCAAAAATTTTTTACACATCCAAGATTATGATTTATCGGCTTTTAAGCGCATCAATACGGATTAAAGCTTCCGTTTACAAAGATATTTTTACCAATGCCAAAGCTATTTAACTTTGGACTCAAAACGGTTTGATCTGCGGTTTAGTAATTACAAGCGTAAGTGATGGTTTAGATTCTTTTATTTTTTACCCTAGGAACTACCTTGTACGTTAGGCTTTTTTTTATCGAAAAAATCACCTTTAAAAATTGAAAATGCTCAATTAAATTTTTAAAAGTCACAGCCGTACAACGGTATACTCACTGCCCACTGATTACTGAATACCTGATTACTGCTTACCGAACAACTACCTTTAAAGCTACTCACAGCCTATTGAACACTGTTCGCTGATCACTGTTTACGAACAACTACTAAATTTTCCAAAATGGAAGAACATCAATTTTGGTGTATTTATTTAAATGTAACAAATTTATTGTAAATTCGCATAAAATATTGGGAGTTCATGTTAAGATAAGTTAAAATATAGTAAAGCAGCGTTTGATGAAATAGCGGACTTGATTAATTGCAGCCCGATATCATTTCAGAATCAAAAAGCGTTATGTGGAATTAACTAAGGAATATAAGGATCTTAAAGCCTTGTTGAATAAAAGAAGTTTATATATTGAGTTTACGAAATAAATGGAAGAAGCTCAAGAAATATTAAGTGACGGGAGTGATCCCGAAATGGTCGATTGGCAAAAAATGGCAGTTAGAAGAACAAAAACTGCCATACCTAAGTTAGAAGAAAGAAAATCAAGGTGCTTTAATCCCCAAAAGATCCAGAAGACTCTAAGAATGTGTAGTTGAGGTTAGGGCCGTACTGGTGGTGATGAAGCCGGTATTTTTGCCAGGTGATTTATTTCGCATGTTATACTAAATACTGCGAAGCCAAGGGTGGAAAACCAAATGTTATTGATTTAAAGTGAAGGTACAAGCGGAGGTTATAAAGAAAATTCATTTGAAAGTTACTGGGTGAAAATGTTTATGGTACTTTAAAGTTTTGAAGCTGTGTATATTCATCGCGTACAAGCGTGTACCACATACCGAAAACAAGGTCAGGGTTCATACCAGTTGGCAGCAACGGTATGGTATTGCCAGGCAGAAGATTTTTGAATGTTCAATAGAACAAAAGATGTTGCGTATAGATTTTCCTTCTGTTCTTACCGGACCAGGCGACAATCCTGTAAAATACCCCTATTCTGCGGTTAACGATTAAAACGCATATTACCCACACGGTTTGGTTGCGCAGTGTCAAGATCAAACAATCGCAACTAAGAATCAAGAAAAAGTCTTTCGAGTAATTGCGTTCAACGTTTGTACGATCAAGATTAGCGAAAACAAGAAGAGACCGCGGCCGAAACGAAACTCTCAGGTAAGTAGTGGTTGACCGTTCTGCAAAAATTAGAACCTAATAATTCCCACAGGGAAGGGTTACCGATTCACCGAATGGACTTACCCCTATACGATTTTACCTAATATGTAAACGGGGATAATCAAAAATTAATTGAAATGAATTAAGCTTATGTTGAAAATACCGAAAAACTTAAAGAAGCATCGGAAATTTTTTTAGTTTAAAAAAAAGTTTCTAGCTTAAGGTTTCAAATGTTTAAAAAGTTGTTGTATTAAATTAATAATTAACCATCAACTTTTTCAAGACCTTAAACAGAAAACTTGAAACTACTCAACCCTTTCCACCAATGACACACCAAGCAAATAATAGACCAAAATACCATAAAAAAAATCATTCCTACTGTGTTGGGATTGGATGTAGAACCTAAATAAGATTCCAAAACAATCTATTAAAGAAAGAAAATCCAATCCTTTTGAAGTTAACAAAGCAATTATAGATGCGCACACAAGTACTGCGTAGCGTAACAGCCCAATACCGCTTTCTATGAAGCTTATGGCATTAAAGGGATGGAAAGCATTAGAAAAACCATTGCTATTTTGAATAGCAAATTATCCAGGATATTTTTACAAATTGCTGATGCAAACGGGTGATATAGGGGAAAATACATCTACCATGTACGCCAAAAGCTTTTTTTCCGAAGAATTTAGGTTTTGAATGCGGTTCACTATCGCACCCTATATGGGAAAAGATTCAGTAGAAACTTTTTTTTAAGCTTTTAAAGATAAACAAGCATCCCTTTTAAGCCTTGACCTCAAAACGAAGGAGCTTTTTGATTTCAAAACAAATTAATAGATGGGGATAGAATTATATAAGCAGGTTGATTGAAACTTCAAAAAACCTACCAAAAATGCTGATAATTTTAAATGTATGTAAGTTGGGGCAACGAAAAGCGACTTTTTCTAAAAGAAATACGACAAATGATACTGAAAAATTTCTTGCTAGTACAGGTGTTGGTGCAACAAGGGGAAGCTTAAAAGAGGTATGTAGAATATGGAATGAACGTTCAGTCGGACTTTTGGTAAACTCCTGCTAGAAGGTATAATTTTACGCCTCGTCAGATTGAAAAATTTTGCAAAGGCAGCAAGGGGAAAAAAGCAAAGGAATTAACAGCAAGACATGGCGGATCGAATTAAGCCAAAAGATTTTAACTCTACATTCTTTTTAATAATTTTCTACATTTTTTTGCTTTTTTGATTCAAAAAAATCGCCAGTTGTGTATTCGCCAATTTTTAATATTACTAGCTTTATCGATAAAATTTTTGGTACAAAATATTACTAAGAATGGCATTTGATTGTTCCTTCAGTATTTTAGGCTTTAACTGTGGCCCCACTTTGCATATATTGCTTTTCCATAATGAATTAAATAAATATATGTTACAAATATACCGTTCATTTCCTACATTTAGATGTTAACAAATCGTTATAGGTAATCTGAAAATCAGCTGTTTTGTAATATATGGGCAATTAATGTGATGAATTGGCATTTTTTTTATCGACAAATGTGTATAATGGAGGTACAATTTTAGGTTAAAAATTACGCGTTGCGCAAATTGAAAAAAAATAAAAGTACTTTTACAAAAAAAAAACGATTGTTAAGCTACTGTCCAAACACATACATAGTAGTTCTAATAAATGGGTGACTTTGTTTCAATGGGAGCAGGGGTAAGTTCAACTATTTGGTTTAAGCAAGTTCCGTGATTAAAAAGCCTTTAACGTCTTACTTTAGATTTAAGAGTCACGGCAATTCTAAAAGCCTCATTTTCAAAGACGTTTTTAATGAATTAAATATACCTTTGATTGTATTACTAATGATTATTTTAAGAAGTTAATCAAATCATGAAGAAATCCAGAATCTCATTTCGTAGGAATATCCTTAGGGACTATTTTAATTCGAAATTTGGCTGAAAATATCCCAGAAAGAGTAGAAAGTAATGATTATGGGCGCGCTATTATGAAAGCTAAACCTACGATCACAAGTATTAATACGCTTAGGAGTCATCTTCAAATCTTGTGTGGCTTATATTTGGTTGTATAAAGTTTTTTTGGCTTTTTGTGATTCATGCCCAATAAGAATCATAAAGAAATCAGATCACTTTTTTGTAAGAGAAAGCAAAGAAACTATATCCAAAAAGAAATTATTCGCTGGTTTAACGGCTTTACCTCTGAAATAAACATTAACTTTCGAATTTTTTAGAAATGGTAGACATTAGAATACCTATCCTTATACGTAATGGGGCGAGAAGACTAATTTGTTTTTACTTCTATTGAGAAAAATGTAAGCTTCACATAAAACCTCACAGCTTTTTTTATTGTAAGAAAAATTGTGGACAACGTAGTAAACGTGGAAACAGCCCATGGTTTTTAACGATAAAGTTTATTCAATAACCTTACAAACTATAAATATAAAAGCGACACGTTTAGGTTGGTGTTTTAATAGTTAAGTAAGTTACTTTTTTTAAATTCGTATACCCTGCGTTTTGAACCATTAATGGGTTGGTTTCCAATTTCAGTTTGCGGTATTGGAAATACTTAATGCCGTTGCATTCCAAAGCTAAAAACTACCCTTGATGTTTGTGTTCTTTTGGCATCAATGAAGAATAAAGCCCGTTGTTTCAAAAGCTAGTTCCCTAACTTACGTTTCTAAAAGCAAAAGAATTTAAAGCCTTAATAGAAGTAATGGTGCTGCAAGTAGATCTATTTCGTAATGCGTTTATTTCTGCTAAAGGAGTTAACCCAACAGTATATTTGCCTCTAAAGTTACTTTCACTCTTATTAATGCATTTCAACCAATTCTAAAAATAAATTAAGTTTCCCAAATTGATTCGTATACTTTAGGTTTAGCTTATTGAATTAGCCGGGTTTATATAGGTTAAGTTTACCAGCGTTGGTCATTAGGTTCCGTAAATAGGTTCTAAGTAAAGCCTTGTTTCAATTCTTACATCACGCACCTCTACACCATCAGTTCTGGATGCGTAATGATTAACTAATTATTGGTCCCTGTTTTGGCTTGTAACTTGAAAGTGAAAATATCCTCGTCACTATCAACCTCGTTATTAAAATGCTTCTTGCGTAGGTCGCCCGTCAAAGATGACCACTATTTTTGCAGCACATCATGTGCAGCATCTCTCGCAGCAGGAATAATTTCCTTGTTTGGAAATAAACTTCTAGCTAATAGCGCCTGGAGCAGCATATTTATCAGCAATAAAAGTATTACTTTCTGGTAAAAAGTCATAGCATCAGTAGCATCAATTGATTATTTGAGCATACAACCTCATCAACGGTGCTTCTCGCTATTTCAGATCTAGTAGAGTAATCTACAATTCCTGTTAATCGCAATGGAAACCCCTGCTTGTTGGTATTGCTTGGGCCAGAACATAAGGTATCCAAAATTTGCGTACCAAGAAATCAAAATAATTAAGTGCTCTTAAAAATTTTGCTTCACCTTCTATTCTATTTTTTTCCCTCAAAACGCTACTAGTTAACGTTGCTATGTTTATCAATAACCATTAGTTTTTGATGATGGTTTCATAAGCATTAGCCCATACGCCATCTACAAACCATTATCTACTAATAATTGGTTTCGTAAACGCTGCCTAGGGTCTATAAATGTACCTCTCTCCAAAATGATTCATCCGTTGCGCTAACATATTTGTCATAAGCTGAAGTCTTGCCGCCGTAAGTTGTTTGTTGGCCTGCTTCTTCATAAGCCCTACTAGTATGCTGAAATATTTGCTTCTGATCCCGAAGGCTAATTCCTCCCCCAGGTATATTATCGGTTGATTGAAACTTCTAGTTCGTTCTCACATGATGTTAGCAATCCCTATTGATAACAACACAAAAAAATATTTTATATAATTTCATAATTCAAAATCTTAAACATTAACCATTTAACACCTATGATATAGTCTTGGCAGGAGGCGCAGAATAAAATGTCTGCCCTGGGCTGTTTTGACCATTTAACCGGTCACTTCTAGCTTCTGGTCCTTCAAAAGGGTAATTTGTAAATGTTTAAAGGTTTTAATAGCTGTGGCCATAAAACTCCTCATTTAGAAATATTTCCATTTTTTTTCTAATAACTTGAGAAGGTAAAACTGTACCAAGCTTAAATTCTCAGTCCTAATAAAATCGGCTTTTCCAAAAAATCTTGTTGATTGAGCTGAACCATTTAAACCACCAAAGAGTCCGGCCTGTGGAATATTGTGAATTCACCAGGTTTGTTGCATCTATTTTTAATTGATCTAGCACTCTGGTTATGCAATAAAAATCACGCATTAACTGATATGAAAACGACCTCCCATTATTATAAAATACTTGCGGCCCATTCCCTTGGAAGGTAAAGGTGAAAATCAAAATTCTTTGTACAAAAGGGTGTTTGTTAAACCTGGCAATAACTTCAGGAAAAGGAATTGCCAGCTTACTATTCTTTGTGGGCCTCGTTTAAAGCATTATTTGGTTGTTTCCTTTGTTTAAAGAACCATCCTGCGTTTCTGTATTAAAGAAAGTATAAAAGCATCTCTCCCATTATCAGATCAACTCCCGCATATTCCCTCAGATAAAATGCTGCCTAACAGATTCACCCACTCGGTTAATATTTAAATCCATTTACAATATCTGCATTGTTGTTCGTAAAAGAAGCAATTCAATATATTAATTAACTAATATTGAAATTAGAAGCCAGCTAAAGTCTTCTGTGCTTAAGTTTTTTGTATTTAAAAACAAATTCAAAAACCGTGGCTTTCTAAAGGTGCCAATATTTTTGATTAATAGTTGCGCACAGACCTTGGGATTAATGGAAACGCTAAATAATAAATCCTCCGTATTTTTTTGTAGTAATCTTATTTCTCCTGAATAGCAAACCATTTAAAAATCCAAAGTCCAATACCAAAATATCAGTTTGTGTGAAGTTTCCCAAGTTAAATTAATTGTTTACCCTGGTTGAACCGGAGCTATACCTGGTCTTTGGTTATACGAAACTCCAAAAATAAAAATAGGATGGATAATCACCAACCAAATATCTGCATTACCCTAATTGGTCCCCAACTACCTCTTAATTTAAAAAGGATAATGCCTTCAAAATCTTTCTAGGAAATTTTTCATGCAGAAATATCCAACCTGCTGAGAAGGCAGGAAAAGTACCAAACCTTTGGGTTTTTCACCGAAATCTAGAATGAACCATCAAAACGTCTAACAGCATGCTTTTAAATAAATATTTTCCATCTAAATCATAAGTAGCTCTAGCAAATAGGATAAAAATGTACTTTGTAATTGAACCGCAGTTTCCAGCTTGTTCATTTCGGCACCAACCACTTACAGTAGATAAAATCATCCGATGGAAACTGTTGAATAGTTACACTAGTAAATTCTTCTAATTGTATTTGAATAAATTCTGTACCCACCACCGCATTAAAATTATGCCTTTCGTTAAAAAGACTTATCAAAAAGTGGCGTAAGTTTAACTATAGGTATAGCTTTCAGAATTTAATCGGAGGCAAAATGGTTGTCCATTTGTAGATTGGACAGAGCTCGGACCCTCTAATTATCTCAGTCTGAGCAAAAAAGGTCAATAAGAAAAATCAGAAATTTAAATTTAAGGCCAGGAACAAAAAGTATATTTCTCCAAAAACTTTACCCTACAGTTCTTCTAATAAATAGTCTTAAAAAAAGGCGTTTTTCAAGCATCTAATAAAAAAGTTGCCGTAAAGCGTTCCCGATTAGGAGACCATGCTGGTAATCTAGCTGGTGATAGTGGCGATTGTGCAATGGCTGCCAAAGGAGTTTGAATTGGTTGTCATTCCGCAATCCTATCTATTCTGTTCTAGAGAAACTTTTAAATTCCATTCCTGCTTTAAACTTATCAAGAAAATTAGATGACTTACATTAGTTTCTTGCATGTTGCTCTCTCTAATGAGTTATCTCTATGTATACCCGTAGTATTGTTATAGGCTCCTGAGAAAAAATAAGATGTTTTGGCATCGGCACCAGAAACAGAAAATCAGCATCTGTTTGGTACCCGTCTTGAAAAGCCTCTTTTGACCAATCTGTATCTACCTCTCTTGTTTCTCCAAATCAGTAATCTCCAGCTAAAAAATCGAAGGTAGCCTTCAAGCTTGCATCTATGGCCATCTACTTGAATCCCAAGCCATTGAATAGCAAGCCTCCGTAAATAACTCTATAATATTGGCTCTGTATTTAGCCACTTTCTAAACATTGTAGGTTCACATAAACCTTGAGAAAGGGTTAAATGAAAAATTGAGCCTTATTTCCTTGTTTTAACCCTCTTTTGGTAGTTATTAATACCCACCATTAGCACCTAGCACATAAATCGCTGCTGAAAGAGGCATCTTTAAAATAATCAATAAGAACTCAATTTCATGGCACTCAGTTTAATAAATGGATTTTGTTTGCGCATCAATTACATAGCCACCAATAATCACCTGTTGGATTCTATTAAAGGAATACCATCTAAAACATAATAAGGGTTTGTGTAGCCCCCACTTACCTGAAGCAGCTCCTCTTACTCTAATATTTATTCCTCCTTCAACCTTTCCATTGTTTTTTGCGTTAATTGAAACACCTGCCTGCTTTTGCAACAAGTGCATTTTGAAGGTTTGGGATTCGTCTTTCTGAAAATATGAAAGAAGTTAATTTTGGAATATTATCAGTTAAGTTTCGCTTGCCTTTGCGTACCATAACCATCAACAACTAAACAATTTCATCAGTTGCGATGCATCTTCTTGCATAATTACGTTTGATCAAGTAGAGGATCTACCGTTTTTTACTGTTTTTTGCCCTAAGGGAAAAAAATGAAAAAACTAATAGCATTCCCCTGGTTGGCAGCAGAAATATGTAATTTCCATCAAAATCAGTTTGTGTTCCCGTTGTTGTGCTTTTAGCAAAACATTTAACTCCGGCAATGGCATTCCTGCATCATCATTACGTTTCCTGTAAATTGTTTTGTTTTTGACTTATAAGCGGCCTTGAAACTTAAAAGTGCAACCAAAAAATAATCAATAATAAATTTGAGTTTTGTTTTCATTTTTTTATTTGAGTTTAATAACGGCTAAAGTCTAAAAAAAAGTAATTAAAACAAGAAATCCTTAACAAACATTTTGATTCTTTAGAGACCATCGTTTCGTTTCACAAAAAAAGCCTCCATGAAATCTTTGAATTGCATTAATTATTTTTTTTAAAAGTTATTCGTAATGACTTAATAAAAAAACCGGTGCTTCCCACCGGTTTTAGAACTAATAACTCAAAAAAATTAACTTAAACTCAAATTTATTTTTCAAAGTAGTATAAAGCTCGTTTTGTTGGTATCTAAACAATAGCAAATATTTTTATCTATACTTCTTATTATCCTAACGCAGTTTTTTTTTTACTTTAGTATTTTAAAGTTTTTAATTATTACTATTCATCTTGTAGGGCAAAAACTTTCTTGTAACAACGTTGTAGTTCGTGAAGTAGCTTTGTTCTAATTTCTCTTTCTTCTACTGCAATCATTGGTATAAGACTCCATTTAGTGCTTCCTTGGGGTTCATATTCGGTTAAATCAGGATTCACTTTAAGAAACAAACGGAATGTTGTTCTACATTAATGGTTACTCCAAATTTTGGTCAGCCCCAACTTTGCTAAATGAAATTGCCAATAACGGGTTTAAAGAATCAATACAGTTCGATTCAGTTGGAATGATTTTAAGTAAGCTGGTCGCAGCATCATTTGATCCTAACAATATTTGGCTTGGCATCGGAAATGTAATTCCTTTACAGCAGGCTACAAAAATAGGGGTAGCCTTTCCTTTTACCGCGTCTTCAGCCGCTCTGTTAATACTTTAAGCCTTCATCAGCTAAATTTCCTAAGCTATTTTTCGCAATGCATTGTCCACTTTTTGGCAATTCTTTTCTGGTAGTATATTTTTTACTAATTCGTTTTTAAAAAACAATCTTCTTGGGTCAATTTCTTGAACTTGGTTTTATCGATTCCAACATAAGGGCTTTCTTAAATCCAACTTCTATTTGGTCAAATTACCAATAGTGCTCCTTGCGGAAGTTGATTAACTCTTGTGCAGTTCTGCACAACCTAAAAAAGAAAAACAAATGCTGATGACCACTTACTTTAAATTCATTGTATTATTTTTACAAAGCTATAGTTAATTTTAAAACCCTACGTAATATTACAGTTTTGTTCTGGTACACCATGGTTTTTCTTTGAAATGTTGCATTTTACCGCTCTGCCAAAACCAATTTTTTCTAAATCTCTGCCCTTTGCAATAAATCTCAATGGTATTGGTGTGTGATACGGCAACAATGTCTTGCCCTATAATGGGTCCCCGGCATCTAAGGCTTCCGTAAAGTATGGCCAGTGGCTCCAATAATTTTCCACCGCGTTATACGCTGCATGGTAAGGTTTTTGCGCCGGCAAAAGCCAGGTAAAAACTGAGTGGTGAAATATTGATGATTTTATGAGGAACTCGTCGATAATTTTTTTTGTTACGATTTGCATGTAGCGTGCCCAACACAAACTAAATCTATTTGATATTTGCAAAGTAAGCTAGTTTGTTGATTTTCGCATCTTCTTTGGTGTTTTTTGCTAACAGGTATGTGGTAAAAGGAATCTGAAATTGTTCTGCGATATACGCTAATGTTTATGATTACTGATAATGAAGGAATTCCACCCAAGCTCAACCAGAATTAAATCTGCTAATAAATCATATAAACAATGGTTTGTATTTTTGGATACGAATAAGCCCATTTTTTTAGGTTTTTTTTATCATCCGTGTGAAGACTCCATTTGATTATTGAATTTTTCAGCTAAATCAATAGTAAACTTTTCTTTAAAATCCGCTGATGGCTAAACTTTTCTTCTGAAAATTCATTTCTAAGCGCATAAAAAAGTTCGTCAGATTCTTTATCTACGTGCTGATCGATGTAAATAATGTTACCGCCTTGTGAATCGAATAAAGCCAGTTTTAACGGAACAAATATTCCAGAATTTTGTCGGGGCAATGTATTAAGATAGTTATTTTCAAGATGTAAGTTTTTAGATGAAAATTATGTATTGAAAACGATAGCACCTATAGCATACAATTTTTTACAATATTATAAATAACCTATAAAAATCTTTGCATTTCGTAAATTGCGCATCCTAAAAATACCTTTTTTTATAAATGGAACAAATAGCACCGTATACCCCTCAAAAAATAAAATTCGTATTGTCACAGCAGCCTCCCTTTTTGACGCCTGATTCTGCCCATAAAACATCATGGCCGACGAATTATTCAATCAACAGGGCCGTTTTTTAGGTCATTCATTTAAAGGCCATGATCGCAAGTGTCAAAAATGGTGGATTGTGCCCCATTCAGGAAGACGTTTATGCCATTGCGCTAACATCATACCAAAGGCGGACATAATGAAATATTTTAGGTACATGTACGATTTGCCTCAAAGAACGAGGAGCTTCACACAATTAAAATTTTTTGGTGGAGGCGGAGGCGTTATTCTGCCTGAAGAAATAAAAGCCTTAATGGACTACGGTATTGCTCGGATTTATTCTCCAGATGATGGGTAGAAAACCTGGGTTTACAAGGAATGAATTAACGATTTGGTGCACAAAGCGATTTTGAAAACAACCCAGCCTTAACCCTTCCTAAAAACACCTCTTTGAAGAAGCTTTGAAAAACAAAGAAGATTGTCAACACCATTGCGCGATTAAATTTCCATTTAGCGAAAAAACAGGGCATGACGATTTTTAAAAAAACCACTTTTTCGGGCTTAAAAAAGTGAACATGCAGTACCCGTTTTAGGGATTACAGGAACTGGTGGTTCTGGAAAATCGAGTTTGGTGGATTGAATTGGTCCGTCGTTTTTAATTAGCTGATTTTTCCCCACAGAAAACAATCGCTTAATATCTGTTGCCCTCAAAGAGAAAACAGGAGGAGCTCTTTTAGGAGATCGTATCCGAATGAAATGCTTATAAATAATGACCGTGGTGTACATGCGATCCTTAGCCAGCGAAGTGAACTTGGCCTTGTAAAATATTTGAAGAAGGCAGTGATGTTTTAAAAGTAGCTGGTTTTTGGATTTAATTATTTTAAAGAAACTTCAGGAAATAGGCAATCAGATACGGAGATTATTCAACATTCTGATGTTTCATTATAATGTGAATGACTCCAGAATTTGGGCGCTGCAACGCAGTTAGAGAAGATTGATATGCTCGACTTTGCAGACGTAAGTAGGCGAATTAATAAATTTGACAAAAGAGGTTCTTTAGAATGCTTTGCGTGATGTAAAAAACAATACCATGCCGCAATCATAATCTTTGGGATGTTCATCAAGAAACCTGATTTGCCATTTTCCGGTACCATGGCAGCCAGTTTTAATGATCCGGGAACCAATAGGTTATACCGCGATTGATGCGAAATTAAGTGGATTCGCAAAGCAAATTTAACCTCTACTTTTGAATTTTCTTAATGAAGTACAGAACATGCTTTTGTAATTCCGCCAGCCAGAACGCAGGTACTTTAATCTGAAAATAGCAGAGAATAATAGAATTATGAATTAAAATGTAATTGGAGCAAGTCCACGTAAGCTCAGGACTTTATGGTGTTTTTCAAGCAATTTTATCCTTATTGAATCATAAAACAAAATGAAGCAGATCAGTTTAACTTGTCTAAAAACGGATTGGATGAAAGGCCCCTGCAAAATGTAAGAACACTCGGTGATACTAAATCTTTTTAAGCTTGTTAATCAAAAGAATTTGATCGGGTGAAGCTGAATTAGATGCTTACCATTTGGAAGCGCTATTGTAATTGGGAGGAAACGTTCAGCCGCTTATAAAAGCCCAGTGGTACACACTTTAAAGTGCGAGATAAGGAATACAAATTAGAAACGGCCATACCGAATCGTTGTCGCAATACAAAAATACGAAAGTGCTTTGCCTAAATATCAAGGCTTGGGGTGGACTTGTTAAACAATGGATGTTTGCAAGAAAACGTACCGGGTGAGTTTCCTTATACTGCGGGCTTTATCCGTTTAAAAGAACAAGGCGAAGATCCTACGCGATGTTTGCCGGGGAAGGCGGACCAGAACGAACCAACAGACGTTGTTCATTTACGTGAAGTAGGCTTACCCGCAAAGCGACTCTCCAAACAGCCTTTTGATTCTGTTCCTTATATGGAAACGACCCCGATAAACGTCCAGATATTTAATGGAAAAATTGGGATGCAAGTTGTTTTCGTTTGCTGTTTAGAATGATGCCAAAAGTTTATTCTGGTTCGATTTGTCACACCCTAACCACTTCGGTAAGTATGACGATCAATGGCCCAGCACCCATGGTTATTAGGTTTCTTTTTAAATGCTGCTATAGATCAAAACTGTGAAAAAGTATATTTTAGAAAACGACTTAAAAAGAAGCGGGTAAGAAGCTAAATCACTGAAAATTGTATAGAGGGAATGAGAAAAAAGACCTTGTACCAAGGAAAAACTTCCTGAAGGAAATAATGGTTTAGGCTTATTACTTTGGGTGTCACAGGAGATCAAGTCTTGCCTCTTAGAGGTGTATAAACCCATACAAAAGATAAAAACCTTAAAAGAAGTAAGAGGTACTGTTTCAGGCAGATATTTTAAAAGACAGTCAGGCCAGCAAAACACCTGTATTTTCCTCGAACAGAAATTTGCCTTGGCGACTTATGGGTGATGTGCAGGAATTTTTATTAAAAAAATCAGGTTCGTAATTTTTAATTCTGTTTCCTATTCCGGATATCACATTGCAAGAGGCTGGTGCTAACCCAATCACCCAATTGGCGTTTACCTTGTCAACGGATTACCTATGTAGAATATTATTTAAAGTAGGGGCATGGACATAATGCTTGACCTAATTTATCTTTTTTCTCTCTAACGGAATTGATCCAGAATATGCCGGTAATTGGTCGTGTGGCTGCGAAAAAATATGGGCTACAGCTTTAAAACTAAAATACGCGGCAGATCCAGAGCAACAAATGTTAAAATATCATATCCAAACACCTCCGTCGTTAGTTTGCAAAACGCACAGGAAAAATCGATTTTAATGATATCAAGGACTACATTAGGTTGTATGCCATTTGTATGACAACTGTAACTCTTACATACAAATTGCTTAATTGACGAGCGATAACGACCCTACCGAGGAGTCCTGCTTCGCAGAAGAGAGCCATGGCCATTCATTTAATCATCAATAAAGAACTTGGTTTATGCAAAAAATGAAAATCCTTTTACAAGGCTCTTTTATTCAATAGAAGAATTAACTGATTTTGGTAGAAGAAGCTGTTTTGTTAGAATTTGATAGAATTACGGAGCGTGGCGGCGTTTTTGGGTGCTATGGAAACCATGTACCAGCGTTCTAAAATTCAAGAAGAGAGCCTTGTTACTATGAAACTCTAAAGCCAATTAATGGGGAGTTTTCCGATTATTGGGGGTAAATAACGTTTTTTAAGTTCAAAGGGCTCACCTAACGGTCTTACCTATAGAGGGTGATTCCGGCAAAACAGAAGAGAAAAGGAAACTCAAATTTCAACCAATTAGAAACTTAAAAAAGTGAGACGTCATAAGGAAGCAATCAAAGAAATATATTTCAGAACTACAGAAAGCTGCGGTCCGATAACGTTTAAATATTTTTGGAAAAATTATGAAGTGACTAAAAGTGAGTTCTTTGGGACAAATAACCAACTGCGGCTAATTTAAAGTTGGTGGCCAGTTATAGAAGGAATATTGTAATCAAGGAAAAGCGTATACACCTTTGGGGCCTCAAGAATATAAGTAAAAAATAAAATAGATTTCTTGCCTAAACTTTATTCCCCTTCTTCGGAAGGGGCAAGGGGAAGGATTTAAGAACGCTCTTTTTACAAAGAACGTTTCCATATTTTAATAGATTTCTGAAATTTTTTTAACTCCTCCTTTAAGTAGCTAATATATTCTCTTTCCATTAACACCTCTTTTTCAAGACCTCTGCAATACGAAAGAATAATTTTGGTCATGATGTTGATATGAAGAATAAGTAGTATTCCGCACTAAGCGTCGCAAACGAAAAGAGAGTACCGCTCTGCGCAGTGCACTTTTTTGTGGTATTAAAATGCGTGCTGTCAAAATTGCATCTGCAATAAGCTGTCCGCGAAAAGAGTTAGATTTTTGTTAAGGGTACAGACAAATCTTTATTGTTGGTTACATAAGAAAAACAATCTCTCTCCCCCTTCTGCTGCTGAATAAGGCATAAATCCAATGGCACCTTGCGGTATACGGGAAGCGTTGCTAGATTTCTATAAAAGCCATTTTGAGCAA
>Ga0163217_1071833_pt1 | contig 18586 bp, 23 predicted proteins | sample SynspAceP_FD_185933 | JGI IMG/M metagenome (GOLD analysis project Ga0163217, IMG submission 185933) | Saline lake microbial communities from Ace Lake in Antarctica - Synechococcus sp. Ace-P (PacBio error correction) | ecosystem: Environmental > Aquatic > Non-marine Saline and Alkaline > Saline ...
AAACACCCACAAAAAAAAAAGGAGAAGAGATGAAAAAGGGCGGGCCCGGGTCCCAAGGCCCGCCTGCCGAGCCCGCAGGGGCGGCGGCAGCAAACCCAAGAAACAGCAAACCGCCAGGGTGAGGGATAAACACCTCGGCGGTGAGGCCCAGGAAGTCTTTGGGTTTTGCCATCACGGTAACGGGCGGTTGCCGAGCAGTTCGGAGCAGGCCGAATCCAGGGGGAAAGCAGCCGTGGTGTCCCTGCCAACAGGGAGATTTGATAACTTGCCTCCAGCGTGGGCCGGCAGGGCGAAATTTCGCGAGGCTGGCAAACACCACCTGCTTGTAGCCTGGGGCCACTTTGGTCCAAGGCCAGGGAGCGGCGGCCTTCCTCTGCGGTCGGCGGGGAGACGGAGGGCCAGCGGCCCGTGCCTCACTGCGGTTCCGCACGCAGGCGCGCAGAAGGAAAGGTGAGGCTCAATCTGGGCCAGGCCCCGCCCGTCCAGAACGCGGATCCGGTGCGAGGCACGCGGGCAGCATGAAAACAAGGATGTTTCTGGCCGAGGAACAAGGCGAGGGTGAAGTCTAGCGGGGCACCCGGACGAATTCGATGTATGACCACCGAGCCCGGTCAGCGCAGAGGGGCAGCTCGCTGCGTCGTTCGCGCAGGGCCATCAAGAAGCTCGAAGCGGAAAACTTGGCGAGTGATTTATCCGCGAAGCTGGGGCCAGCCAGCACGCTGTGGAGGCAGCAGGTCTGCTTCCCAATTCCGAGGCGGGCAGCCGACATTCCAAGGCCAGGCGGCGCTGAGTCAGGGCCTGGCCCCAGCAGATAGAGCATTGCGGCCAGATCGGAGGGGAACCAGTTCCAGCAGGCGTGGCGCTCTATGGGCGCCGCCCAGCGGCCTGCGCCAGTCGGATTTGGCAAGCAGCGGCTTGTTGATCAGCCAACCAGGCCGGGCCTGGTGCAGGCGGCACACTGATGCCCAAGGGCGGCGGGGCCCCAGCTGGCCAGAAACGCCAGCTAGGCAAGGGCGATCCGGTCGTTGAGGCGGCCAAAGAGCACGCGCTGCGGTCCGCGCCTGGGAATTGGTTCCCATGGCATGGTTTTGGTGGGCCGGGGCGGCAGCGGAGCTCGGAGGCATGGCCAGCAGGCCCACTAGCAGCCAACAGCCGCCATGTGCGTGGGGCATTTTCCGACGGTAGCGCCGCGAATTGGATGGGTGCTGTTGCCTGGATCACACCCACCGCGCCTGCAAGGAAGGCCAGCGCAGCAGACCCAGCAACGAACGCCCCCCGATCAGGGCCACTAGCAGGCAAGGCTGATAGCCCGTCGGGCGGCTGGCAAAACTCGCGGGGCGTGATGGCCTTTCAGCGGGGGTGTGGGAGGCCATCAGCGCTTCCGCAGTGATTTGAACAAGCTGGTTAGCGGCCGTTCATCAATCGAGCCGGAGATCAGCAGATCGATCACCGAGGTAGGTCCTCCAGCAGCAGCAGGAACACCTTCAGTGCTCCGCCGGTCTGGTGAGGGTGTTTCCGTCCACGGAATTTAGAGACGTCGGCTTTAGCTCGATCGCAATCGCGCATGGGAGGAATCTTGCCAGAGGAAGATGTAGCTGGGCATATTGAGCGCTCGGGGAATGTGATCGACTTTGGTTTGGCAGGGCCTGGGGCAACACCACCTGAGCGAATGCCTGGCTCCAGTGCAGTCCAGGGAGTGGCGGCTTCCACTGGCCGCGGGCACAGCGCGATGCCCGCAACGCACCACTTCTGGCCCGAAGGCACCGTGTAGGTGATCAGGCCGGTGAGCAAGGGCGGCGAAAAAAAAAAAAACCCCTCCCGACCGAGAACGCCAAGGGAGCTTGCCAGAAACTCCATTCACACGTTGCGGCCCCTGCAGACAGCCTTCGCGAACCAGGCCAGATAGAGCCCGACTTGGCCAGCACCACCAGGAATTGCAAGCCTCGTGCGTTGCGAAGGAGAGGAACAGCCAAGAAATACCAGAACAGGAGCTGGATAGCAACAGGGGAGTTGCGAATCACCTCACGTAGATTCCGCCCCAGACGGCGCACATAGGCCGTTGCGCTGTAAGACGTCTGCCAAACGGCCGTGCCGCAGCAGCGTGGCCTTCAACCAGCAACACGAATCGGCCCCTCAAGACTTTTCAGCCCACACTCAGGGCCCGCAAGTAGGGCATGCAGCGTCGAATGGGATCAGGCTTTTCGGCACATCAAAAGCTGCCGGTTACAACAGCCGCAGCTGAGTAAGCAGGCCGCGGCGGTGAGATTGCGCACCAGTTGCCCCACCAGCAGCGCTATCACCACAGCATCGCAGGCCAACCACTCCTGCACCAGCCAGGGGATTACGCGCGATCCCGCACCAAGGAAGGGGGCTTCTGATTCCTCATCGGGGGATTAGCATCCGGTTGATCACGCGGAACGGGCGGTGAATAGATCAGGCCACCGTCGTCATTGCCGGTTTCGGCCACGATCCATTTCAGCGCAGAGCACGGCCCCAGCGTTGCGCTTCGAAGTTTCGCCGTAATTGCCACCGGCAGGACCGCCTGGACGAAGAAGTCGGCCGGCAGAACCCAGCTGTTACCGAATCGCCTCCACACCAAGGAGCGGCGCTAGTCGGCTGGTTGGTGTTGGCTTTGGCTTCGGCCGCTTTTCGGCCACGTTCGCTCGGGTGAATCCCCAGTTCCCAGCTTGGAAAGGGCGTAGACGCGATCCAGCGAATCGCAATCGGCCAGGCGGGATCGCCGTTGAAATGTGGGGGTGGAGCGGTTCCTTGCTCATCAGCACAGGGAGGAGCAGTGCTGATCGGGTCGGGAAGCCACTTGCGCTGGCCGCGAGCGTGGGAGCGGTCGCTGGTGACGGCCACACAGCGTTTGCCCAGGTAGGCCATAGGTCTGATCGCGTCTGGAATTTCAGGGGGGTGTAGGCGAGCCCCTTCGTCGTCGGCATGCGATCGGCCAAGTTTGAGCTCCGTGGTGGTGGCCCGTCTCGACCAGATCGGGCTTGCCGTCGAGATCCTTGAGGCTGGCGATGCCACTCGGCGCCGGAACATCAATTCCTGGCAGTCATGAAGGTTGTTGGACAAAGCGATCGCCATCCTACCAGCCCGAATCGCGGTGAGGGTCCTTGGTGGTGTTGCGGGCCAGCATGTCCACGTTTCACTGTCTGGCGAGGGCGCGAAATCGTTCGCTGGAGTGAGTCGCGGTATCACTGGCCGGGTCCACCGAAGAGGGCGGCCGCCAATGGCCCGGCAGGTGTCGGCATCAGCCGCTGTAGTGCCGTCGGGCCCAGAAGCTGAAGCTCCGGCAGTTGCGTCCACCCACAAAACAAGCGTGCCGCGGCTGCGTTTAATCGTGGCATCTTCTCGCTGGACCCGCAAACCGCGCCACTGCCCTCGTCGCGCCAGCCGCCCCCAATCCCAGGCCAGAAGCAGGGGCCTCGCGCTGAGCAGGGCCCAGAAGTTGAGCATGGGTGGATAAGGAGTAGTGGCGCAGTTGCCAGTTGGGGGCAAGAGACAGGTATTCAAGCTCGACAGCAACAACTGGATATATTCCGATGACTTGGCAGCATGCGGTTGTCTTTCAGCGCAATACAGCGTCTGTTGCTGGGCAGGGAGCTGGCGAACGCGGCCACTGGCTCCCCTGGTGAACCATGGCGATCACGGCTCACCGTTCACAGTTTTCCCCTGGTGAGCGGTGGTTGTTGGTGATCGTCTTGGCCATGGCTGAATGGCGCTGCCGGCTTTCTTCCAACGCCATGTGGGGATTCTGGGAGCCTGTACGTCCACTTCGGCGATCACCGTGACAGGCTCACGATCGTGAACGTGGGCGAGGACCTCACCTTTGCTCGGCAGCTTGCTGCTGCTTGCTTGTTCGATCTCACCGGCGGCCTGGGCTGATGGCGATCAATCCACCTTCCTGCAGGGCTTTGTGCAGGGAGGAGACGGGATTGCGTCGTCGCTCGACCGGGCCGGAACCCTCGATGAATTGGCGTGGGGGGAGTCGGGCAGCACCTTCCACCGATCCTGAATCACGGCCGCTGGATGGTGGGTCTGGGCACCGTGTTGCTGTTCAGCTATGGTTTCGCGACATCGCCTCCCCCGGTGAGCGGCTCTGGGCCTCGTTGTTTTCACTGCGAACTCAGCGCCTACTGAACGCCGCTTTCGGCCTCTGGGGCGACAGCCTGGACGGGCTACCGGGCAATCCGGTGGTGAACCGGTGATTCGCTTGATGATTCGTGGCCGGCGGCATCGGCTACCGGTCCACAACGACCTCTGGTTGAACCGTTCAAGGTGAAGCGCATCCGCAGCTTCTGCCTGCACACACCGCTGGTGGCTGCGCTGGTCCTCGGGCTGGTGGTCTTCGGTGCCCTGGGCCTGCTCTTCAACCGAAACGATGTGACCTGGCAAGCAGGCGGCTGATTTCGTTGCCGGTGGAAAGGAATGGTGGTGACTTTCAGTCGTGTCGACCGACAGCCGGCTCAACACGTGCCGCTCTCGGCGGCGGCGATATCGAAGCAGGGAAGCTGCGATATGACCACTGATGTTCATCGGTGCATAGCGCCGGGTACCCGGCGGTGGCATTCCAGACCACCACCTTCGCGCGCTGTGTGCCGCCACGCGCTCCACGCCCTGATGGTCGGACACGTGGTGAATGCCGCGGCGGCGCGCATCTCCGACAAGGTGGTGCTGGGGCCGTGGGAGTCTACCCTGGCTCGTGTTGTTCGTTTGCTGTGATGGCCTGTGCTGGGCTGACCAGGCCCAGGCCGATGGGCACAGCCTCACACTTCCTCGACAAACTGTTCACTCTGCATCTCGCTTCGCACCGTGGCCTTGAATGTGGGGTGACGAGCGCCTGAATGCTGGAGCCAGCGGTGTTTGTATGGTGGGGAATTTTCGTCGGTCGGATCGGCATCCTGCTGTTGCTCTCCGCGATTTTCGGCAAACGGCCTGTCGCACTGCGTCTCCTTTACAGCAGAGACCTTTACGTCCTGAGCTCCCAGCCATTCCGCTTTCCCTTCCGCATCCCGGTCTCAGTCCTTGGCGCCAGCCTCTCCCCGATTCCTGTCCTGCGCCGTCCCGACCGACTGGCAGCGTCCATCTGCGCGATGGCGCCATGGCGTTCGGGCGTGGTTGGTGCCACGGCGAGCCAGTTTCGCCCGGTGGCGGACGTGAGTGGCCCAAATCTGTCCCGCCGATCCGACGGCGGCGGGCGGCCGCCTATCCGGCAAGCGGAATCTGGCGGCGGTTGCAGCTCCGGCCATCCTGCGCCGCCGCTTCACACACTTGATGACGGCGTATCTCACCGACCAGCATCCGATCCGGCCGAACTGGAGCGGGCTTGTGCCGACGGTGCGTTTCAGCGCCGCAAGCTCTATCCCGCAAATGCCACCCGACCAAATTAGCCCGCCTGGGTTGAGTGATCCCGAGGCGGATCACCTCCGGTGCTCGCTCACCATGGAGCGGAATACGGCATGCGCGCTGTTGTTCGATGCGAATGTCAGCGACTGGACGTCGACCAATCTTGATGCGAGGATGTGTTTTCGAGCGTATCTTCAGTCCGATGTCTGGGCTTGCGGTTTCCCGGCCTGAAGATGGTGCGGAGCTACATCAACCCTTTGCCGATTGCGTCTGGTGGCCTTTGTGCAGGACGCCGGCCCCAGCTGCCGCTCATCGATCACGCCCCCATCACTGCGATAATCGCAAACGCCATGTTCAGGGAGGCTGCGGCCCCAAATGCCTATTGCCTCCGGCTGGCCAAACGGGAATTGCAGCCGGCTGGCCCTGGCGCTGGGCGGCCAACTGCGGGCAACGCCGAAATTTTTCTCGCACGATTCAGCGCCAGCTCCCGCAGTGCCAGGATCGGCCTGTGGCTGCGCCGGCAATCTTCAATGCCCCCCCATGCCTGGAAAGCCTATGCCAGGTGTTTGAGCAGGAAGGCGCCTGTGATCGTCTCGAAGCTTTCGCTTCGGAGTTACGGCCTCCCGCTCTACGGCATGACGCCCAAGCGGGCAGGTGGAATTGGGCGGCGTTTGCCCCTCGATGTGCCCAAGAAGCTCGACCTCGACAAGCGGCGAGGGGGGCGCGAACGGCTGGTGCCTTTTTCAGGCCGGAGGAGACCTTGCCCTGGCGGCTGGTGGTCTCCTGATCCAGCCGCCACGGGCGGGTGTTCACCGACAACAGGGCCGCCTGTCATCACTGAGGCGTCCGGCGGCATGGAGCACCTGATGACTCCGACCGATGCTGAGAACGGATGACAACGGATCGCAGCCTCAGCGAGTCGCTGATGCCGCCGCCGCCGTGGTCAATCAGCACCACACATCATTCACCACCAGTCCGGACGATTCCAGCTTGTCTGACATCGAGCACTACTGCCACCCGGTGAATGCAGAATGTTCGTCGCCACCACCACGCTTTCGCTCCTGGAAGTCGCCTTCGATCAGGCGGCGGGCGCCGTGGGCCTTCACTCTTGCCGGGATAGATCAAGGGGCTGTGCAGTGCAGTGACAGCCCGTGGCGTGGGGCAGGGAGCCATAGGAAATCCGGCAAATGCGATCGGGAACGTCAGTGGCTCAGCCGCCGGCATAGGCATGCAGCACGCCGTGAAACAAGTTCGGATCGGGATGATCTGGCGCAGATCGAGTAAAGTAACTTGAAGATGGCAAATCCGTGAGGCCTGACGTAGGTCGCCGAACACAGGCGCCGATATCAAAACAGGGCAGAAATGAAAGCTTCATCAAGTGGAAATCAATCGGCGCTGGGTCTCGCTCGGCGCTTGGTTCGCGGGGGCGCGCCCGGTGCCGGTAACCAGAGTCGAGCAGTCGATCGCGCTCCGCACATCGAGGCGGAGCGCATCGTTTTTCGATCTGTTGGCAATGAGCCCCGCGTGCCCTGCTCAATATCTTTTCCACCAGCAAAGGTTTCTGGCAGGGGCAGCAGAGCCCATCGGCGAAAGAGGTGAGGCCTGGCCTTGAGCATCGACTCAGCCCGCTCTCTTTCCAGAGGCTGCGCAAGGATCCCGAACCGCTCCGGGCGCCCTGCCGCACCCGGGCAGTACGCCGGATTTGCTGGTGCCCACTCCAGCAGCAGCTTGTTCACTTGTGCCCCAGAGTTGGCACTGCGCACGAAATTGAGGTAGAGCGGGTGTCTTCGTCGGGATGGTGCTGAAAGAAATTCTTCGAGGCCGCGTTGGAGCTGTGGCAGGTGTCCAACCTACACGCGCTCGGGTAGAGGCAGAAAGGGCGCCACGATGTCCTGACCGCAGCGGCGAGAGGGTGATCGCATGACCGAGCTTGGCGGAAGACGTAGTGCGCAGGCCGACGACGTTTTCAGGTCACAGTGTTTGGCATGAGGAATTCAGGGGCACCCGAGAGCGGCACCTAGTTCACGCACTCATGCGCAAGAAGCTCGATGCCGATCGACCAGCGCCTGATAGAAGCCTCAGGCTTCGTTTATAGGCGCAAACATTTTCAACAACGGTGGGCCTCGATCAACCGTCTTGATCCAAGCGGCGGCCTGGGCCAGAAAGGGAGCCATGCCGGGTGGTTGGGGTCCAGGTCCGCAGCATCTCCGGGTTGGGATCGTAGTCCGGTGATCAGCAAGCGACTGGCGCTGGCCAGTCGCCTCGGGTGATTTGACGAAAAGCTTATGATCTCGCGCCCGATGCCGGCGCTACAGACAGCCAGCCCTCCTGAGACCTTCTGAGCATGGGATGGAGCCTCCGCCCACTGGCCATTGGCCTGAAGCCCATCATGGTCATGTCGATCCGGCCCCATACCGCAGGAAACGCTCTTGAACATTTCAAGTTCTCTTGAACATCAAGTGCTGAAGCCCGCTCCGCTCACCCTGTGCTGCTGGCCATGCTGCTGTTGGGCCCCCCCCAGCCAAGCGCGGGTTGCGCCGCCCGCGGAGGAGGCCCGCACATGGCCTCCATCTCCTAAGCCGCCGCTTCATAGGCGGGCGGGTGGGCACCACAGTTCGACCAAGGCCCCTTGGTCACGGGGCTGTGAGCACCCCTGGGGGATGGCCCTGGTTGCCGGTGGTTCCGTGCTGATCACCGCGAGCGTTCCCGGCCGCCCCTCGCCTCGTGCGCGAGGTGCTCGATCCCAAGGCCGTTTCCGCGGGTGCCCGAGGTGCTTGGCCAGGGAAGGAGGGGCTGCTTGATGTGAGTGGATCCCGATTTCTGAGCGCAACCGTTTCATTTATCCTGAGCTAACGGGGCAGGCGAGCGTGGCGCCAACGGCACCGGTGGCGCGCGCCCGCTTCAACGGCAGTCTCTTGAGGATCTGGTGTGATCTATGCGGTGCCCCAGAACAAAGCCCGAGCCCAGCATTTCGGCTCCTCGCCTGCTCTGGCTTCCGACGGCAGCCTGCTGGGTCGATCGGCCGATGGCGCAATCCGTCCGCTGCAACTCGAAGGTGCGCTGATCCGCCGCCAGGCCCAGAACCGCAGCAGTGCCCTGGGCAAAGCTGTTGCGCATCACCGGGATGGAGCCCCGCCGTGGGCAATCCTTTGCACCGCAGGGCGAAGCGCCATAAGGTTGGACTACGGACACTCGGCAATGTGCAGGGTCTGGCTTGACCCCGCTCAACGGGCGGGTCCCTGGGTGGCGAACAACGGCGCCCGCGCGGCGATGAGCTCAACTTGGGGAGGCCGGCGCGAACTACGGCTGGCCTGTGTCACCCCCATTAGCCGCGAGTATTTCCGGTCCGCGATCTCTGCGGCTCAATCAGCACAGGCTGGTGGCTCCACGGCGGGCATGACCCCGCGATTGCCCCTGCCGGTCGGTGATTCGACCGTGGCGATCGGTACCAGGCCTGAGTGGCAATCTGTTCGCCGGTGGGGCTGGTCCTCGCGCGATGGTGCGCGGAAATGAGCCTGCAGGCCGATGGAACGGTGGCGTCTGAGGAGGACCATATCCAATACGGGGCGCGGTCCAGGGATGTGCGCCAGGGGCCGATTGGCTAGTCTCTACGTGCTCACGCGATTCCCAGATGACCGGCCAGTTTGCTACGCATGGAGCCGGCCTGCTGCCGCCGCCCTGCTGGCATCTCGTGACCGTGGGCGGTGGCCCTGGCGATGCTGGCGGCATCGTCTATCCAGGCCATTGGGTGATTGTTTGCGGCCACCGGAACGCCAACGAGACGCCGGAGCAAGGCCCTGCGCCGCTTGAGCTGAAGGAAGAAATCAACGGGAATCTCAGGAGCTGCCCCTCTGTTCCAAGCCACCTCGAGCAGCCAGCGAAAGCGCTTATTTCTTCTCGCGCGCCCTGGCCGGTGCCCATAGAAGCGCTGGAGCTGCTGCGAGGGTCAGGACGATGGTGTCCTTCGCTCAAACGTAGATGGCTAGCGGGGCGATCTGCACCCCCAGCTCATTCAGCCACGGTCCCCTGGCCCCTCGCTGCGCAGAGGCAATGCTGAACTGGAGCTGGAGCAAAAGTGGCCTGGCTTTCCGCTGGCATGTCCGCCTTGGGCTGGGCTGCAAGCGGTGAGGATGCCTCGTTCGTAGTGGACGCGAAGGCGCAACTCATCCACTTTACGTAACTATAAAACACGGAAATGATTCCCTAGGGTCCGATTTTCTCACTTCTTTGCTGGTGGAATGTCTGGTCCGAGAGGAACACACTGAAGTGATCTCAGTGGCACGGGAGGGACAAAAGCCCGAGGGAGACCCGCATTCTCGCAACTCCCTCTCATGACAGACCTGCACCGCGCGTCAGCTTCGGCACGAGCTCATCCAGCTTCGATCGTCGCCCCGGCACTGAAGGCTCCGAGCGCTGGAAAAAGAGCGCAACTTCCCTCACCGGTGGCAAGCAGGAGGTGGATCAGGGCCGCAATACGGCCTGGAGGCCGCCGAGAGCATTGTTGATCGCGCACTCCATCCTTCTCGGCGCGGAGAGCTGCCCCACTACGCGGGCACAACACCTTTCATTGTAAGGCGCCAAATCGAAGAAGTGAACGCGTCGGCGATTTTGGATTGGGATCTGGGCCGTGCCCCACGATCCGGCACCTACCTTCGCCCGCACCCGCTTCGTGGCCCAAGGGCATTCGCCGATCTCGGCCGCTCTACACGCCTATAAACTACGAGATGGGCGTTGACTGCGCGAGTCGATCAGGCCTTTGCGAATGTGGGCGACATCGTTTCAAACGATTCCGCCAACAACGAAAAGATTTCATCAGAATTCCAAAGGGTTGTGGCTCCAACGTGTTCAGCAGTGGGCCTTTCGATCAATGGCTCTCGCCGTGCGGAATTCACTCGATCGGTTTTCCCACGTGCGCGCGTCCTGCCGCATCTGGGCGACAAGGTGGGCAAATCATCCACTCGATCGTCTGTCGTACTACCTCAGGAGGATCGGACCTCGACGAGCGCATGCACTGCCCTTGGTTCCATGCCACACATGGCCAACGCGCCGGCCGAGACCTGGTGCAAGAACTGGGCTCGGCGTGCTTGGCAGGTCCCCGCGAAGGGGTTGAAGGTTCGCCGTGAGCGCGGCAGCAACGTGCTCACGTCCCGACAATCTCGACATGGCCTGAGGCGGCTGCCAAGTCGCGATCGAGCGCGCCACCTGATGGCACCGACTGCGTCTACATCTCCTTTGATATCGACTGCATCGAGCCGGTTTCGTGCCTGGTACCGGCTGGCCCGAGCCCGGCGGCTGCGCCGCGCGAGGGCTGGAAGTTGCGGAGCTGATGTGGCGCCATGTGCCGGTCTGCGGCCTCGAGTTGGTGGAGGTGTCCCCCCTACGACATCAGCGACATGACCTCACTGATGGCTACACGGGTGTGATCTCGATGTGATGGCACCTGTGGTGAGCGCAGCTGCCCAGAAGGAGAAGCCGTCCTGGCTGGCCACGATCATGCAACATGGCCGGTCGATCAGAATGGAGAGTATAGGGCCAGTCAGAAGTCGACATGACCCCAAGTGCTGCTGCTCTCCTGCAGGATGGAGACGGGAGCACGAACCCACACCCCTTGCGTCCTCGGGTCTGCCACCGTCGAGGTTGGGTGATTTCACCTGCGTCGAACGCCGCCGCCCTAGCGCGCTTCAACCTTCCGCCGCTGCGTGCAGGGCACCTGGCTGGAGGTCGAACATCCAGATCGCCACCGTGCCCTGCGCGCCCGCTGCCTGTGGCTCTCCGCCGTTTATGCCCCCGAGCCGGAATCAGCTACCGCTCCCCTGCACCTGCGATTCGCCCAATGGAGTGAGCTCATCAGCGCCGCGAGCTGCGCAAATGCTGTTCTGTTCTGATTAACAGCCTCTCGCCTCTGTCATGCTTCGCCTCAGTCCTTCAGGTTCCACTCCCTTTCCTGCGTGACTCATTGCACTGCTCTCAGCGGACCACACTCGGCTCAACTTAAATGCCGCCAACCAGCACCAAGGCGATCACAACCGTGGAAGCGCTTCCGATGCCTGGCAGTTGCTCTGCCTCAACGTGATGAGCAAGTCCCGGCGCCGGGAAAAAACCTCCCTGCTGGAGGCCAAGATCACCGGCTTGGCCCCCAGCTGCGATGGCCGGTGCTGGAAGGCGACATGACACTCCAGCCTCGATGCCGAGCGCCTCGAAGCTGTGTGTGCCGGTGGTGCTGATCACCACGCGTCGCGCTGCCATCTCGATGCGCGATGGTTGAGCGGCGGTCTGCGCCAGCTCCAGCGCGGCTGCCCCGGCGATCTCGACTGCTCTGGGTGGAGAACGTGGGCAACCTGGTTTTTGTCCGGCCGAATTTGTAGGTGGGCGAGCACCTTCAAGGTGGCGGCTGCCTCAGTGTCACGAAGGCGACGCAAAACCGCTCAGTACCCGGATGATGTCTCCGCGAGGCGATTGCGTCTGATTCACCAGGTGATCTTGCTCCCCTATCTGCTGTGGAGGTGGAGCGCTTCGAAAGAGCACATCCATGCCGTGCAACCCTCCTGCCACGGTTTCCAGCTCTTCAGCCAGCATGTGGCGGTTGGCCTCGCAGGCTGGTACAGTGGCTGCTGCGACCACCAGCGCGAGCACACCCAGGCGTTTGACAGGCCAGACCCATCACGCTTGCCGTTCAGCCGCATGAGCCGGTTGCTGTCTGATCGGCAGCTCTCTGAGCTGATTCGCTTTTCCAGGCGATTTGTGATCGCCGCCCACCCCGCACCTTCCACTCAGCCATTCAAAGCCATGACCAACGTCTTCAGCAGAAACGCACCGCGCCCTCGAGCTGTCTGCTGCTCGCCAGCCTCACGGCGGTCTGCTGCGCAGTTGCGCCAGCAAACCTGCCCAGGAGGGCAAGCGCTCCGGTGCGGAATCGGTCCTACAGGCCTGGCCCGTTGGTTCCCCTGGAAGGTCGTGAGGAGAAGGGCCTGTTCGAGCAGGCCGGCGTTTCCGGTCACATCCTGCAGTGGTTCGATGGCTACCTCGAATTCGATCACGCGCTCAAGCCCGGCCAGCTCGACGCAACAGCAGACCCTGGGTCGACACATCAGTTGGTTTGCTGGTGGCGCCGATCTGCGGGTGGTGCCTCACACAACGACACTCAACCGGTACGACCAGGTGATCGCCCGCCGAGGGGATCACAGCGTGGCGATCTCAAGGCAAGTCGGTCGCGGCCGAGGAAGGCACGGTCGACGCATTACCTGCTGCTGCCCGTCTCAAGCGGGCCGGCTCAGCGCCGATGACATTCACCATTCGTTCCTCGAACCTGGTCCGGCGCCGCCGCCTTATGTGGCTGCTCAGGTGGTGCGGTGGGGGGTGTTTGCCCCCTTCTACCACCCAGGCCTCAAGCGCAGGCGGCAGCAACCACCTTGTTCTTCGCGATTTTCCCGGAGCGATCAGCGATCACCTGTCTGCCGCGAATCGTGGTAGAAAAACCGCGAGCAACTGCAGAAGGTGTGACGCCTGGTTTTCGCCACCCTCCTGAAGATCAAAGGCCGCAGCCTGAATCCAGCCTGGCGATCAGCCGAACGGGCCGGTGCACCGAGCCGAATACAGCGAAACGACGCAGGCACCACGATCTTCAGCCTTGAAAGACAATCGCAGGCCTCCAGCCCGGCGACACGATGCAGTCGCTGCTTTCGTCTGCCGCTCAGATCAGCGACTCCTCCAAGAGGTGGGCTTGGCTTGAGACCCCGCCGATCTCACCAACCTGTTCGGATTTCTCGCTCGTTGAGGCGTCAAGTGAGCCTGCGCAGGCAGTTGGTCAGCCCTGGTTTGCTCGTCCGGTCCGGCATTTCAGCCTGCTGCTGGCTCTGGCAGCTGGTGCAGCTTTTTCGGCGGGTCGTGATCGCGCTCTTCTGCCCCAGCCCGGCTGGGTGCTGGCTGCCGAAGCGAGCGAAGGCTCAAGAAGGGGATCTGGTCAACGATGCCTCTGCGACATTGGCCGCGTTGCTGGGGGGCTATGCCCTCTCGATCCTGGTTCGTTGCCGCTCGCAATTGCGATGGGGTCAGCAAACGCTGGTCTGCCAGCTGCTGGAGCCCCTGCTTGGGTCTGATCCGCTACATGCCGGCCACCGGCCTTCATCCGCTGTTTGATCATCTATTTTCGGCGGGGGAGCTGCCGAAGGTGCTGGCTGATATCTTCATCGCACCCTCTTCTCACACCTTGATGCTCAATGGATGCGGTCAAGTTTCGTGCCCCCCGCGACTGCTGAGTCGGCCCTCACATGGTGGCGGGGGTTGCAGATCATACACCAAGGTGGTTGGCGCCTTTCATCGCTCCCCAGTGTCTTGATGCTTATCGGATCAACATGGCCGGCCGCTGAAATCTGGTGATTCGTGCTGAAAAGCTGGTGGCGCTAACGAGGGGCCGGCAAAACGGATCAGCCTGGCCCAAACGCTTCCTGCGCACCGATGAATCTTTGTGGGCTGATTTCGTGGATTGACTGTCGGCTGCTGATCGATCTGGGCTTCGCCTGCTGATGCGCCGGAACTGCCGCTGGGCGTCTGAATGCATCTGTTGTTAAAGGCGTCCAGCAAATCGTTCGGCCATGGGCCGCGACAGCAACTGGCTCGCGGACAATCAATCTCGAGAATCAACTCCGGCAATTCGTGGCGCTCGTCGGCAGTTAAGTTCTGGAAAATCAAACCGTGATGCGCCTTGATCGCTGGCCTGGAGCAACCCAGCGCGCACCATCCACATGGCGATCGCCCGGTGCGCGGCACCCGGGGCCGGGAATCGGGGCAATGGTTTTTCCAAGAATACAGCCTTATTCCCTGGCTGAGTGCTGCCGACAACGTGGCTTCGGATGGCGGTCTGCAGGGGCGATACAGCAAGCGTGAGCGTCAAGGAAACGCACCGCCTATTTCCTGAGTGGTGGGTCTGCAGGAATCAGCAGCCGCTTTCCTCGCCAGCCTCTCCGGCGGCATGCAGCCGCGGGTGGCGATTGCCCGGCCCTGGGGGGGGGGGGGGGGGGGGCTGATCCCATAGGTGAATGGCGCTCGATGAGCCCTTCGTGTTGCTCTTGATCTACGATCCGCGAGTCGATGCAGAATTCCTCTACGGCAATTGTTGGGAAAACGCTCTGGCTCACGCTTGGCTGATCAACCCACGACCTGGAAGAGCGTTGCTGATGGCCAGAAGGTCCCCATCATGGCGCCAGGACCGGGGCCGGTCCGTACCACCGTGGCGGCCAACCCTTGATCGTCATGCACGCTCAGTGCGCTGCGGATGGAGCGGAGCTTCCTTCGGAGCCTTCGCGAAGAATTCATTGCCGGTTGCCTGCGGGGTTCTGGATCAGGACCAGCAAGTGCTGGGCAAGATACTTGTGCGTCAAAACGACCGGATCCAGCATTCGGTTGAACACCGAGGTAAACGGCTTCGCGAACAGGGCTGAAGGATGTCGGCATCGCGCTTGGCGGCTGTGCTGTAGCGGCTGCGCAGGGACTGACCATGGCTGATGGTGGGTTCTGCGATTCGATATGGATTTTCCGTATCAGATACAACATTCTATCCAGCAACTTTTGTTCGCCGGCTTGATTGAAGCCATTGGACTGAAAGGCATTGTATCGAAGCTTGTTGGGATGAAGCCGTTCAGCGCGAGAGTGGAGCCGACTGGTCGGACGGGCAGGGCTGGTGATCACCCTCAAAGCCGGTCAGCTCGTGGCTCGCCGAAGAGCGAAAACAGGCACATGCCGCATCGCGCCGGCGGGGCGATCAGCACGCCGGCGATCCGGCGATGTGTAGCGGGCACGAGGTGGTACACAACCATCGAGGTAGGCCTCGACCAGGCCGAAGAAATCAATCGCTCCGTCGGACTGGGGGTGACGCCGGTATAGCCGACATAGCCGGTGCAGTACGGCCGGAATGTTCAGGCAACGGCAGAGCAGATCGCAATGGGCGGAAGTCGCGACAGACGCCGAGGCCCTTCCTGGTGCGCGTCGAGGGCCGTTTTGGTGGAGCGGGCGTCGTCACCGCGAACTGGATGTGGCCTGTGAACGTGGATAGCAGATCGCCTGCACCAGCGGCCAGCCGGCGACGGACCCACCGAACAGGCCCAGGCGTGTCCCGATCAACCGTCGTTTTTCGCAGTAGCGATTTGCGTTGAGAAGGGCAGCACATAGGGAGGCAACGACTCCACAGGCATCTGCCGGCCGAGGGCACACCGCATCGCCTGGCCGCTGTCGGGCCTACACGGTGCTGGGCTGATGTGGCTCTCGCCGGCGGGGCCACCAGCGGCAGCGCGGTGCCCTGGCTATCGGCAAAGAACTCCTCCACCGGCACCGCCGGCTCCACCAAGGATTTGGATCGCGGCTCCCAACAGGATCCTGCTGCGGGAGCTGTGCGGCTTGCAGCAGCAACAGCAGCGTGTGGGCTGGGGACTAGATCACCGTGAGCTTCACAGCCGACATTGATTTCATGGCTTGGGTGAACTCCTTGCCTGAACGCGCTGGGCTCACTCTGGCAGAGCCTGGACGACACGGCTCAGGCGGATGTGCGGAAAGTGAAGGCCCCAGGGTCGTTATGCGCGGCTCACCGCCGAGAAATTTCTGTGAGTTCCAGTCCGCCAGGCCAGCAGGAAAGGGCCAGTGTCGCCAGGCCCTTTCTGGAGGATGCGGCTGGCGTAGTCGGCGCTGGGGCGCAGCCTCGGCCACTCCAATACCCGCTGTGGGCACATAGGGGAGGCCTCGAAAGTACTCCACCGCCGGGCTGTTTACCGTCGAGTCTTCACCGTCAGGGTGGGCCGGTAGTGGCCGTCGCCACGCCCTCGCAAGGCATCGAGCCGGCGCGATCGGCTGGTTGAGATGGTCACCACCCCAGCAGTTGCGGCCGGGTTCGGGCTGGGATGCCCGGCGGCGCCATCGGCTGATCGGCGCTGGGCCCCCTGCGCCCAGCGGTCTTGGTGGATACTCCAGCGCAACCCGCCAAGGTCGTCACCAGGCCACTGCCGTCCAGCCAGCGCAAGCGGGCAGAGAGCTGGTCGTGGCAGAGGTTCGAGCCATAAGCTGAAATCGGCGTTGACCCCAGTCGGCGAAGGGCACCAAGTGGGGCTGGGCACCAGTTTTCGGGGCGCCCAAATCACCCAGCCCATGTCGTCACCCAGCTGGAGCTCGTGGCGGTGGTAGTCAAAGGGAACCATTTTCGGCTTGGTCCGAGTCCGCCAGCACGCGCAGCCGAGACCGCGAACAGTCGCCGTGAATCAGGGGGGGCGCCCTGCGATCGCCTGCAGCCGCTGGCTGTGCCATCACGCCACGGATAGGCCGGTCATGGAGCGCGCGCCCAGCAGACGCCTCGCCCGAGGAAGCGTTGCTCCGCCAGCCAGAGTGGTTGCTCTGGCCCCGTTTGAAGCGTGCGTAAACGAACACGCGCCAGGCCGCTAGCCAGCCTACGCCTGGCGGCGATGGAATTCGTTAGCGCAGGCCCTTGAAGGCCCAGCGGCCAGAGCCGCGCCAGCAAAGCAGCAGCGGGATAGAGACGACGACTGCGGCGGGATTCGCCAAAACACCAGGCTAGTAAACTGCAGCACACCGGGTTGGGGCTTCATTTGGCTGGCAAACAAGCGGCTCACGGCTTCCGAGCCATGCCAGCAGCGCTCTCCTCGTCAGCAACCGACGCCGGCGGCCCAGGTCATAGCCCCGTTGTTCAGCTGCTCACGAACTGGTGATCGCGCGGCCATCCACGATCTCCAGCCAGGCAATTCGCCCCGCAAGGGCGCTGGTGACGCAAAGGAACGGCAGAACGGGCAACGCGTCATAGACGAGTTGCATGGCTGGGGCATGGCTGGGCATGGGTCAAGTGGAAATGCTGAAATCAAGGTGGCGTTGGCCGTCGCCGTCCTCCTCACGATATCCACTGAAGCTCTCGCCGAAGACGCAGGCGTGAATCCGCCATACGCTCCAGCGGGCCTACACGACTTTCACCGTTTCATCCACCCCCTTGGGGGCCTCCTCAAAGGGGCGCCCTGAGCCCGGTTGACAAGCCGCCGTGCAGTGCTCACGGCTGACACCCGAGCGGAGCAAGCCGCTCCCGCCAGGGTTCGGGGCTGAGATCTGCTCGCCGACAGCAGGCCGCCTCAGCCCGCCACCACGATCGTCCAGGCCGGCCCAGAGCGCAAACCGTGGCCTACAGGCAGCTCGGCGTAGGCGCGGCGCAAGGGCCAGCTCACTGCCCGAGAGCGCAGCCGTGAGACGATCACGGCCCACCACCCACCACAGCTGCAAAGTCAGCAGAAAGTGACCAGCCCAAACAGCAAGCAGGGCCAGAGGCCGAAAATCAAGGGCGCTCACGGTGGAGGCCAGCCACGGTGAGCGCCCCGGACCAACCTTTTGACGCGATCCTGCGTGCCTGTCACGCCTGCGCGCGGAAAAGGCCAGTACCCCAGCAGGCCCAGCTCACGCCCGGCCAGGTTGTCCATTGCCGGCGGCCCATGCCGCCACCACCACGGCGCCGCGGGCCAGTTGGCCAGCAGCAAGCGCCAGGCAATCAGGCGAAGCTCACGCTGAAGCATCCCGGTGGAGCGGCTCCGCCAGCAGCGCTGGCAGCAGGGCGGGACCGGCAGCACCAGGGGCAGAATCAGGGTCTGGCTGATCACCGGGAGAGGGAAACTCAGGGCGAAGTAATAGCGACCGGCCCAAAGAAAACAACCCTCCCAGGCAGGATCTACAGCCAGCGCGGCGATCGTCGCCTGAGCCGGGCTAGGTCGAGGCCCAGCTGCTGCCCCAGGCAGCATCACCGCAGGCCCACGATCATTCTGGCAGAAAAAAACATTGCAGAGCTGAATCGATTCTCCACCGTCCACCCGGAGCGTTGGCCCATCTCCTGCATAACCCTCAGCAACCGTTGCATTCAGGCCCTTGATCAGCACTACAACCTCAAGGGGAACAGCGGCCGGCAAGAGGAAGAGGAAGTCACAGGGATCAACGTGGGAAAGCTGGCCTTGAATCCTCGCCTGGCTGGGCCGCAGGATCATTCATTCCCGATCGATTCTGCTGCGATCCGATCGCAGTGGCCGCAGAAGCTTGAAAGGTGCGTTCATCGGAAGTTTTCGATTTGGGCTAGTCGCCCCAGCTCGTGTTGCCTACCTTTTGCGGAGCAATCGCATTCATTCCATGCTTACTTGGATCTGACATGCTGGACCAAGTCAAGGAGTTGGGGTGATGTCGGCAAATCAGAGTGGCAGGCTGCTGGTTA
>Ga0163217_1067638_pt1 | contig 18578 bp, 13 predicted proteins | sample SynspAceP_FD_185933 | JGI IMG/M metagenome (GOLD analysis project Ga0163217, IMG submission 185933) | Saline lake microbial communities from Ace Lake in Antarctica - Synechococcus sp. Ace-P (PacBio error correction) | ecosystem: Environmental > Aquatic > Non-marine Saline and Alkaline > Saline ...
AACAAAAAGAAAAAGAAAAAGGGGGAGATACGGCTTTAAGACCAATTGGCGGTTTTTTTTATTAGTTGATTAAAACAAAATAGGTTTATACTGTTTTTTTTATAAAACCGTTTTTTAGATTCAAATTTAAAATACCGAGATTAAATTTCTATGTCCCTATGGTTTATTGATGCAATATTTACTAGTATTTGAAAGTATTGTCGATTTTTGTTTGAATAAGCTTGGAGATTTATCCGTGTTGAAAGGATTGTGGGATGCAGAAGCAGATTTTTGGCGAATTAATCGAATCCTTAATGATTTAGAAGAAAGTTCTTTTCACATTTGCTTCGTTCGTTTTAATCGTTTGGTTTGGTTGTGGCGGCATCAGAAAGATTGGAAGTTTCAACGGTAGGTTTGGGTATAAGCCGTAAGCTGAAATACTTAAATGCAACCAATAGAAATTTGCTCACCGCATATTTGAAAAATAAATACGATTGTAAACCAAAAAATAGAGTGTGTATAAAATCGCAAAATAAGAGTGGTGTATATGAAACGAAATATATAAAATGGAACTTTTGGCATAGGAATTTAACAGGGCGTTTGCGAATTTTGACTGTTAATCGTAGCACAACCACTTAATACAGAAAGACTGCGTTACGCTGGCTTGCGTCGAGCTGATTCCAGTCTTTTTGATTGTACCTCTTAACGTTTATTGGTCTAGAAAAAAGTGCAACACAAAAATAAAAGTCATAAAGAAAATTTATGTAGTCAATAATGATGAAAGTTTTTTGCTATATATTGGCGTTTATGTAACGCTTTTAGCGGTTTTTAACTCCAAGTTTCACAGCAGAAAACTTAGGCATTAAAACCCTTGTATAGAATTTAGGCTGAACACTGGAGGTAATTAAATATATCTAAAGTGGGATCAACGTAATTATGGACTAACTTATAACGCAGTGATTAAAGCAATGAAATACAAAATAATGCGCCAAAAAAATATCGAGCCCTTCACAAACTGTAGGGCTTACTTCTCATTACCATAATCCTTTCAGGGGGCTCAATTGCCCTATCGAATCCAAGAATTCTTAAACGGAATTAGTATGCCTGGGGCGTGTTAAAGACATAGTCCCTGAACAGTTGTTTTAAAATATTAAGGCATTTTAGACAGCATCGACCATATTAATTGAATGGACATTGTTAAATCAACCTGGTATTTCGTTTCAAGAATATCAAAGGATGTTTGATGCTGTATGACGAATGCTAAACAAAACATTCTTCTCAAGCTATCTTCCTACACGTACGGTAGTAGCAGTTTGCGTGCCTTTGGCCTATGGCTGCTTGTGGTGCACAATTTGATGGCAGCTGTGTTTCATACACGGTGAAGGTACAATCCAAACCGCCCAACAATCAGGCGATCTTGATTAACCTTACAATAACACAGCAAATGCGCCATGTTCTTTTATCTACTCAAGCTGTGGCTTTTTTCCATTACATTAATCTTTCACTCAGTTACCTATCGATCCAAAAATCTGGTAGATTAGTATCGGTGGGGTAAAAGACAAGCCTGGGACAATGCTTTAACAAAATATCAAGGCCAATTTTAGAAAGTCTTGACGTTCGCTTTTGACGATATTGTTTCAAGATTACTATCTTCCTTAAGAATTCTCAGATATTGAAACTGTAAATCGAAGTGTATAGCTACATTTTTTTCCCACGACTCGCTATTTGCTAGAGCGTAGCTTATGTTCCTGCACGCGACAGTATTTGCTAGCATCACGCTTTACCTATGGCTGCTTTGGTACAAATTGAAGCAGTTGTGTGATCACACGGAGACGGAACACACCAACAACTTACTTGAGATTAGACAGGTCTTATCTTTGGAAGCAAACCAATCACAAAAAATGCCCAATAAGCTCTCTATCTATCACAAACTTGGTGCTTTTTCTCATCAACATTCTTCAGCTCAATTGCCTATTGAATTCAAAACAGGTGAAATGGTAACGGGTGGAGTAAAAGAGCAAGCTGAATCAGTGTTTTTTGAAAAATAATCAAGAAAAATTATCGAAAAGCGTCGAACGTTATGGAAGATGTTTCGTTAAAGTAAATGTATTCTTAAAAATATTAGCAGATATTGATGCTGTAAAGCCGAAGCTTAGCAAAAAGTTTTTCCCAGAAGGAATCCCCTGCACGTACAGTAGTTTGGCGTACAGCGTTTAACCTGGATGAAGGCTTAGTTTCAGATTGAATGCGTTGTATCAAATGCTGAAGGAACGCCTCCAATGCATAAAGGCATTCATTTAATAAGTACAGGGAACTATCAACGTTACTTGTTAAATGCGACATGAATGAGAAATCGCATCTCCTATTATGAATAATAGGCCTAGTCTTCAAATTGAATAATGAGATAGCTCTCATTTTTTAACCTCAGATGAAAAAGCATCAGATTTTAGCCGATTGGGGCAGAAATCTTGAAATGCTTTTTAATAATTTTAAAAGAGAATGCAAAATAGAATGGAATAAGAAAGATTGAAAGTTCGATTAAACTATAAAAGGGATAACTTGAAAAGGTATAAAGGTAATTTTTTATCTATTCTAGATAATTTTATCTATCCTAAAGATTGGGCATTCGAAATAGAACTTCCATTGAAACATAATACTACTTGACCATTCATATAGAATTAGCAAGCAACAATAAATACAATATAACGCATTATGTATATGTAGTCCAGAACAAATTTGTAGCAAGCAATCCCTCTCGATTTTACTGGTCGCATAGTTACATTCTTGAAATGAAGAGATAATTCCCCAACTTTACGTTTTGGTCATCTGTTTGTATTTTGCTGCCATCAAGATGGCATTCAAGAAGGGCAAAAATAGGCAGTATAGTAGCTGTGATGGCAAGTAGGAAAGAACCATGAAGTTTAAAAAAGAGGATTAAGATTTTGCTGGTTTCAGTTAAATGAGGCCGTGTTTCCAAAAAGACAATATCATGTAATAAACATGGCTTCTTATGTTTTAAAATAATCAGTTTCTCGTCTAAAGGAATCATATAAAAAGCAGCAGCGTGGACACGAGTGTTGTAAGAGTAGATATTAGTGACGGTAATTCTAATAGGATTTAGATTCTGTAAGACAAACGGATTGGAGAGAATTAGTGGAATCCATCAATGATTCAATAGCGATACTTTTGAAACTAAGTTCCGGGCAAAATTATTTGCTATTTATAAAACTTTATGGCTTTTGCTGTTAAAAAGATCAGAAAGATTGTTGTTTTGGCATTAGGATTGGGTGTATTTCCTGAAAACGTAAAAAGAGATGTACGAAGATCCCGACAAAAATAGGTGCATAGCCTATTAAGCAAATAAAAATGATTCATCATTAATGATAATTTCATGTAGTATGATTTCTACCCGCAAGTGACTTAATAAGCGCAAAAGTAAGATACTTAGCCCATAAATTTTTGAACCACGTTTACCTTCTCGGTAGCTCTCGTAATTACAATAATTCCAAATTGGACAGTCTAAATCTAAAAACAACATTAATGGCCAACAAAATATATAAAGTATATGAAGGAACTGAAAAGATGGAACATGAACTAAAGCTTATAGACTTGTAAAAAGAAAAGAAACCCTTTTTAACCGGTCGAAAAAACGATTCATTAAAGAATCTATTTGAGAAATTGAGATAAAAGCGATACTTATGAAATTGTAATACTGACAGCTAACCTACGAAGGCACAGAAAACTGATTTCCAATCGCTGCTTGTAGGGTAATGTAGTAATAACATCGCAGCTTCGGACTATTCATAAGAAAGGCAATGACAATATACAAAAAAAGGAAATGTCTAATCAAGGATTGATGTGTTTTGTTGTTCCGATGTGAATTCTTTGAAGAAAGTTAGTCTTTTTACTAATTGGTTAAGTAACTTATCGATTGATTTGAAGCAGCAGCGGTAGATTAAATACTTTTCCATATTCTTTTTACTCAGTGAAAAGAAGTATTCTTCTAATTAAATAGAGTAATATGCTGGGCTTATTTTCTCTTCTTCGTGTTTAAGAGCCATTCTATCTATTCAAATAGTTTGGGATTTATCAAATTCTTGTCCTGGAACGGCGGTTGTTAAAATACTAGAGGAACTTGGGATGGCTAACGCTTCTGAAAGGGAAAGGTACCTACCTAGGGTTTGTGATCCATCTATGTCACCTGTCGTCATATGAGAGAGGCCATATCTCTCAATAGCCTAGGAAATAAAAGTATAGAAGAGATCTGTTACTTAGTTTAGAATAAGGTTATGGGAAAGCTCATGATTTGACCCCGCAGACAACAATTAATTGGTTTATAATTATTTTGTGATTAAGCTCTTCAATTTAAAATAGGGAATTTTTTAATATACAGCCAAAGGCCCCAGCTGAAATAATATTCTTTGATGAACTGAATCGTTTTGTTTTTATTAGAAAAGAGCGTTTTTGTATTGTAGATTCTTTTTTGAATGGGTATGCTGAGATCGTTATCGTTATCAGAAGTATCGAGAGTTTGTTAATCTCGTCTTTTAAAGATGTTTGCCATGCATGAAAGAATAGAAATTCGATTTCTTCAGAAAGCCAACGAGAATGTAAAGAAAAGAATCAGTTAGTACATTTACAAAAGGAATATTATGTTCAATTTTTTTGTTTATAAATAGTGCCGAAGGCTTGCATTGGGAAAAGTATTAATATAAACCGTCCAATAATCATAGCTATTCCATTAGCTTGACTTATGGCGCATGATCCATTGAGCGGTCAATTAATATCGAGTTAAAATTCGAGTCTGTTAAGCCGCGCATCTGATATAAATATAAAAACCATAAAATACTTGCTTAGTAAAGGCTTTTCAATACAGTTGTTTTAGTCTAAACTAGTTGAGGATAGGAGAGGCTTCTTAAAATTTAATTCCGCAAATATAAATATCGGGTGATTGCCCAACTTATTCAATTTCAGCAACCAAGCATTTTGTTACTTCAAATGTCGTTTCCATAACTGCCGTTAAAATTAAAATTTTTGGGGTTTGTCTAATATAGTTTCCAGTCCTTTAATTCATTAAAATAGTCCTTATAATAAATACAAAATCATTAACGTTAGTTTATTTTTCTTTTTATAAAAAGTCTATGCGACTTTCGCAGCTAGCGAGTAAAAACCATACTCATAAACGATGGCAAAAAACTTAAGTAGCCTTTTTATTGAGTTGACGAATGACAATGCTCTTTGTTAATGGCAGAACATATTCTTGGGAAAAAAAGTATTTTTGAATAGAGTACTGACTTAACGTGGAGTGGTGAAATATGAATTCGACATGCTGAAAAAATTATCCCAATATCCATTAAACTAACCTAGTTGGTTGTTTGAGTGTATTCAGGATGCAAAAGGACTAATCGGTTTTTACTTGTTCTAGTGATTGTCATTCAGCTGGTTTCCATATCAATCAAGGTTTCATTCGAAATATCTATTTGAGCGACTGCATGTTCTTCTAGATAGATTGCTGATCATTGAATGTAAGATAGGTTACATGAAGTTTACGTTTTCATCAAAACTTTTACGGATAGTTGTTTTTATTAGTTGATCATCGACATCAGTGACCTGTAATGTCACTGAAATGTAACTAACATCCCTATTGTCCATCTTTGCTTGTTTCTTCGAAGTTAAAGAATAAAAAAACCGTTTCCGAATATCAGTGACAATCTTGTTGCCCTAAAGAGATATGCTTAAACCGCAACCAAGCACCAGCCAACAAGTGCCAAGCAGGTAATTTCCAATTTCTGAAGAATAGCATATGCTAAAAAACAGAAGATATCAAGCAACTGGCATTCGTACTGTTGTGGGTTGAGTTATCCAAAGTATCTAAGACTGTAGAAATTGTTTTTTTCTTCGGTAATTTTGAAAAGTTCCTAGTAATAATGCATTTCCAATTTTTTTTTATTAACAAGAAAAATAGAAAAGGGAAATAGAAGTTTGGATTGTTTTTTTGAGATATATCCAGCAGGATATATAAATAGTTTCCAATCGATGTTTTTTGCCAAAATCTATAAACAAAGATGTTTGTTTCTGCAACGCTGATGAATCTATCACTCTGTAGTAACAGAATACTTGTCTGGTTGATTATTCTATTGATAAGACTCTTTGGACATAATTTGAAAAACCTTACTATTTTAGATCATAACAAATTAGGGTGAGAAAGAAAGGAAAAGTAAAACTAGCAAATTTTAAACTATCTTATAATTCTAAAATGATTTTAAAGAAGAAATGAGACTTCTTTTTTTTATTTGTAATCGATATGAATCATTGAAGTGGTAAAAACGATATGTATTCTATAATAGATAGTTGATTTTTATTTATACTTTTGCAGTGATACGATTATTTTTTTTTATGTGTCTGTCATCTTGTAAAATTGCTATATAACTTGAGTAAGGTTCAGAAATGAAATGAAGAAAAGTGAGGAACTAATGACAGGGTGTGAGAAGTAGCACTTTAATAGGCTGCAATAGCATTTTGCTGCATTAAGTCGTTTTTTTATTTATGGTATTCTTGTTAAAGTTTCAAAAGTAATCGAAAGAAGTTTCCTAAAACTGTAAGAAGCAAAGTATGCAGCATCGAAGTAATTAACTAAAGACGCTGAATAGTTTGTTAATTGAAGTGGTAAGGTCTATTGGAACTAAAACGACAACAACGCTTGATGATGTATAATGGAAAAATTAAGCAACTGGAGTTCTTGTATTACATAGCAATTGGAGATTTAGTGATGTCTGTATTTAAGTTTTGAATTCGTCAACTACGTCATTTAGCAGAACATGTTTTCTGGTACTAGTACAAGAAAAAAAGACAGTCAAATGTTTCAGGAATGGTTAAAAAGTTTGGGAAAACAGCTTTATATTTAAATGTAAACGCAAGTCAAAACTGAACCGAACTCATTACGTGATATGCAATTAGATAAGTAAAATAAATAAGTTAACTTGACAAAGGAGAAATTCAATTTGACAAGAAAAACGATGTTTTTTAATTTAGGTATACACTTATCGGAGAAGATACAGCTATATTACGGCATTATTATTTGCACCTAATCTGGAAAAGAAATTCGCGATGAAATAGCTAAACAAGCCTCAGATTGCTAAAAATACAGCGAAAGATTTTCCAGATATGCAAAAGAAAAAGGATAGCCATTAAAATGTAGCTAAAGGAGCATAGATGATATAAAACTTAGGTTTAAAAGATACAGCTTTCTCAAATGAAAGAACAGTTAACCCAAACTTCTAGAATAGGAAGCTGACTTGAAAGATATTCATGAAGAATTTAATGGAGTATGACGGATAAAGTTAATCTGATTTAACATCAACTGCCCTGTGATACAAAGAAAGTCGCATAAAACTATTGATGATGCAAAGGCAAATATTAAAGATAGTTCAGAAGATTTAGCAGACATTGCTACGGATACAAAAAAGATGTAAAGTTGTAGTAAAGATGTATCAGAAGATTGTAAAGAAAAAAAGTGATGAGGCTAAAACCTGAAGAAGAAGAACTGATTTAAAAAACGGAGTAAAATTAGATTCAGACTCATTAAAAAAAGAAATTGAAAAAATACGAATGGATTTATAGTTCAAATCAATTCTTAATTCAATTTGATACTAAAAATAGTCACGGTTCATCAAAATTCTGAACAACTAAAAAAATCAGCTGTTTTGAATAGACCCGTCAAACAAATAATACAATGTAGATTTTAACTATTGAAAGACTGCTATTTTCCTATTGAAAAAAAGGGAATAAGCATCTTTTTTTTAAATAATTGATTGCAAGGCTTGTACGATGTTTTGTGAAAATGTTCGCACCATTTTTGTACATATAAAGCAATCTTCAATTCTATACACCTGCAAACTTCTGGTACATAAATTCCCAGGTTTTCTATGAAAAGCACATACCTTCTTAATGATTATCGCTGCTTCATGATGGAAGGGTGTTTCATTGGACGTTGCTTCTAAATCCATGTCAAGACGATGGTGAAGTAGTCTCAATCCTTCTGTTTCGGTGATAATATTCGTGCGGATTTCATCTTAATTGTCCAGCAGTTACCAGGTTCCAACTGCTGCAATCGCAGCTTTGGTGAGCTTTAAAGAACAACAAAATAAATATTTTTCAAGCTTCTATTGACTGATGCAAAAATAAGCTGTCCTCGTCATCAACTAGTATCAGTTAAAAACTACTCTAGATCGAAAGAACATATCATTTTTTTTTAACTTTTCTTGAACAGGGATACATGCGGAACTAGCAGCGTGGTCGCCAGCTAAAACATGTTCAAACTCATTTGCCTTTTATACTTTTTTTTACTGGTATTCAATTTCGCAACGATTTCTTCTCAGAAAATAACCTTCTTTGATACTATAAAGCAATTTCTAAAGCTTTAATCTGCACTTTCCAGCTTCTATCATCGGGGTTTATTTCTCACGATTTTTTGATAAGCTTTCATTTCTTTTTTTTTTCTGATATATTTATAAATTGAGAGTTCTCAAAAAATAAAGGAGCATTTCATAACGTTTCCACAGTTAAAAACGCTTTTTCAATTGCAATGCTATTTGTTACCAATATTATTTCTTGTATTTTTTGATTGAAATAATAGACCAAGGGAACTTTCATTATCTAGAATAGCCATAAACAGAAAAGACCATGTCACTATTTCTGCATCATTTACTTCTAAAAGAAGGTGAAAAGAAAGGGATCAGCGAAAGGGCAAGCAACCAAAGGCCTGAAATTCTTTCGTGAGGATAATTTTAGCCACTGAGTAAAGCAATATTTCCGGATCATTAATTAAGTACGCAAGTCGTTTTTAAGTTTTTCTTAACCATTTTTTTTAACTCATTTAAGCTTTTTGTTCATGTACTAGTTTTATACCCCAACTTTCCAAATATCTTAATCTTTTCTATTGTAATAATTGAATAAATAAAAAAAGTAAATAAAAAGATAAATAGATAAAAAAATAAATAGAAGAATAAATTAATGAAAACTCAAAATGAAAAACTTTCATGAAACGTAAGTAAAAACGTGCATTATGCGTTGAAAGTCTGATAGATTGTATTAGGGATATACGAAATGAACAAAATAAACTCAATGTAAAGGAGATATCCTTAGGAAAAACAAACGATCTACACTTTATGATGTCGCTAAGAGAAGCGGATGTAAGATCATGGGGACTGTTTCTAGAGTTGTTCCAACGGAAATCCTAATGTTTACAGGCCAACTACTCGAAAAAAAGTACTGAGATTTATCGATCGTTTAGATTATAGACCAATGCAATTGCTCGTGTTTAGCTAGTTAAAAAAACGAACTACTGGTAGGGGTAATCATACTGATGTTTCAAATTAATATTTTTCATCATTAGCTTAGAGGGATTGATGATATTGCTTAGCAATTGTACAAATACATAATATCCTAGCTAACTCTGTGCAAAATGATCAAAAGAAGTAAATGTCTTAAATACCTTTATTGGGCAAACAAGTCGATGGTTTAATTTATATGGGACATAAAAATGCAGATGATTGCGTGCTGAATTTTCACATTCAAAATCCGGTAGTAATTAGCAGTAGTTTGCCTGACAAGCAAGTAGGTAGTGTGAATATCGACTATGAAGGCAGCAAACAGAAGAAGCAATTGCTCGAGCTACTAGCTTAATAGGGTCATCAACGGTGTTTGCGTTTCGTTCTGTCTGGATCTCAAAAGATGACCCTTAATAGTGTTTATCGAATGAAAAGGATTCAAAGCTTTAACAGATGCAGGCTCTGTTTGATGAAAGCTTATTTGTTGAAATCAGATTATACTTTTCAGCTTGGAGAAGAAATCTTTTCCTACTAGCTGAAGCAAATGCACGCCAGCTTTTTTGTTGGAGAATGATGAGCTCAGCAGTTGGTATTTAAATGGTGCGTTAGACTCAAATCTTCGTATACAAGAGACTTTGAAATCATTACGGCTAATAACTCAAATAAACTGAAATGGTTCGCCCTAAATTGTAGTACAATTACTCAAGCTTGTATGATTCGGCCGTGTTTTCTATGCGTCTTATTGACAAAAATCTGATGAATGAAAGAGAGTAGATGAAAAACAATCATCTTACCTCATTCACATTAGCCACCGTGGAACTTCTAAATAAATTAAAAACCCGACTGAAGATTTCTCTTCGTCGGGGTTTTTAGGGGTTGTATTAATCAGATTCGTTCTTTCTTTTAGCTTCGACTCAGCTTTTAGCCTTGGCCTCTGCGTCAGCCTTCTTTTAAGCTTCAGCTTCCAGCTTGTTTTTCTAGTTCTATTTTAAGCCTTGGACTGCTTCAGCCTTAGCGTTTCCTCTTTTCTTCTTTAGCTTTTTTCTTCTCTGGCAACTTCAGCTTTTTATCAGCTTCAGCTTTTTGCTTTTTCGGCTTCAGCTTTTTCTTCGGCGGTAGCAACTCCACCCCAAAAGTTCTTTTAAGTCTTTGTTACTTTGCGCCAACAGCAAAATTATACGTAGCTTGCTTTTGGGAGGTATTTGTATTAAAAATTTTTCTGGTCTTTGTTTCACCAGAAACAGTTATTTCTTTTTTCCATCAAGCTATAACTTTTCCAGCTTTTTGTACAGTCTTTCATTTACAGTTGCGGAAAATCCTTTAGGTTGTTGATAAGATTGGTGGCTCCCCCTAAATAGTTGGGTTTAGCGGTTTAATTAATGGCGTAGCAAAGTTGACCAGTAAGTTATTTCTGCTTTCCGGAACTACCAGCACCAGAACTTAGAATTCCAAATAATTTTTTCTTCAACAGAGTTGTCATACCGAATCCAAGAGCTCAAAGTAATTTGGGTGTACTAGCAATGAACAAATATCTTTTTGCAAAATCTTGAAGTTCAGTTTTACAGCCTAAGTCAGCACTAAAGTCAATTGACTTTCTACATCAGTAGCCGTACCAGCAGCTAAAACATCTCGCATGCATATCAAATAGTAAGATACGCTGTTTGAGGAGTAAAGGCTGGGTTGGGATTTCTTCTTAATGTTGATAAAGAACGTACGCGCCTGAATCTTCAATAGTTCATATGTAATTTTCTGTATGTGTCCCTTATTTGCTAAAGTAGAGAAAGCAGTGGTTTTGTTCTAATAGCAGATGCTCCCCGCAGTTGTCCACTAATTGTAAGGAAATATTTTTTAATATATTCTCCTCTGCAATCGAATCGTGTTCTATCCCCTTTTTGGAGGTATCCCAGGACAATTGATTTTTGATCTCCATATGATCCTTGAAGCACAATTTTGCTGCCAAGCCGCTAATTCCTTTTGCGGCACTAATCCATGTCTCGGGAACGCTGTGCCGTGTTTAGTATTCCATGGGTACCCAGTAACACATCAGGGACGACTAATTTTTGTTTGAGGAACATAGTAGCTGGTGTAAATGTCCCGTTTTCCAACGCTGGAGCAATAACTAAGATAGGTTTTATAGTAGAACCGAGATCGATTGGTATCAACGCAATGTTTACTTGATGGAGCAGATTAAAATCAACTCCACGAAAAGGAAGAATGCACCTGTTTTCTTGTTAGTAAAGACACTAACCATTTGAACGGGTTATTGATTGTAGTTGTTTCACCGGTTTCCCTGGAATTCTTCCCAGTCGATTTCTTTTTTATACCTAAATTTTAGCAATTAATAGTATACTGACATTTGCATAGCTAAATAAGCAAATTTATCAATAGTTGTTTTTAATCTGATAGCGCCGGTTCATCCGCATTTTTGATCGGCCTTTTCTAATACTCATCGTATAAATTTTATCAGCTGCTAAATCCAAGTAGCAGTATAACTTATCTTGCTGTATACATTGTTCCTTAAAACTTTGCGTGCTTCTTGTTTCAACGCATTATAGATGTAAGAATTATTTTGCTTGGTGTTGTATTTTGTTGGACGAAGTCCGCTGCTAGATCATAGCTTTTTGCTTTATCGTATTCTTTCTTAGTGATAGAGCCTTCGCGGTACATCGGAATAAAACTAATCTTTCTAGCGAACCAGCGGATAATATCTTAACTTTCACATATGGCTATATGGACCTATTATAGAAGGGTTTTGTGGTAACGCAGCATGAAAGCGGCCTGTGCAGGGTCAATTTTTTTGAAGCAACACCAAAGATGCCAGAAAGAGCTTCATGTAGACCGGCAATATTTTCTCCGTGAATATTTCGTCAAAAGGAGAGACTTTAAATAAGGGATCTAAATTTCATCTTTTGAAAAAAAATTTTCAAGAACGATAAGCAAGTAAATTTCATTAAGCTTTACGTTTTTAAATGAAACTTTCATTCGTTAGAAATTTGTTGCTTGACCTAACTTGTTGGTCAGGTAGAACTCCAGAGACTGAACTACCCGGTAATTTCTTGAAAAAGTGCACGAGCAATTAGTTTTAGGCACGACTCCGTTATTGCTCGTAAAAATACTCATCTTTGTGCTATATGGCTTTTGAACCAATCAACATATCTTCTAAAGGCATTGGTTGTTCTTTAAGTCTGTTCTAAAATAACTGATTAACTCTCCGCAGCATAATAATACGAAGAAGTCCGTTTCAATATTCTTTAATCGCATCATTTCTTTTATACGTAGGTGGTTCGTCTTAGGAGACAAGTAAGCAAAGTAGCCGTATCCTGTTCCACCTGCAAGATGCTACAACTAAAGAAAATGATAAAGCATAAAAAGTTTTTAGAACGTTGGTAAGTGACATTAAAGCAAACAGAAGGAAGAATAACGATTCGAATCGTGGTGCTTTCTTCATTATTATTTCTGGATTTTTTTTAGTATAGTATTTTTAATATTCTTATTTTCCAACAACATCCTTTGCAGCCAATAAAATACCAATAAATTTGTCCATCAATGTTTCAGGATTGTATTATGGTTGTGTTTGATTCCTAACAGGAGAATGGTTAATGAAGTACGAATTGTTGAGCGTCGGACTGGTTGCCTTTGCTCTTTTCTTCTGTGTGAAAGAAGACCATTTTCTTTCAACTTTTTTTTAATCATTCGTAAAAATTTTTTAATTTTGCTAAAAAATGGGAATTGGTATTTTTTCTGAATTTTTCAAAATGATTCACCTCAAATTCATAGTCTTGATTAAGTACTCTGTTAATTATATGAAAAAGTTACAAAAACCTAACTTTTGAATGGAATAGGTGATAGATAAGTGAAATATCTCTAAGTAGTGATAAATGAAATATATGAATTGATAAATCATTAAAAAAAATAATAAATGTATTGACAAGCTTTTATTTTGTTTTTTATACTTGGCTATCCAAAAAATGAATTGTGAGGGAATCAATATGAATAATCTGGCAAAAACAGGACACAAATAATAATTTTATTTCTTTAGCTATTTTAGAAGCCTGGTTTGTAGACAGGTTCACACTTGATACAAACATGGAAACAGTGATGTTTTGTATCTATGATGCTCAGGCATTTTGTATTGAGCTGAATGCCGTCACATAGATGAAAGTTATATCTATGTGGTGCAGAAACCTATTTTAATCTTTTTAAAATAACAACAACACCCCTTTTAGATTGTACGTTTATCTATGTGGGTGTTTTTAGTTTCTCAAATATTGATTTGATGAAAAAAAGAGGAGACTAGGAGGAAAAGACAAATGAAGCAAAATAACGATTTTTTGGAAACAGGATTGGATTAATGATAGCAGGAATAGTATTAGCAGGCTGTGGTAACTGGTAAAGAAGCAGGAGATGAAGAAAGAAACGTCAATGTAGGAATCTAAACAGTATATGGAACACGATTCTTTATCTCTAGCACGTAAAGGCTTCCTTAAGTGAATTGAAGAAGCGGGGATACGTTGAAGGTGAGATCTGACCGTTGATTATCAAAATGCGCAAGGAGGATCAAGCAAACTTAAAAGTATGAGTGAACTCTAGCTGGGGAAAACGACGTACTTGACAATTGCCTACACAGCTGCTCCAACGCTTTAGCGAATGTACAGAAAGAGGATCCCTTTTTGTTCACAGCAGTAAAAAAAGGAAATCAGTTGGATGATGCTGTTTTGGTAGAAGTATCGGAAAAACCAGGGAAAACTTGACTGGAACAGTTGATATTGTCCAATTGAAGAACAAATGCCTATTAGTATCAATACCCTGAAGGCTAAGACCAGTAGGAATCATTTATAATTCAAGCGAACAAATTCATAAGATTCAGCAGCCTTTTGGCTGAGAAAGCTTCAAAGAAAAAGGGAAAGCAGTAAAAGTTTTAACAGTGACTTCAACGAATGATTGTACAACAAGTTAATGACAACATTAGCAACAAGAAGTTGAATGCAGTTTATATCCAACAGATAATACTCTAGCTATAGCACGATGCCAACAGTGGGGGAGAAATTTGCAACTGAGTAGCATTGCCTGTAATACTGGCTCAGCAGAAATGGTGGCAGCCGGCGCTTTTAGCAACAACTATGGAATAAACTACACAGAATTTGACGTCAAACAGCTGAAATCGCAATATAGAAATTATTTGAAGAGGGAAAGAAACCAGCTAAATGAAAGTTTGACACTTCAATAATTTAGAATTAGTTGTAAATGAAAAATGGCAAAAGCATTGGAATGATCTGCAAGTAATTGTGGTCCCAGACTCAAAAGGTAATGGAGGATTTTATACAACTATGAGTATTATATTATAAGCTTTCACACGGTTTATTATGTCGATTATGCTATAGGTGTCTATTTGACTTTTCGGATATTAGATATTGCAGATTTAACAGCGAGGAAGTTTTCCTTTAGGCCAGCGTATGTGCGAGCTTACATTGTAAGTGAATTTCACAAATCCTATCAAACACTAAATTGCTGTATTTTTGCGGATGTTAGCTGGAGTGTTTGTAATCTGGTCTTTAACACACGAAATTGAAAATACCCGGCTCTATTAACGGGTATTTTGACAATGACAGGACTAATATTCTATTAATTTAAGACTCATGGTAAAGCAAACGTTACTCTGCTAGGAGAAAACATTGATTTAGAACAGTTCAATCGGTACAAGGCTTAAAATAGTCGTATGGCTTGTCTTAGTTTTTGAAATGATGGGCGAAGCCTATTAAGTTATCTTTTTTGCTGTATTTATTTTTTAATACAGAAACGGTTTACCCATTCGTTCAACTGGAGATACGAGGCATGAGTGAAGCAATGGAATTCATACAATAACAAAGAAAGTTATATGGATATAAGTGTTAAGCAAGGTTTAATTGCTTTATCTGGGGCATTATTGCACAAAATAATAGTTATGCCTCGATATGGAATGGGTATTGGAACAATTGTGAGTTGCCTTGCTTCACGTTATTATTGGAAGGAAGTATTTTTCACAGTTTATATTTGAAAACGATTGTTAAACGATTGTTGTTGGATCAATTGTATACCATATAATCTTGATTTGGTAATTCTAACTATGGTATTGATCCGCAAGACGTATTTAAATTATTTCGGCACCTTATTTTTAAGCAATTGCTCTTCTACCCAGTTTAATAAAAAGAAAATCTAAAGTGGTCAAAAAAATCGTAGAGTACGTAGAGTAAAGGAGGAGATAGTTAAATGACAGCCTATTCTAAAATACAAGAATCCAAAAGTTTTGCAAATTTGGGAACAGTTAATGAGAATCATGTTTTACGGGCTAAATTTACAATTTGAAGAAGTGAATTCGTTTAATATTATTGTCGGCCAACGGTGCGGGAAATCACACTGTTAAATTAGCATTGTGGTGTTTCTTTATAGATTCAGGCAAGTATTCGTTTAGGCAGGAGAAGATATTAACAGCAAAAAACAGCACGCTGGAACATGAAAGAGCAAACACATTGGTCGTGTTTTTCCAAGATCCTATAAATGGGGACTGGCTACTCTCGTTAAGCGAGAAGACAAATTAGCAGTTGCTTATAACGTGGCAAAAACGTGGATTTCCTTGAGGAGTAAAAGTAAACACGCGAACAAAATTTCGTGAATGATTAAAAAGTTAGATTTTAAAAATTTGAAAATGTCTGAAAAATGGAGGTTTGGATTATTGTCTGGTGACAACGTCCAAGCCCTTGCTTATGATGCGCTTTATCAAAGCTCCAAAATCTAACTCTTATAGATGAAACATACATGCCGCATTGGATCCAAAGACGAGTAAATGGTATTAGAGTTAACAGATACAATAGTTAGAGAAGAGCACTGACAGCTTGATGATTACACAAATGGAAAATGCAATTTTGAATACGGGCAATCGGTTTAATTATTTATACAATGGACGGTAGCGTGGACCCGTAAGTGGAAATGAGAAACAACAAAGACTGTACAGACTTTTATTAGAATTGTTTTCATACCAATAGCGGCAATCGGGTCATGATGACGCTTGATTTTAGGTACAAAAAACAGGACCATAGTCCCTGTTTTTTATTGCAACTATTTGGTCTAATACATGCGTTTGAGGGAGCAGACTTGTCCACTTCTATGGATAATAAATCGCTGGTTATCGATTACATTACGTTTTTTTGAAGTGATTAGATTAGCTGTTAGTTGGTGGTTAATTTTTATAAACTGTTTGCTGGAAGCTTTTTCTCAATAGCAGCTAAACGTTCCGCTCACTTCTTCTTGGCTCAAATGGTTTGTTTTTTAAACTAAAGATTTTCCAGGAGCTTAACACGACATTAAATGAGGCACCCTTTTTAGGTAATTTAATTCGTTTTCTTTCAGAGTTAGAATTTGACGGTTACATTTGGTTTGCACAGTTTCACTGGTAACGTTCACAGGCAAACATCAAACCAATCAGGCCAACAATATTATGTTTCTTTTTGTTTACTGACACTTATGCGAGTGTCAAAACATACTCTTGCCATCCCATAATTCCTCTTGAACTTTCGGGGTCTTTAACGTCAGTGCGATCCCACATGTAATGTCCACATCTTCCAAATCTCTTCTTTAGAAAGCCAACCTGAAATTTTTCGCAACGATCCACAGTGCAATAAGTGACAATAAACGTTTGTTCATAATTTTTCTTTATTCCGCGAATCCCACATTGAGGACGTTCACGAAAAGTACGGATTCGGACGGACAGCATCTAAAAGTTCCCTAAACGAACTCATATTATTGGTGCGGTCATCACGAATCGTGTTTTCATCTAAAATACCCTTACGAAATTCTTCGGTTCCTAAATAGTCCAGTAAGTTCGTTTGGATTGATGTCATCTCAAAGGTTTAATGTAACTAATTCTTGACGGTGGCGAAACAGCATTTTTTTTTAAAAGCGGACGTATTCTTCTTCATCATCTAAAATACAGTGTCAGCAAAGCGAGATCAGCGGCATGGTGTCTATATAGTGTTGAGTTTGTTTCAAATGTTCCAGAAACCGGTTCCGTTTATATGCTCTTTGCAAGCAACAAAAATTGCTGCGTTCAAACACAATTTCTTTAGCAAAAAGTAAATGGTTAGCTGTAAATTGTTCAGGGTTTTCAATGTTATACGTACTGGTAATAAAGTAATAACGGTATCTTGCCATTAATAAAATCCTCCTAAAATATATAAAGATGTAGTATAGATAAATAAACTATCTAACCTACATGATACACTATTCTTATTTTATAAAGCAAGAGAATAAAATAGATAACACGTACCAGTCATTCTAAAAAAAGCTCGCGTTGAATATTCATACTTCTATTATAGGACCTTTTTTTTTCGGGACTCTTGAAAAATAGTTTTTTTAGACTGCAAACTCCAAAAGGAAGAATTAAGCATAATTCGTAAATTTCAAGAGGTTGTTGTTGATCAAAATCATGAATAACACTATAAAATTTAATTTATCTTCCTAGTGTTTTATATTTGACATTGATTGGTTAAACCTAAAAAGTAATCTTTAAAGTGTTCTTCATGCTCATACTGAAAACTTTCGTGACTGAGTGAATAACAGTTTATTATTTTAAAATAACTATTTTTTTGGAGAGAATATTAATGAATAAGAAAATTATTTCAATTGCAATTTTAGGAACAATGAATTTTGGTTATGTTATTCTACCTACTAACAGCTAGTGCTACTCTTATAATGATAAACCTTGGAAAAAAAAGAAAGCCCTAAAAAAACAAACATCAATACAAACGCAGAATAACATAGAATACAGCTGATCAAAAAATACAATGGCTTTTCAACAGAAAAAAACCATACACAATCCAATTAGAAGCAATAAATAAAACGTTAAATGTTAATAAAGAAAATTCTCAAAATGGTTGGAGATATTAACAAATTCTCAAAAGAAGATGGTAACTTTAAAAACTGAGATTGACTAATAGAAAAAAAGATTGAAGAACGCAATGAAACATTATAAACACAAAGCACGTAAGTTCAAACTAATGGAGATCACAGAACTACATAGAATTTATTATTGAAGCAGAATCTTTAGTAGATGTTTGGGGCGTTGATCGTAATCACATGGTAACAGCTAATAAAAACCTTGTTGAAGAACAAGTACAAGATCAAAAACTGTTGTTGAAAAGACAAACGAAAAAACTATCGTACAACAAAATGCTTTAGCAGCTCAATAAGAAAATACACAGAGCTCAATGAAGCACAATTGTCAAGAAAAAGAAAGTA
>Ga0163217_1080331_pt1 | contig 18574 bp, 28 predicted proteins | sample SynspAceP_FD_185933 | JGI IMG/M metagenome (GOLD analysis project Ga0163217, IMG submission 185933) | Saline lake microbial communities from Ace Lake in Antarctica - Synechococcus sp. Ace-P (PacBio error correction) | ecosystem: Environmental > Aquatic > Non-marine Saline and Alkaline > Saline ...
CCGACAAAAAAGGGAAGGGGAGGGGATTTTTTTTTTGGGAAAACAACCAGTTCCCCCCCCTGGTTACCCCTGGGCTGTTTGGATTTCCACCATCCCCCGGGGGCAAAATGATCCCACGAATCAGGGTGGACTGAAATGCGTCCACCTCGATCGGCAGCCCATTCCTGCAGTCGGTTTTTTTGACGCAACACCAATAGCAGGATCGGCCCAAGCACGGGCAACAGGACAGCAACACAGGCAAGACAGGGAATGATGCGGAAAGTTTTAAATCATGTTTAGCTTGTCTAGCGTCCGGGGTTAATGAGGGCGTCACGTCTGCGTGTAGCCGGCCCAATCGTACGGTTTGTGAGATGTAGAATTGGCGCGGGATTGGCGAGGCGAATTCGCGTCCCGCACAGGCCGACAACGTGGATCAAGTTGTAGGATCAGCGGCGACGCTCGACGAGCTATGCCCGCACTGGCAGCCGGCAAATAGACCGAGCGCGACCCCGATTGAAGCTGCCGGGCGGCGGTGATGTTGAAAACTCCGGCGCTTTGGCCGCACGGGGGTAAAGGGCCTTTTGGGAATCATCCCGGCTCGGTTCGGCCCGCGCGGACTCAGCCCGCGCAATACCGAACAGACGGTGCGACAACGATTTGAGGATGCATTGGCAGCAGGGAAAGGGGTCACCAACAGCTTGACTCCCGACAAAATCGGTGTTGTTTGTCATGGTCAAGATCGCTTGCAAACGCCTTGCAAGTTCGGCATTGCCGATCAGCGCCAGCCCGCCGCGAATGGCGATCATTGTGCGGGCAAAGAATGACGCCCTTGCCGTAGCGTGCTGAGGCTGGGCATCGACATCCGGGTCTGCCGGGTGACCATCATCCGCATCCATTTCGCGCCTGTATTCGCCATCATATTGAACGGAGGGTCGCCGTCGCCATTGCCTCGATCGCCGCCATACGACCACCCCCGAAGAAGGGCAAGCACCGCAGGTCGCGGTCCGAACACCCAGGGATCCATCCTATGTCCTAGGCGACTCTTAGCTGGTCCATCAGCATTGCAGACAGATAAATTGGTTATATTTTTTACCAATACGCTGGACGGGCATCGAGATGGATGCCCGACCCGAAACCGCGATTCTTGCCAAGGACCCGGTTTGGTGAGCGGTTCTTGCGCGTCTTGCCGTCAGGATGCGTGATCCATTTCTGGAGCTGAAACCGTGCTAATGAATGCGATGCGCTGACTGCATATGGTGCCGCCGATGGGTGGAGTCCTGCCGTCGACCAACAGGAGGTTTTCCGCATTATGCAATATCTGTCCGGAGTGGGGTGTGCCGGTTGTACCGCTGGATCGGCACATCGTTGCCGGTGGTGCTCTTGCGGACGGCTTGGATTGGCTTATTTGGGGCGTTGCACGGATGAATTCCGGTTTGGAAGACGATTACGACAACGTTTATAAAGGTGGCAATGGGCCGCCGAACCTCAGCGTTGACGGTGCAGTGGCAAGAAAACGATTTTTCTACGCGCCGCTGACCCTCAGCCAGTTGGCTGCTCAATTGCGGGGAATTATGCAGCGACATGAATTCGGGCGGGCGCACTGCCCTGAATACGGTGTGGACACCAACAATCTGATGGGCCTGCAATGGTGCTGATGGATGGACGTGGTCGAGTTCGGCGGGGCGCTCTGGATGGCAGGCGTCTGGACCTGCTGGGTGTATCTGCGGATCGGAGGTCAGCTGGGTGTCGTGACGAGGCCCTTGGCGTTATCCTGCGCAACCCGAAGGCGCGCGTCCTGTGCTGATGGGCTTTGAGCAGAGGTGGCTGGGGTGTGGTGTCGACATCATAAGGCGGCGTTCTGCCGGTGCGATCGAATTCATGGACCGGTCCTGTATCCGCGCGCAGAAGCTTTGACAAAGCGGGTTACCCGGACTGCGAGGCCTGCTTGATCGTCGATTGAAGCTTAACTCCGAGAATGCGAGCAAGTTTGAAAAGATCATCGCATCGCGCGGCGCCCATCCGGATCGAGCTGCGCTGGAAGCAATCCGCCGATGAAAAGCGGCGTTCTGGGCTGGGGCGCAATAGCCTTCGCGCGATGGCCAGATTCATGACTATGGCCTTGATGGCACGAATCCTGGTCAGCCATTTGCCCTATGTGCTGCGCCGGATCGGGGAAATGAGCAAGGAATACGGGCTGGAAACGTGGGCAATGTCTTCATGGGGCGGCACCATGCACCCCTGATCCTGTTTTGACGCTAACAAGCGGGCGATCTGGAACTATGCGGGATATGGGTGCTGATTATCCTGAACTCTGCGTGGAGTGTGGTTGTCTGCCGGGAAATGGTGTCGAATGAGAACGCGATCTTGATGGTCGACCATTTTGCACAGGATGATTCTGGATATACGTTAGCGGTTAAAGATGTGGTTGATCGCTGGTGCTGAATCGGCCAAGGTATTTCAGTTGGCCGCATCCGACGCGGCGGCTGCAGCCTGAACAAGCGCCGGGGCAGCCCCCGACCCCGGAGTATTTTGGCAAGATGATATGATACTCGGACGAGGCTGATTGGCGATGTATTGCAGGTGCAGCGCCCTGCGGTTGTTGGCGGCGGCACACGTTCTGTTGGCAAAAGGGGGCGTTTGTGCTGGTCACGGGGCCCCTTTTCGGGGATTTTCGCTTAATACGAGCCGGGTCGCTGACTTTGGTGGCCGGCTGGCACGCGCCTTGCCGAGATCGAGGGTTGAGCACGGGGCAGGCTTGCCCGTTTTGAGCCGATGGATCACACGCGGTTTTGCTGTCACACAGGTGAACCCACATTGGGTGTGTTTGCGGCCAGTCCAGTGGTCCGCGCGCTTCAGGTCGGGCGGTGCTGCGCGCGATTTCTTCTGGGTGTGCGGTTTGTGGATGGGACGGAGCTCTCAAGAATTGGCGGGCGTGTGTGAGATGTCCACGGCTTGATCTGGTCAAACTGATGGTGGGTCAAAGGGGGGCTGGGGGTCATCAGCGAGGTAGCATTCAAAGTGCTGCCGCTGCCGGCGTCATGGTTAGTGGTGATAAAAGGGTTGGACGACATGGCTGCCGTGCGTGCGTTGTCGCAGGCACTTGGATCGCTTTTCGAGTCGCGGGTGGCGGCGCATTGGCCCGGGCAGGGCAATTCTCAGGATCGAGGCTTCGCAGGCTTCGGTTGCCTATTCGGCGCTGGAAACTGCGCGAGATGGCTGGCGGCGAGATGAAGAGGGCGCGCAGCGGTGGGCCGGGATCATGATGTTTGCATCCCTTTCCGGTGTGGCGGTGATTAATATATGGCGGCTGTCGGTCAAACAGCGTTGGCCCGAGATGTGGCGGCGATCCGGTGCACAAGAAGCGCTTTATGATTGGGGCGGCGGGCTGATTTGGCTGCGCACGGCCCGGGCACGATCTGCGCGGGGATTGCACTTTCAGCGGCATGCCATTTGTGCGCTCGACGCTGAGACGCTTGCAACGTTGCCGGTGGAACAGCGGACCGCCTGCTGGTTTGCACGGCTGAGTGCAGGCATCCGGGCAAGTTTGATCCGGTGCGGATTTTTTGTGACGCCAGCGATGTGCCGCAGGCCACCCTGTCATGATCTGATCATACATGTGCTGTTGTTTGTGGCCCTGTCGCTGTGCTTGCTACCGCCGGCCGACAAAGCTTGCTGCCGGTATCGCGATGCGGCCGGAGTGCTGGCGTGCTCTGGGTTGGTGCAGGTGGAGATAGATGAGGGACTGCCGTACTATGGGTGATGGCTGCCGGGAGTGGCTTGCGGATGGCGCATCTGACCCATGCTTGTGGGCCCGCGCCTTCGGTCTGGGGCTATGCGCTGGCTTGTGTAATTGGGTTCTTTAAGTGGATTTCAGCCTTTTGGCGCACTTGGCAGGGAAATTTGCATGCAAAGGACTTCCCCAGAACAGCTTGCCGGCCTGCGATTGCGCGATCAAACCAATCTGGCGGTCATGTGTGCATTGCGTTTCCTGCAGCGCACCTGTCCGACTACCAGATTTCTGGGGGATGACTGGCAGCCCGCCGTGTTTTCGCATTATCTGAATCAGGATATGCCTGGAAAACAACCGCGTGCCCCGGATGAAGAGGTCAAACCATAGAAGCTGTCTGTCTTGTCTTGCTGCTGACACTGTCTTTTACGGGTGGTGCATTCATGCATTGTCGCTCACGCCGCGCTATATCGAGGCACCTACAACGCCGTTGGTGGAAAGGCTGCTGCGTGGGTCTGGCGCGCATCTGCCCTATTCGTGCGTTTTTCGTGTGGGCTGCTGGGGGCGCCAGAATGGGCGACTTTTGCCCCGTCTGATCTGATGCGCGATTTGCGCGGATGCTGGAATGGGCCCGAAGGAGATTCCCGCAGGTCAGCGCAATGGACGACCGCAGACCTTCGCAGCGCAAGGGACAAAGCGCAAACGCGTTGGCACTGAATGCGGCTGTGCCCAACGCGCGCTGTAACACCGATATCAAGATGCCACGATCGGTTCTGCGCGGCACGGGTGTGATGTGTGTCGGCGGAGGGCGGGATGCTGGTGGTGCATCGACCATCATATGGGCAAAGAAAAGAAGCCACGCACGCCCGACATCCGCGCTGGGTGGCGAGATGGACAAAGGCGGGCTTGATGCCATCGGTGATCACACAGCGGGTTGGCACGACGGTAGGATTACGGCCCTATGTTCCGCACACCGACTGCCCGCATTATGCCGCGCGGGTCTCGGCCATCGCCAAGATGTTGTCCGAGGTGCTGATCCTTGATTGCCGAAAGGTAGCGCAAGGGCATGACCGGTGGCCCTAATACGCGGCCCTGTTCGCTTGGCAACACGGGCCAGCAGTCAAAATCCCAAGGATTTTGCTCAAACAGGCGGTTTACCGTGGTCGAGCCTGCGACAGTCATCTTGCTGCGGCATCTGCCGGCACGTCACCTGATGCAGCTGTCATTTCGAAGCAGTTGAAAGACCGCAAGGTTTCAACTTGAGCGCGCACCTGACGTAATGCGCCGTGGAAATATCGCTGTATGAATGCAGATCGATGGCTAAACGCAGGGTGGCCGATTGTACATACTGTCGAGCTTCTGGATTGGGCAACGGTGGTCCAAAACACCTGCTTGTGACAGCAACGGGAAAAGATCAGGAGATCCTATTTTGCTGAAAACGTCGCAATTTTGGCCGGATTCGATCCTATTCAGAACAGAATTTTGAGGGAATGTGATGCTAGTCGGTTGATCTTGGTCTCGGGATGCTTTGTGGCTGCCTGTCGTGGCGTCAGCGGCGCATCTGCCAGGATACAAGTCTGACACGGGCTGGATACAGGCGATCAGAACCCGCGGGGCTGGGAGGCTGTCGGCGTCTGGATATCGAGGGCGTGGCTTTTTGGCACAGGTGCGCTGATTGCGCGGATCTGGTGCTGGCTGCGCGCATTGCCTTTTTGACGCGCAAGGCGAGCGCATCGATCATAGAAGAATCGAAATTTTCGCGCGGCTGGGGGAATGGCCGCGCAGAGGCTTATCGGCTGGGTCCGCCGCGCTGTTTTCTGATCGCCGGATTCACTCACCAGTGGACAGGGTTTGGTCGGTGTCTAAGAATAGTTTTGATTTGGCGGTCTGAGCCAGGCATTTTCTAGGCGCTTTTGTTAATTTCTTGATGATCTCAGCAACGGGTCTTCATCCTCAGATCATCAATGTCTTTTCCTTTGGATGTATTGCGGATCAGACATTTGTGTTTTCGTTGAGGCCTCGTTCCAGGAGTGTAGGGGTGCGCGAAGAGCGTTCGGCGGCAGCTCGCGGGGCGTCTCTCATGGTGCAAATTCTTGCCTTGTCGTAGGTCAAGGTGAGAAAGCCTTTTTCGAATAGGGCTTCAGGTAATCAAGATCGCATCGTGACAGGCCGCGCTGTTTTTTGAAGCTTAGGGCAAGGTAAATGCGTTTGCGCTCAACCAGCGTCACAGGATTGAAGTGTCTGTTTGCCGATCACGGGTAATGCTTCCAATCCTTGCGGCTGCGCAGATCGAAGACATTTTGGCGGGGCGTTTTCAATGGATATTCTATTCTTGATCTGGCGCACGCCGCCGCTCGATTGCCATAGGCTTGCGCCGTTTGCTTTGACATAGGCGGGTGTGAAGGTCGCCACGATTCTCTTATCTGCATAGTATATGCTGGTAGAATCACTCCGGGCTGACGCTTGGGCTCCACCATGCTTTTCAGATGCACCCGTGATTTTTGCTCAGGGCTCCAGTCTTCGCGCTGCATTTTTTAAATCCAGTCACGTCCGCAATCGCAAAAGGGTCCGGCGAATTTGTGCTGCCGTACACAGCGGCGATGCGCCTGGCTTGGGGCGATATCGCGCGCAGACCTGCGTTACGCTTAAGCTCCCGGCATTGTCCGATTTGTTTACTGCAGATCTTGGTCTGCATGGCGCTTGCGTCAACAGCTTTCTTCAATGCAATAAACTTGGTTCACAGCTCACGTTTTCAGTGAGGGTGATAGGCTGCGCATTCGTGTTCTTTACTTTCGACGGTGTTAGAGCACTTTGGGCATCGCTTGCTCACGCATCATACGCGTGGGGTACAGTTTGCACTGAGCGAAGTTGAATGTCCGGGATGCAGATTACGCCTTTGACGGGCGATGTGTCTTGCAAAGGGGTGGCGAACGATGTGGCGGCTTCTCGAGTTGCAGCGCCGGATCGGCAAACCTCGGTCGTGCTTTCTGACGGATGACACGGAACAGGGGATTCGTGCGGGGTTGTCTCCACGCCTTGACAGGGCTGCGCGCCCTTCTCTTCAAGGAATGTGCGGTGTTATGCAGCAAGACGGCGTGTTGATCATGTCCTGCTCGGTGGAATTTTGGGATCTTCGGCGCGCCGATCTTATTCTTTGGCGAATGGGGTGCGGATTGTCATGGTTTGTATCGGCCAGGGTCGGGTGCGTGGCACGCAAGGTGGCTTTAGGGGCGCACTGCGAACGCTGGAAGCACGTTGTTAAGGTTGTAAGCTTGGCAGAAAGGAGGAGGGGTTTTCCTGCCACGCCTCTCCGATGTGAAACAGCGTTGATTCGGAGCGGTGTCAACGGATACAGGGCAATTCATCCGCCGTGATCCTTGCCTCATGGGCTTTGGAAAGCGCGAGTTTCGACTGTAGTCCACATCTGAATATCAGAGTGCGAATAAGGGACTCTGGTAGTTGCTGTCCCATTTAGGAGGCTCGACAGGTGCGCTCAGATGAGGATGACTCCTGGGCGAAACTGGGTTTTGTGGCGGATCGCGGCATACTAAATTAGACAAATCCGTGATGTTCGGCTATTGACCAGATCGCGGAACCTTCTGGCCGTGGTGTTTTGCCAATGTCTGCCCAACGAGACCTATCGCTACATATGGAAAAACGGAGAGATGCTATGCATTCGCTTGTGTTGCTGGGGTTTTTGGCCGCCAAGATCTGACGGTCGAAGTGCGGGAGAATGCGCTTGTTTGTTGGCGGCGCGCACCTGAAGAAAGGGGAGGCAGGCGCAGCTATCTGCATCGCGGTTCGAACTGGTGCGTTTGAACGCTCGCTTTGCCTTGGCTGTCATGTCGCGTCACAAGGTAGCAGCCATGCCGATCGGAATGCCTGCATATCGATCTCAAGCGCGAGATCCGAGATAGTTTGAAGCCGCACGACCGTAATCCGATTGCCATGCATCATCGCAGGCCGCGACCGACAAGGCATGTGGTGAGCAAAGGCTGTCAACTACCTGATTGCAACCAAAGAACGCGGGTCTGCGGGGTTAAACCTGCAGGCCCGATCCGTCGGCGGCCAAACGAATAGCCACTGCCCAAGGCATAGCGTGCGTTATTGCCAAGACGACCAGCAGATCCAAGGGGAGCCGGCCGGCATCGCATGCAACACGGTCAAAGGGTCCCCGCCAATACGGGCACCAGGCATAAGCAGGGTCATTTCCGTAGCGTGGCATAACCATGCTTGCCCTGTCATATTGGGCAGCCGAAACTGGAACCAGCGCCGGTCCGATTCTGCTGCATAGCGTCCATGGCCCATGTAGGATGGAGCCAAGCGATTGCCAACGATGGCGACGATAACCAATGTGACAGGATCACAACATGCGACATAAACCCCAAAGTACCGCTTCGGCGAACGCGGCGAGCAGGGTGGCCGAAGGTGAGGAGGCACTGACAACAATGCGCATAGGCAGAAAACGGTGTCATTGGCACCTTTTTAAAAGGCAGTCGATCACGCGCCGCCCGGTATGTTCGATAGGTCCCCGCAGTGATTAACAGCATGCAGATGTATTTTTCATCTCGAGATAATCATCGATCCGTGGCGGCTGCTTCGCGGCAGCCGGATTTGGCTTTGACGCCTGCCGGAAGGGTGCCCTCGGTCGAGATGATGCCGGTGGTTTATGCCACGTCCGTATTCCAGCGCATCGGCGGACTTTGTAGCGCGGCTCAGGTTCGCGTGCTAGATAGGCGGCAAGCGAAGATCGGTGTCGTTGGCCAGCGCGATCACCTGTCACATCGTCGAAACTTGAACGCGGAGCAAAGGGGCCAAAGGTCTCCATCGGTCGCCAGATCATGTCGCGGGTGGCACCGTGAGATCGTGGGCGACAGAAAAGTTCCGGCCCTGAAAGGCTGCCACCCATTAATGATTGCGCCCTTGGCGGTGGCATCGCACATGGCTTTGCACTTTCTTGATGGCCGCTTGCGTTGATTAGCGACGCCAGTGTCGTCCCTGCTTCCAACCGTCTTCGCTTGGAGTTTGCCCACGGCGTCTTTTTCAGCTTGGCGCAACGCGTCCATAGACCGGCTTGCACTAGATGCGTTGGGGCACCGCAGGTTGTCCGTTGTTACGGAACTTCACATGATGGCACATTCTACGGGGCATCCAGATGGCATCGTGAACACAATGAACGGTGCGTTTCCGCAGTTTTCATGGGGCATTCATCCCTGATCGGCGGTTGACGCACAGGATGCGACGACATTGGGGTGGAACCCGGTAAAGCTTAGCTTTGCGGACGGTGCGGGTTTTCGCAGATCCTTGCCGGTCTCTGAGGCTCTGTTGTGGTAGATGTTCAGAAGCCGGCGGGAATGCAGCAGCGTTCTGCCGCAACCCATCGCGCGCTGACAGAGGCGTCAGCTGGAGGGCGCAGAGAGCGCACCGCCAGCCAGCGCCGTGCCACCTTGCGCGTGATCATTGCAGGTCGGGAAATTCCAGCGGTGATGGATGCGGCCACGCATGGGCTGCTTAATCACGTGATGCGCTTGTCAGCTGATGACGGGGAATGGTTCGGCCATAGTGCGCTTGGCTCTTCGCAGAACTCGATGAAAGCGGCGACTAGGCGATTTCCACCTTGGCGCTCGCAGCGGTTTGCTTGTTCGGCGGTCAGGATGCGTCAGCAGATCTCCGTGTTCTCGATAGGTCGAACCAGCGGCGCCGGATCGTTGCGCGCTCCTTGCTGTATGGTTTTTCGCAATCCTTCTGCGCGTTTTCTGCGCGGCAATTGCATTGGCTACCTGTGCACGGCTTCAGATCGGCGACACGTGGCCAACTCGCCGCGCGCTGGATTCGTGACCGTACAAGTGCCCTGTCTGCTATCACCCTACGCCGTTGATCTAGCCTTTCAGCAGCAGTGACGGGTCCTTGAGCAGGGATTTTCACCAGGTCTGTTGCTGTCGAGCCTGGCGCGTTCCTCCAATTATTCAGGTGGCAGGCAAAGCATCTGACGCTAGGCTTGGTCCAGAGCAGGAGGAGAATGTGATGACTGATCCTGGATGATGCCTATGCAAACGGGCCATATTTCGGGTCGCTGGATTTTCCGGTTGGGCGCGCGCTTGGGCCGAGGGCCTGGCGAAGGGTTGCTGGAACAGGGAGTGGAGATCTGGACCTGTCTATGGCGATGTTGCGGTCCATTGGCGGTTCGATCTGTTCCTCCGGAGCAGCGGCAAAGGGCTGATGGGTTTTTGTCCATGGGGGCTAACTGGCTGCGGCTTTGACAACAGCTCGGTCGCATCTCGGCAGCAGGGGTCGCTGGTCACAGGGTTGGGCGGTGGCCATGCCGTCCCTATGGAAATCTGTGGCCACGGTGCGGATTGGCGATATCAAGCAGCGATCGCGCGCGAATGCGGTTTACAGCGGCTGCGGCTATGGTCGCAGGCCGGTGTTCTCGCGGGAATTCTGCGGGTGGTCATCTTGTAGCCGTATGCTGGACAAGGTTTTTTGCGACGCTTTAGCAGGCCCGTATCCAGCATGTCATGCGATTCGCCTGTCCGGATTTTGCGCCGCTCTTGCGGAACCACATGAAATACGACTTCCGGTGGATGAGGAGGCGGCGTTTGGCGGAAAGCCCGATGTTTGGCTGCCAAGGATTCGTACCGTCAAGTCTGGGTCGGGGTTTCCGAGAAGTCCGGTATTTCTGGATGCAGGGCCCGCTGGCTTGCCGAGGCATGGGGCTTGCGCGCATGTCTGACGAAGGATTAACATCATTTCATGTGATCGGACGGCTTGGCAGACCCGCGAAGCAGATGATCAACGTCTGTTTGTCTGACTGCTGTAACAAATCCTGGCTTTGGCTTGGCGATTTCTTCAAGGTAGACCATGCCAAATTCAGAAGCGAAGCCACATTTTTGAAGTTGGCAGACAGGGTATTTCCACAGTGACCCGATCAGCAGATTGCCCAGGCGTCCTGTAAACGCAGATTTCGCGCACGTGACGGTCATAGCAATGCAAATCTCGTCCCTGGGCAGGCGCCGGGTTCCTTACGCATCGATGGCGCATTAAGGCCGGCCGCCGCTGGGATGTTGGTCTGTCAGGCAGCATGTCATTTGCGCTATGGCGGGGGCGCTGGTTCGCGCATGTGTGCATCCTCATAGTCGTGCCCCGGTGCGAACCATGCGCTGCTCGTCTTCGCGGGCGGAGCTCACTGTTTCTGGAGGAGGAAGGCCTGTGGCCGAAGCCGGCCGGCAAAGCGAAACAGCGTGGAAGCGAAAGGTTGAGGGAATGTGAAATTGGGCTTAACGATGTTTTTCCACGCGGGCACGTCGTCGATCTTGGCGCTTCTCGGGATGGATGCGGTCAGTAATATATCGACATTCTGATCACCGTGGCCAGTTCGTCACGCCTCGCGCCGGTGGGCGCATGGCTGGATAATCGGCCCCGGTTAAAGCTGCCAGAACATCTGTCGCGGGACTAGCGCTGAGAATGTGTCGCCGCGTTATCGCCCATCTCGTAGGCTTGCGGCCGCTCAGCGCGGAGATCGAAAAAGCCGCAGGCGGACGCAGTCCTGAGCGATTGGCAGCGTCCAGCGTCGAGACTGTCGCTTTCCTGCGCTCGTAGAGCCGGATTGCTCTGAAATGCTGACCTGGCATCGCGTCCTGATACAGGTTGTTGATCGGGTTTTTCGTGAAGTGGCGACACGCCGATCGCGCATACTTTCACGCCGGTTTCAATGTCGAATATAATCCGGGTACGGGACGGTTGCGCTGGCCGGATCTTGCGGGGATCATGGCCTGCAATGCCTTTGCAGGCATGATTCGCGCAATCCTCGGACAGTCCAGCCATTGGGCGCCGATATGATGGAGACTGTACGTTGCGGGAGCGACACCGGCACGGGGCTGACGCGCCCGTAGGGTCGGCTTGATCCCTCGGTCCCGCAAAGCGCTGGCAGGACCACGGATCGAGCCGCCGGTATCGTTCCGATTCCGCCGCAGCACAGACCCGCCGCGGAACCGCGCACGGTCGCGCTTGGGGGACCCTGCGGTAAGTGGATCGTGTTCACGGATTGCGTGCGGCGGAATGCGGCAGGATCGAACGAAGGGCCGCCATCCGCGAATCATGTGTGTCAGCTTGCCATTAGGACGCCCCGCGGAATCGAGGCTTGGCGCACAGGCCGGTTCCGCATCGGGATGTTTATCGGCCGGACGGGACTGGGCGGTCGTCAGGATCGCCATTTGGTATCCAGTTCTCCTTCAGCATGGGTATGGCCGTGCATTTTGCTGCGGCGGACACGGACGTCATGATCTCGGCTTCTGCGGGTGGCGGCCATACTGGCAAGCACGGTCTTTCGGTCAGGGTGACAATGAGTGCAGGCGCCGGTTTCAGTGCACGACCCCGCGCAATGACAGTCCTGCGGTCAGTTCAGGGGAATCTTTTCGCGGGCAAAGGCTTTGGCGCTTCGGCTGGTCGGTTCTGTGGTCATGAGGAATCACTTTATTGTTGGCAGGCGTGAGAGGGAAAAATTGCAACGGGTCAAACCATGTGACTGCGTGTTTTCGAATGCGCGCTGCTTCCTGCGGACAGACGTAGGCTTCGTACAGTCAGCATTTGATCTTCCGGCGGCAGGGTGGAGTCCTGCTGCGTGATAAGCGGCAGAATTCAGTTCTGTGACGGGGGGTTGTGTCATCGGCGGGTTCCTTTGGGGATTCGTTACGAGGCCCAGGAAATATGGCAAGCATCAGCCTGACATATTGTATCCAATTTTGTTTCACTCGAATCGTGGGCAGGTGCAGAAAAATAGCTGCAGAATCGCCATGAATCGACCAAATATGCAAAAAAGTCCATTTTGGGGAATTTTTCGTCTAGATCGTGGGGGGCTATTATCAAAATGAGAATTGAATGGCTAATTGTCATTTAGGTGGCCAATTTTGGCTCATCTAGGATTTTCTAAAGAATCGGCTTTGGCGACTTCCCTCAAGAATTTTAGAAGTTATATTTTGATTAAACATACAAATTATTTACTGTTGCGAGAGTAAGTTCGTTCGTTGGATGGGCGTCCTGGCGCAGGGGGAATTTTGCATAGCAAATTTCCAGGCGGGCGATATGTCACGCAATGTCACCTCCGTACAGAGGAAGGACCTCATGTCCGATCCTGAGAGAACAAGGCCTTGTTTTTTGCCAGTACAGTTGTGTTCTTGGACGGCCTGTGCCGCCAAACGTTGCCTGACACGAAATTGGCAGGCCGTTCGCTGCACTTGAAGCGATCTTGCGCCCTGCGCCGGCAGCGCTTTGAGATGAGCGGCAAAGCGTTTTCTTGCGGCGTTGCTGGACTCGGCGGGGAGGCGCGAAATGACCAGACTGATCGGCTTTGAACATCAATCACGCTCAGCGTTGTTGGCAGGCGAAAGCTGGTCGGCGGCGGGGACACGACATGGTCGCGCTGACAGAGGCGGCGCTTCGCGTTCGAATGCAACAACCAGACCGGTCGATCAACGCGGCGATTTGGCTACAGGCCGACCGCAGCGCTCGAAGCGGCTGGAGCGCTGGATGCAATGGCGGCCGGTCGTCCGCTTGGGCACTGCTACGCGTGCCGATGGTCATAAGGACATGTATTATAGGCTGGCAAGCCTGACCTGCGGTCGTCGATCCGCACGATTTTTGGTGCCCGATTTACAACGCAACCGTGATCGAGCGTCTGGCATGCGGCGGGTTTCCTGACGGTGGGTGGTCTGACATGGCTGAATTCGCGCAAGAACCGCACGGGCACAATTGCGCATTTCGGTGACCTGCCATAACTTGGCACCTTTGATTACTGCCCTGGGGATCGTCGTCGGGGTCGGTGCGGCTGTCGGGGCGGCTGTGTCGCGCAATCGATGGGGTCGGATACCGGGCGGTCGATCCGCCTGCTGCTGCCGCTTTGTGGCGGCGTAACCGGGATAAGGGCACCCAACACGGGTGGTCGGCTATGCGGGTGATGCAGCTGTCCTTTTCGGCGGATAAACGTCGGCCCGATGGCCGCATGCGCGCGATTTGTGCCGCATCTGACCGTGAATTTCGGGCCATGACCCCAAGACCCTACCTCATTCGACAGAGCCGGTTCCGGATTCGAAGCGGCCCTGACCGGTAATGTCAAAAGGGCTGCGTATGGGCATCCCCATCCCAACTATTTCTTCGATGACATAGATACAGAGGTCATGCTGCCTTGGAAGAAGCGATGGCGGTTTCTTGTGGCGCTTCGCGCGCGGTTTTGGTGCCGGTTTACCCTGCGCTGATGGCGGATATAAGCGCTCTGGTGGAATTGTTTCACGCTGCGAAGGGGCGGCGATACATGCGCCATGTGCGTGAGGCACCGCACGGTTAGATATGGCGGTGCACCTGAGTGGCGCGCCTTTATGGCGGTAGCGCGATCGCGCGGTCAATTGTATTCCGGAGGGGTTTGAACGGCGCGGCGCGATCCTGCAATTCCTTTACAGCTGAGGGTGTTCGGGGGCATGCGAGTGTTCGCCGCCCCCGCGCTGCGGACAAGGCTCGAACGCTTCATGAAAAAATCGATGGCGGAGCTCGAAGGCGCGAATTCGAGGCATTTATGAACGTATCCGTTAATACCGTCGGCCATTACTGGCCTGCCATCTGCCTCCGTGCCCTGCGCTTCGATAGCAACGGGCTTCCGATCCGGAGCGCTGATTATGGCCGCCATTTGCTGAGGAGGTGTGGCTTCAGGTCGCGGAATGCCTATCAGTTGACCGGACTGGCACTGCGTACGTCGACTAGCTGACGCGGCAATGGCTAAAAAATCACGCGCGCCGGACCGCGGCGGCGCGGTGATTGGCCGGGCCACGTGTCAGGCTTAGGTGAACGAGTGTTTTTAGCAATCATGCAATGCACGCCCTTGTTGCCGTTCACCGTTTGCGTGATCCGCAGATCCGGCTGCAGCCGAACACAAGGTATAGGCGTTTTCGCTGAGAGACGCTGCTTTTCGCCGAGCAGGAAATCATGTCTTGCAGGCGCGACGACGCATTGATCACGATCGGGGTCTATGCCATTGTAATATAGTGATCGGGTGTCTCTGCCCGCGGTAGACCGAATTTCAGAATCCTTGTCAGGACGGAGAACTGTAAATCGCTTTCGGGCGGTTTGATGGCCGTCACGCAGCTTCGCCGTCACCTGCGCGCGTGCCCGTCGCCGCAGAGAACATTGCCGGCCGGGCACAAAACCGGCAGGAACAACGTCGTGCGCGCACGCAGCTTTCCTTGTTGTCCGAGATTGCGCATGATGCGCGTGGCTGGTCGATGAAATCCGCTCCAGGCAGGTGGTGGCCGCAACGCCCAATCAGGCCAAAGACGGTGCCCGTGGAAGTCAGCCCCAATGGCCGATGGCCGGTATTTGCGGCGCATCCAGCGGAATGGTAATATGGCGCAGGGTGTGGAAATCATCGATCAGTGTTTTCCGCGCCAGCGGACGGATGACGTTGTTCCCCAGTCGGTGGCAGAGCGACCCGGTTTGATCCGCACCTCCAGCAGTCGGCCGGCAATCGCTCCTCGATGGCGAAGGGTCGGTCATGATATGTCGGGCAAGGCGGTCCGCCCAGAATCGGGCGTGAATGTCGCAGAGTTCGGGCGTACGTAAAACCGGCGGGTGGGAGGATCTGGTTGGCGCCACTGGCGTACGGATGGTGACGGTATCACAGACTGTACCGTGAGTTTGCGCGGCAAGTGGCGTCAAAGTGCCCCAGTGGAGGTTTCGGGGAAGCTTGAGTTGATGATTGCCGCTTTGAGTGTCTTTCAAATATTGTGGAAGAATGGGAATTGGTGGCGGGGCGTGCCTTGGGCATTTGTTTGCGGTGGCATTGTGTAGGACGGGTCCGCGCCGACAACAAGTGCAGCTCCGGCAAAGGTTGTGGTGTCGGGCGTTCGGCAAACAGAAAGTATCCGAGCCCGACGCAATCAAGCAGCGTCAGAAAATCAAGCGGTGCAAGCGCCGCGCCTCGCGGTCTGGTGCGCGCGGGATTGATCGGTACTGCCTCGGTGCCGGTAATCCCACAGCGCGATCAGCATCCACTGGCCTGCGTCAGGCTGCACGCCACCAAAGCGCCGTGGGGTCGCCAATGAACGCGATCAGGAAATAGCTGATAGCACTCGGCTGGTCTCTGTCCTCTCGGGATTTGGCAGACGCGACTGTGATTTGTGATTCAGCGGCCAAACAGTGCTCCGATCAGGGTGCAGATGTTAGTAGTCGCTGATCCCTGCGTAGGCCGCAGCATGATGAGTAAGCAATAAAACGACCCGTATGGCGCCAGCGGCGATGCGACGTTTTCGTGCAATACGATCATGCGCGATGGTGCACGAAACACTTGGCAGAAGCAAGCGCTGTGAACTGGTCAAGCGGATTGTGCAAAGCGCGGTAAAGGCCCAGCATCGCGGCCAAGTGAAAACGCCGCCGCGTAGAATCTGCATCGGGGGTGACTGGTCCGGAACGTGCTCGGAAACCCGATGAACAGGGGCAGCAGAAGTACGTGACGATAATTTGCGAATGACGCACAGTGCACAACGGCCGGGCTGTTGCAATCGCTTGTGCCGGCCATCAATCGGCAAACAGACGAAGGCGGCATCATCAGGAGGACCGCGCAGATTGTCCGACGCCACTGCCCCACAGGCGTCATGCGGACCCGCCGGACTAAACGGGCTGGCAGTGCGGGGTATCAAGGCTCCACTGCAGCAAGCGTAAGCGGCACAGGATCAGCAGTGTCTGCTGGAGGAGGAGTACAGGGTCTGGTCATGTCTTTTTTACTGCCATTGTCTGGTCAGGGTTGGCGCGGGATGGCGTCTGGCCTACCGTTTGGGTTTCGCCGTCGCGGTGGCCGTATCTTGGTGATTTGCACCCCGCCCGCTGCTAGGCGGGCGGGTGCCTTTTGAAAGAGGTAGGTCAGGCTGCTTTGCCGTCATGAATGGCGGGGGCCCCCCCGGGGCCACATTTGGGTTCAGGCAGTAGCGATTGTAGGCTTGCCGATCCGCAGTACTTTGGCCATCCTCAACGGTTGCCCACGATCTGCATGGACAGCGGCAGCCCGCTTGCTGAAAGCTGTGGGGATAGACATGGGCCGGGTTTTCGGTCCTTGAACGGCTGGGTCTGGATCGCCGCAGCGGCGGCACTTCGGGATCAATCTGTCGAAGCGGCGCCGCAGGAGCGAGCGTGATGCAGGCGTGATCGCGTGTATTTACCAGCCCCCTCCCCCGGGTGCCCCCGAAAGGGTTGTTCATGGGAACGACAACCTGCGCCGACCTTCAATGCCTGCATCAGGTCCGATGCAGAAAGCGCAACGGCATGCGGCGAATTGTAAACGGCCATAGTCAGCGGTCGCGATTTCAATGTTTGGCTTCGTGGATCGCGTAAGGATTCCGACGGATGATACCGGCAACCGCGTTGAAGCGATCATAGTCCGGCAGCCGTCAGATCTCCCGTCGCCCTAACTCGGGTTAGTAGCGGATAGGGTTTCAGTGCCGTCCGTTTCGTGCAACTCAATCCGGCGACACCTTGCGGAAAAAATGAGTGGAAGCGAATTATCCCTTCGATACCGTCTTCAAGGCCCGCTTAGGAAATCAATTCGAGCCAGGATCGGCGAGGCGGGATCAAGTGGATCGTAAGCCGCATGACCTGCATTGGTGGGCTGGTGTCATCACGCTCCAGGCGGGGGGCCGGGCATGGTCCGCGTGAAGGACAGGGTGGAAGATACGCCGCGAGACACCAGACATATGTCGGTTTAAGAACCGACCGTTCCCGCAGTAGGATGCGGGGACCACGGATCGACGCCTGTATCCGAACCATGGCCTGCGTAACAAACGCCTGCCGCCACGCAGCACTGATCCGACGATGAACCGGCCGGGGATGTGATCAGGGTTTCCACGGTTTGCGTGCGGTGGAAACGGAAGGTCAAAAGCAGGGCCACCAACGGCGACTTCATGCGTTGCAGTCTTGCAATCAGGAACGCGGCGCCGGAATGCAGTTTTCCCGCCACACGCAAGTCCGGTGGCAGGTACGTTTATTGCGCAGGAGTTTTTTGGAATGGCAGGTCGTGAAGAATGCGCCTGTGTCATAGATAGTCTTCCTAGCGCGTAGGGGATTCCCTGGATCGGGGCCCTTGTCGATGCCTTTGCCGAAATGGCAAATCAGCGGGCCTCGGCCATCGGCCACGCACGCTCTTTCGTGACGGTGATAAGCTGTGAAATGTATCGTCATCGGCAGGATTCGCGCCAACGCATCCTCTGCAAGATGCGCGCGGTCCGACGCCGCTGCGCAGCATAGCGCCTGCATCAACATCGATCTCGCTCAGTGCGTCGTGGGGATGATGGTAATCAAATGTTATCGGGCATGTCATGCGATCCTTGTATGGGGTCAAGCAGTAGATATTGGCGGTTCGTCAACGCGTCAGATCAGTGATGCGGCAGCGAGCGCACACTTGCCTTCAAGCTCGATGGAAAACCGCCGTCGACAATCGGGCTTTGCGGTCGTCTGAATGGGAAGTCCCGCGCGGCGGGCAATGCGGGCGACGGTCGTTGCGGGATCGGTGGGATGCTGGTCATGTCGAATCTCCTGTCTGGCTGCGGTGAGACGCGTTGCTGTCCTGGTGCGGAGGATGGAGAATGCGACGACCTTTGCGGAGGCACACCTGCATTTCGTATGCCATTAATTTCCAAACAGTGCAAGATTGTATCAATTGGCTGCGCCTGCAGCAAAAAAGATGATTCCGCCAGATGTGCCTGAATCATGTCGCGCGCACAGGGTGCGTGGCGGGTGTTTAATCCAGTGATAGTTGATTCTATGCCAATAATCCTTTTTTAATGGAGTAATGATATTTTGACTACTCATCCTGTTGAAGATGGGATCTGCATTGCC
>Ga0163217_1073641_pt1 | contig 18570 bp, 9 predicted proteins | sample SynspAceP_FD_185933 | JGI IMG/M metagenome (GOLD analysis project Ga0163217, IMG submission 185933) | Saline lake microbial communities from Ace Lake in Antarctica - Synechococcus sp. Ace-P (PacBio error correction) | ecosystem: Environmental > Aquatic > Non-marine Saline and Alkaline > Saline ...
TGGTAAAAAAAAAGGAGGAGATAAAAAAAAAATTGTTCCCCCCCCCCCGAACCCTTAAAAAACACCCAAAGGAAAAATCCGGGGGGGAAAAGGTTTGGCCGCAGACCTTGCTGGTTGGGCCACTTCCAAAAGAATCTCCGAAAACTGGAAAAAACATGGGGCCCGATTTTTTTTAAGGTTGGGAAGACGGAAAATACCTATAAATTAACAGAAATCAAATCGGGGGCAATCGGTCAACCGAACTGGGAAGAAAGGAAATTGGAACCGTGCGGGCTAAAAATAGATTGGAAATATGGAAAATGGTATTTACATGCGAGTTGCCTCACATTTGGCCGCTGCCATACTTTCAAAAAGATTTTGATACCATTGGGGCAAAGCCAGTAGAAAAAATCAATGAAGGAATCGAGGTGCCTTTTTTGAAGCCCGAGACCCAAAGGGTAATTGATTCTTGGTTGTAGAGGCTGACCGCCGCCAGTTTTTTTGACCAAAAGATGGATGTGTTCTTTAAATGGCAAAAGGAACTCCCAAACAAGTCGGTTAAAACCTAGGAAATCGAGTTATATCGGTGGCCAGCACTTTATTCTGCGAACCTGAAACCGTGGGAAGCCTTTAGATCGGGTAGAAGTCCATTCCAATCACCACGTTACCAATTTGAGAAGTCAGTCAATACCCTGAGGGCAACGACTTTTTGGAAGGTGTCCCATTTGAAATGAAAGTGGTTACTCTATATGGTACTGCCTGAATAGTATGGGTAGGTGTGGTTTCCTGGCTTCCGGAAGAAATGATTTTAAGAGAAATCTTAAGAATTCATTAACCTAGATGATAATGAGTAATTGCAAATTTTGTTGCTTAACCATGAAAAACAAAGAGCTGACAGAATCGTCCCGATTAAATAATGAAGTAGATGATTGATATGTTGCGCAAGTGAGTTCCCAGCCCTATTTCGAAAAATCTTCGATGAATCCTCAAGTACTCCTGTAAGAAACCGTTCCACCGACAGTAGTTTGCTAAGATCAAAAAAGCTCTCCAAAGCAAATACAAGGTTCATTTCATTTCTTTTGATCACAAAAGAGGAATAACGCCTGCTATCTACGGTTTCCAAATACGAAAAACTGATTGGCTGGCTATATGAGCAAGACTTCAACAAAACCATCGATTCCTCAAATCGAGATACCTAGACATTCTTTGATTGTTCTCGGAGCCGATGGGGAGAAAAAAATCCATAAAAAAGCTACCTCTCGAATTTGCAAATGTTGTCGATCCGATCTCAGATGTGTAAAAGATTCGCGGCCGCCAAAATCCATCAGAGAATATCAACTTGCCTCCTTAATGTTCCGGAGTACTCGATTATTCCTGCATTGGATTCTTGAGCCAGGAGTAAAGTCAAGGAATCCCATTGCTCATTTCCCAGAGAAGGGAAAAGCAAATTCAATCCTCAAATAGACGATAGCCCATTGTGAACTTCTGGCGATGATGATAAAGCGTAATATAAACTAAAAGACAAAGCTCAAACAGGCTGCCAGAATCTCCAAACCTAGAATACAATTGGACTACTTCGCTTGGTTTGGCGCAGGCTATTCTGCTCGTTTTATTATCAGTTGATTAGCTCAGAGAAAGCAGGGAAAGTACTTTCGCTTTAATGTTCTGCACTAACAATCCTAGCTTCTTTCCTTTTGATGGTTTTCTTAAGGGCACTTATCGACATAATTCGTGATCGTAGGGGACAGGTGTTTTGGTAATTATACTATATCCGGAACCTCCATTACAGCATGCTTGGGAAAATTTTCCCAATTGATTAGATGCTCAATTGTATGATTCCCCTTTGTCTTTTTTGGATATCTTTTTCTCAGGAGATTTTCCTTTCCAGCCTTTTTCTAATCCAAAGATTGGAACTTTAAATTGCTGACTTGGAAAGTATCGGTCAGCGTGTTTTACCAGGAGGTTTTTCGCTCAGTGTAATTATGCCGAGCAAAAAAGAGTCTCATTTCCCAATAGTTTTGGTATATTCAGTAATTGTTGTGCCGTGATGATTGCTTCCTATGCGATTTTTCAGAAAGAAGATGCTGTCTTTATTTATTGTCCAGGCATCGGATCTTAGTTTATGCCTCGAAATATCATATGAAAAAAAACAATAAAATTTCTATTTTCAAAATCTTACTGATCGAACATCAAATCCTATCGAAGCTCTTTTGGATCTATTACGGCATTCGTTTTTAATTCCAATCTGGAAATTCCTTTTTTTTTGGGTCTGTACTAGAAGCCCATGACAGCCCAGATAGCTCAAATCAGCAAAGAAATCTCGATACGGCGACTGGATTCACACCGCAGCTGAATGGGGATTTTTCACTACCATAGCCACCCGGTGACTTATTGGTCACAGCATTCGTATCAGAATTTGGGGTAAACGCCATGGCAGCCCGGTTTTTCTACAAATTGCAGTTATACTCAGATTTCCTGATTTCAAAACTGGCAAATACTGTTCAAACTCTCGACCAGCCTTCCTTTCAGCCTGCTTTTACAGTTCATTTCCAAGCAAGTAATCATCGGAATCGTGCTTTGACCACAAGACACTAATTTAGCCACACATTTGGCAGCGATGTATTTTTGGTTTAGTTATCAGAAATCAAAAAAGCATTCCCTCGATGTTATCCTAATGTTTTTTTAGGTGGGTTTTTGACCAAAGGTCCGTCGCTTAGGATAGTTCCATAATCAAAGTGGCATTCTATGATTCAAGCACAAAACCTGGCCGAAATTCAACGGCAAAGCATGCTTGGAATGGGCTTGATGCTATCTAGCAATTGGGCTTATTTGGTTGTGCAACTTATCTGGAGGAGGGCAATTTCTCGACTATTTCCTTTTTAAAGCATACGATCCAGCGACTTGCGACAGACACATTTCAGTCGGGTCAACCGTTTTGGTATCCTTGTCTTGATCGTAACTGCCTTTCCCTTGTTTTTGAATTTGCCTTCAAAAATCGTTTGGTAGCAAAAACAAGGCAACTCAACTCGCTCTATTTTGGCTGTGGTGAAATGGTTCCTGTCTTTCTTCTCAATGATCAGTCCAAACTATGCTTATATCCTTCTGTAATATTCTGGTTTTGGCCTTTGGGGCGTTTTAGCCATGGGATCAGCTTTCGGTCGCGACCATCACAAAAAATGGGAGATCGTACAATTCCAGCTTCTTTGGTTTTGGTAATATGGGCTAATTGCTTTCCATGGATTTGATTCTAGAATCGTTTAAACCTATAAATTTTACTTTCCTATGGTTACTGATTGGATCATGGCTGGGATTTAATTCAGGATTCTCGAAAAGATCGAGTGATGATCAATTCCGTGTATGACTACGGGGATCGGTTGATGCTTTTCGTATTTTTTCAGTGGCAACCCTGGCGTCGTCCAATGATACTAGAAGGGTAGCGAAATGGATCACCAATCAAGAGCGAAATGATCAGTTAATTAACCATATATAACAAACACTTCCCTCATTCCGTTTCAACGAATTGAAATGCTAATCGCTCAAATTTATGATGGTGATGAAAAGCCTAAACCGAGAGACCCAATTTCAAGAAGGATAAAGCTGGAACCGAAACATTGATTAATTGAAAAACTGATCCGAATGGATTCAGCAAAGCAGTCATAAAAAAAGGGTTTGGATCTCAAAAACTAAAAAGAAACTTCTGAAACTTCCTCAGATTTAGTGGTAGCTTCAGGGTGAAATTGACGGATGGGAAACTCCATCGAATAGAACCCTAAACGAATAGTTTCGATGCGAATTTAGTATAAGTAGATGAGCCAGGGATTCCGGTTTTTAAAGCAAGGGCTGAAGAGGAATCCACGCAGTGAATGTGCCGATATGAAAAAAGGCTTGGAATTAGCAACTTCGGGCAATATGACTTTTACTCTAGACTGATCTTCCCCTTTAATGCATTGAAAAGTCTTTGGAAGTTTAAAAAAAAGATCATAAAGACACCCCGATTATATTTCCACTGCGAAAGATACGAACAACGAAACGTTTGGATTGCAGTCATGGGCAAATGATTACTCAAAAAGTCCCTTCACTCGAGGAATTTATTAGAGCGTGTTCGTGTACAGCTCGAGCAAAGTGGGTGAGCTCAGAATTTTCACCCTTGAGCCAAAAAGCTACTTTTCCAGAAAGGCACCAAGTAATTAAAAGGCAATGTTGAATCCACTGACTCAAAAGGAGTTTGCACTTCTTGAAATATCGTAGTCAAGAAACAAAAAAATAGAGTAGCCCGCCGTACACTAATCATTGAAAAGTATGGAAATAACCACTTTGAAAATCAACACGGGTATTGTTTTTATCAAAGCGCTCGTAAAAAAGCTAGATCTCCATGATAGGATGGATATATCAAACAGTGCGGGAGTCGGTTATAGGCCTAAGGAACTATGAAAAATAAAAAATCATACCCGGGAGCGGATTGCAACGTAGACTACTGGGGTGACAGCCCATGATCTGTGCTAAGTAGTCTTCTGAATAATTATCTGGTGTGAATTATTCGGTTAATTCAAAATAGTGAAAGCGCACTTTGGCGGAAGTTGAGGCCATCTCGAGAAAGATCTTCCTAATTGATGGGGATTTGATTTCTCCATAAAATGATGGCCAGAAGCAGAGCATGTCCCATCATTCAGCTAAACAATCCGATTTTTAATAGAGATCGTAGATGTCCATGTTATACGATGGATCGTTCTCCAAACCATCCTAAGAAATCATTGACTTTTTTTACCAGATCGAACCTCAAGAGAGGAATGCGTTCAACGTTGAGGATTGCAATGTGAAGAATCCGGCAAATGCCCAAATCCCACTCAAGCATGAAGGTAAAAGTAAGAAGGTTTATCTTGTGGCTACCTCATTGAGGATGTAATCGCAAATTTGCTTCAAAAATCTTTTGAAATATTCCTAAACTTTCCCCTCTACCCGCCATTTAATTTCACTTTTCTAGCGATGCGATATTTCGTCGTAAAACGCATCGCCCGCCTATGCAAAAAATCCAATGAAGCCTAACGCATTACTCAAAAAAAAATTTTAAAACGAACCCGTAACCGCTCACTGAGCAAGAGATGAAATCGGTCACTTTCGCGATCGATCAATGTAATAGCTTTCTAGACTGGAGCAATCGCTCACAAAGAAAAAACAATAAACCTCAAATCTTCACATGACCTCGTACCCTCTGCTGTTCTTCGAGGGACTTTGGAAGTACTTATTCGAAAACCTAAAGAAAACTTCTGAAAGTATGAATCCAAAATTCGACAGCGCTCCAGAGTAAATTGATCGGAATGCAAGAAGATATGACAGCTTTTGGATTTGCTCCGTGGCAAATTTCCAAAAAAACTCGATACTTGTCATTCGATTTACTTGAGTTTTGGTCGCAACGTCCGTCAGAAATGTCCCTCAAGATAAGCAGGCAAATTGATTTTGAAAACCAATCTTACCTTACCTCTTATTCTAGAGGTGAAATACGAAAGTCACTTCTAGATGAATTTGACAAAACCTTCTTCAAAATTCGCGTAAATAACTTCGGATAAGATACGTTGATTTCCACATGCGGTAGGAATTCATCAAGGAATCGCCTATAAACATCACTGGTTTGAGGATCAGAGTGGTATAGACAAAGTCCTTAGCGTCGAATTTTTGATCCATTTTTAGAGACACTCAGCTTTTTCGGAAAAAACCTGTTCCGGGTACTGGGCTGGGGCTAGCAATCGTCAGAAAACCGCTTTGAATCCTAGGGTTTGGTTGAAAGTACAAAGTCAAAAGGTAACAGGTTCTATTTTCGATTGATCTTTCAAGGAAAAGATTTAAGAAAACCTTAGAGACATTCTTATACTAATTGAGGATATTAATGGGATCATTTTGCCCTAACAAAGATTCATTCTATCTAGACGGCATATCATTGGAGTATTTTCAAATAAACTGATCATTTTTTCTGCTGATTTGCTGCCTGGATAGGCTTTGGAACTTTATCATGACACTCTTTCGATTGGAGTCACGTCCCAGAACCTGACCAATAATCAAGCTACAATCATTACCCACTTCACGATAATCTTGCTAACCGAGGATTAAGAAAAATACCTGACCTATTCCTGTAAGCTGGCAGCTGGCAAAATTTCCTGAGTGAAGGAAATTCGTTCGATTTCCAAATTTGGTCTTCGGTAGTTACCACGTTTTGACGACGATACGGGTACTTATTTAACCCTAACAGCTAATCGCCGACGCATCAACGCCCAGGATCAGATTCCTGATGGTTGGTCACAAATCCCTTTATGGGCCATTCAACGGATTAGGAGAAATTTAACCAACTACGTGATCGACTCCAGCCGGGTTTTGAAGATCAATTACTCCATACTGATCGCGGACGACTTCAAGACTGGGTATCCGTCGGCATACTTCCCCGGAAATTGAAAGGATAGTTGAAGTAAACATCCGTGGGTTGGATTTCCTCAATAGCAATGAAAGTAGCCATCAACTCCAAAGCGATTGAAGCATACAGGTGAAGTCGGAATCAGGTTTAACTGATGCGCTCAAAAAAATATTCAATCGCTGTGGTAGTAATTGAGAAAGAACAAAACCCCGAAAGCTTTTTTTATCCGTGGCGAAGCTAGTGAAGAAGCTTGAAGATATTGGAAATATGTAGTTGATAGTCCGAGCCGGAAACGTCCCACTCTAATAAAAAGACATGCTCAAAGTCGACTTCGTCATGGCAAAATCGATTCGTGCAAAGTCACTGCAAAATGGGAAGTAAAAAGTGAACTGGACAGGTGATGAAATGCTCAAAGAGCTGGATTCCAAAGCCTAACTATTGACCGGGTTTAAAAGAACGTCTTGTTGAGATCAATCTTCCTTGCCTGACGGTGTAGTCATCAAACGGGTTTTTGGATCGTCAGAATCTGATTGACCGAAACGACCTTTACGAATCGCCTGAAAACCTGATGTGGTTGTTCAACTGTGATTTTTGTGGTCGTTGTACTTTTGGGAAATATCCGCTCTGTGCCTTGGGTGGCGTCCGTGATCTCTCATTGGAGTTTGCTCTTGCGATTTCAAGTATGTACCTCTTTGAGTCGATCGCCAATTTGATGGTTCTGTGTCGACTTGACTTTGGGATTTAATCATCCGATGTGCGTGATTTATTGTAGAATACATCGCATTTCGAATTAACTAAAATTGGGGAAATCCCAAACAGCTTACAACCTGCCGATAAAATAAGATTGAAAAAAGACGAAGTTTCCCTCAGGAGCTTTCCAAAAATGATGCATTCGCGATTTTGGGCAGATCATTATTACCATCATTGTAAATTAATCCCTCTTTATCCTGAGTGGTGTGGAGGCAAATGTTTCGTCCCATGGCAAAGTATTCAGCTTGCATTAGTAGGTGCAATGATCTTTGGGTTTGACCTACGTGCCGGTGTTTCCTTCTCTAATTTCAAAGAACGACTCCTCCGGGTCCTAAAAATATTCTGTTCGAATTATTAATCGCCGATCAAATAAAGCTATATCCTGCTATCAAAATGGCTTAAGATCAACTAAAGCAAAGTTTTGATTGTAGCAATTTCGCTTTGTGTCACCTCTTTTGTCTTCCAGAATGGGGTCTGAGTTTGTTCCGACACTGAGAAGGAGAATTTTTGTGATCCAGCCCTTTCTTAAAAAAACGGAACTACGCTGACCAATACAGTGGAGACCATGGACGCAGAATTGAGTCGATCTTAAGAAATTTCCGGAGGTGAAGCAAGATCGAACTCGGATTGGGTGCGCGAGATATCCATACAGATCCGATGTCTATGGAAGAGACAGACGGATTGGTGATTTTGCACCAACCTTCTGAGTGGACCCACGGGAAGACCAATAGATGAAATTAAAGCAGATGCTTTTAAAAGATTCTTGAAAAATAATTCCCTGGATTGGAATTGAATTTACCAGCCTATCGAGATCGCTTCAACGAAATTGAATACTGGAAGTCCCGAGCAATTTGGCAGATCAAAGTTTTTGGCGATGATTTGGACGTGTTCTTCAAACTGCTCAACAAATAGAGGCTGCTAATTCAAGTGTAGAACGGTGGCCGCAGAATATCATCGTGGGAAAATGACGGCTTGTCCCTCAAAATGAAAATTGACCATATGACCGTGCCAAAAAGTTGCTCGTATTCGGATGAATATTGAAAGACCTTAAAACAAATCGTGACGAACGGGTTTTGCTGACAAACTGCAGGCTAGAAGTATTTGAAGGAAAACACATTGAAAATTTGGTGTTCGATTTTGAATAAAGAATCCAAAGGTATCAACAACCTTGAAAATGACTGTTCAATTACCGATTGGCGGAATCTATTCCACTTTCCGAATTGGCAACCATCTCCTATACCAATAGCGCCCCTGCAAAAATTCTCCCCAGAAAAATACGCGACGTAGAATCGAATTGAGTAATTGTCGAAATCGAGATTTACAATCTGTGGAAATGAATTCCAAAGCCCATAGTAGCAAAATGAAATTGAGTGCCTGAAGCTACAAATGTAACTTTATGTGAACAATTGAGAAATCTTCAAACAAACACCACAGCCGCTTGAAATAGCAGTTCCGATCGCCTTAATTTTGATTTTGTGCCTTATAATTTTCCTTTCATCAGCCAAGATGCGATAATGATTATTCAGCGATTCCCCTTTCTGCTATCGTGGCGTGTTTCTACTTTGGCTCGAATATGCCATTAGTAATTTCAGCAGGGTGGGATTGTTTTGTAGGAATTTACGCCTTGTTGGGAATCGCGGTATCGAATGGTATCGTATTGATCGACACTAAAAATCAATTGGAATCAAGTTCATCAGATTTGAAAGAGCTTGGAATTGCGAGCCAAGGAGCGTTACGTCCAGTTTGCCTGACTGCTTCTGCGGCAGCTTGGATTCTACCAATGGCAAAATCCTCTCTGCCTGGAGCAGAGTTCAACGGCCTTTACCCACTGTAGATCGGAGCTTGTTCACGCTACATTTTTGACGCTCTCGTTTTACCCCTGTACTATATGTGCTTTCAAAGAGAAAAAGGGGAGATGATTAAATTCAAAATGATCACAGACATTGGTTTATCTTTTTTGTAGCTCCGCTAATGGCAACAAAAGTCGACGCCCTTAACTTGAAAAAGCACTTGAATCTAGCCTGAGGCACAGAAACCTCAGAATCCAAGCTGCAGAAAAATCCACCGAAGTTGCAATGCCTAGACAAAGGAAGTCAGGTTGGAATTGGATAAAACTAACGGTTTACTATGGGTTTGTTGATTAAAAATGATATGCCGAATAACGAGTTTACAACATAGGGTTTGGGAGTAAAGTCAGCCGTTGCATTTTCCTCCTTTTCCCGCCAGAAAAAAATTGCTCAAGATCAAGCACGTTAATTCGACGCAAAGTGTCAGAACTTGAGAAAATGAGTTCGAGGTGAATGAGTAAGCTTCTTGAACCGTACAGTATTCAAAGACCTGATGATAATTATAAATTTCTTGAATAGTCTTTTACGCTGTTTGCAATGCGCCAAGCCAGAAGATTATGAAAACTGGAGAAAACGAATTCATTGGAGAAAATTGACTGCAGGCTGAAAAGCTTCAAGAAGATAAAACTCAAAAAATCCGAAAGCGACATCAAAATTATAAAGTACCTTAGACCAAACTCAAGCTTCAATTGAACTGGGGAATGATTGAAGTGAGTCGAACCCAGACAGATTTAAATTTGGAATAACCAAGAAAGATTGGACTCACAATCCAGGCGTACAATATATGCAGGCGTGTGGCTATTCAAAGCGGGCTCACAGGTACAGGTTTGAAAAAGCGAAAAAGCTGCTTCCCCGATAATCTCATCTGAATTTATCCCGTTGTACCAATCCAGGCCCCAATGCTGCAGTTTACCCAGGTTTCAGACTGGCTTGGCAATCCTTGTTTTTCGGTTCACATCGAGCCCCAATCAAATCCTTTCAATTGCAGGCAAGACCAGATATCGCTGGAATCAAAGAAAGCTAAATCAAATAGGATTCGAAAGTAACTACAGCCAATTACAGAACTCATTGATCCAGCAAGAAGCAAGGTCAATCCGCTACTATGAAATGAGGGGAAGCTCCTTGTCCTGAGCAATTGATCCAACAAGCAACAGCTTTTCCTATCAAGAGGGAGAAAGCGATTTTCTCCAATATCCCTTCAGCTTATTTGGAAAACTCTAAGAATATACACTTCAATACCTGCCAAAAGCAGCCTACGAAACAACGGAACTCATTATGTTTTTGAAAAAAAAAATTACCTAATCGACTGATGAAGACCAAAAATACTTTCCTTCCGTTACTCTTGTGCTTCTGCCGCGGATATTTAACACGCTATTCTTGCGCGGTCAGCAATCTTCCGAAACCGCCGGAATGAAATAAGTAAAGCTTCTAGCGAAGAGGGAATAATTAATGTTGACTTTGGATCAATTTAAATTCATGAACTTATGGCCTGGGGAAATATGGACAGCAAGTCAATTTCTGATGAGATTACTGTTCAAGGTGCAAGTTCGAGTTCCAGTGGAAGAATAACTCAAGAAGTTGACGACTTTCTACGGTGCTATGTAATGATGGAAATTGCTAGAAGGCCAGCCTGTAAAAAAAGGGGAGTTACTAGTTGTTACCGTTGAAAACCCAGAATTATCCTGCTGGCAACAAAAACTATCTTCAGCAAAAGCCAAGTTAAAACTACCTCAAGTCCAGAATATGGATCGGCCAAAAAACGTCGCTTATGGAGAAAGAATTGCTTCTCAAAAAAAATTAATCTAAAGCAGGGGCGATTACCAAGGCACAAGAGCAAAGGCAAGAAAGTTGAAAACGTCAATTGGGATGCTTGACAATGCCAGATGAAACTCCAAACCTGAAATCATCCGTCCAAAAAGCTCCTATATATTTTCTCCCATGCAGGAAATTTGTTACTCGCCATAAATGTGTTCCTTGGAGCTTTTATGCAGCTAAAGATGAGCGGGTGATTGATCAATAGGGCATTCATATGGACTGTGGTCTTGACAAAAAGAAATCAACCCAATGTTAAAAAGGCAATTGGTAGACATTTCGGATCCTGAATTCTTCAGACAACCTTGACCGCAGAAAGTGTTTATCGGTGGGCCAGTCATCAATGAGCCTAGCAAATCATGCTGCATCAGAATTGAAAGATGAATCCGAAAAGAACTGCCCTATGCCAGGATGTTATTGAAAGCAAAAAAATCCAAAAAACTGATCCTGAAGAAGTTGTCAAATCCACAAAACAGCAAGGATTGAGTCTGATAGGCAAAAAAATGTATGGTTCCTTGGTGTAAGAAAAGAAAGAAAATGGGTTTCTTTGAAAATAAAAATCAAACAGGAAATGGTGAACGAAAAAAATTCAGATTTTGGTAGTTCCAAGCTTTCAGTAACTGATCAAAATATTGGTAAAGGGGGATTAATCTTTGTGACAAAATAACATTTTGATATAGTTTTAGAGGAATATTCCCAGATTAAAACCCCCTGTTTTTTAAGTGGAGAATATTTGTTCAGTCTTAATTTTTGATTCCTATCTACTTGAAATAAACTTTTTCAAAGAAAGCTAGCTACCATTAAAATTTGGATATCAACTGATCACAAAACTCCTTAGAATTACTTTCCAACAGGAAAGAAACTAGCATTCAAGCAGTTCATGAACGTATTGCGTCAAGTTAGCAAATACATTGCTCCAGTTATACAAAAAATGCAGAAGAAAGCTGAGGAAAATGCTTAGATAGTGTTTCTGACAACTCTATAATCGCCTCTTTTTACAGATCGGATCCAAGGTCAGTACACTGGTTACAGGATTTCTGTGAACAAATCATTGGATTTCTCCCGAAAGAAAAACACCAGAAACATTTGAATCTTCAGCTCTCATTTATCGAAAAGATACTGGAATCCCAGTTTAAGCAGTGATTTAGCATCAGGAGTGAAATTGGAAATCAGGAGAAAAGCGAAAATTCTTCCTTTTTCAGTGTACATCGATAGTTTTATTCAAAAATCAACAAAACGCTTTAATCTTACACTCAGATTGGAGGAATCTCCGCATCATGGAAGTTGGAGAAATCAATGAAGATACACGCAAAGCAGTGAACGCTCTTGTCAACGTGCAAAAGCCAACTTGAAAAAATGAGTTTGAAAAAAAAATACCCCTAACCGAGAGATTTTAAAGAAAATAACGTCTTAAAGAAATGGACAAGGCGGATAGATAAAGTATTAGCAGTACGAAGCACGAGCGAGCTTCAACGCCGCTGGATTTTGAAAAAAATTCAAAAAAAGATTCAAAATCAACAGCAAAAGAGCGAAAATTAAATCCAGCGAATGCTAGCCGCTGCGGCATCTATTGCCTGATCGGGCTGAAAGTTTATATTTTAATTTCTACCTAATCAAACTCAAGATTTCCGATTTGCCACAAACTGAAATGCCCTATCCCAATTGATCTCCGATTTTTAATATCTACGCTGATGAAAACTAACAACTTTTAAAATGGCAGTATTGATCATGTTTTTGATCATGTGGTGTGTAACGATTATGGTGGCTAGGCCTAAAATGGCCGCCTAGAGGTAAGCCAGTTATTTGAAGAATATAGTTCAGAAAAACTAAACTACCGACGAGGAACAGCAAGAAAACCTATTTCGAAATGGCAAAAGAACCATGCGTGAAACTGAGCGAGATGAACATAACAGAAACCTTTGATTCGAGACTATTTCAAGTTCATTGAAGCTTGAAGTTCAAAAATTCAGAATGCAATATTCGCTCCTTATCCAAATCAATCAATAGATCCGCGGAACAAAACTGACCGACACTTATTCCCATTTTTTAGAATAAAGAAAGTTGTTAAATCCAGAGCAGTTACTTGTTGTTGGGGTATTATGATGAACTCATCATGTTTAGTTGGAGGTCAAAAAAATTACCTCCGCCCCCGAGGATAATTTTGCTTTTGTCAAAAAGAGGAAAAACACAACTCTGCATGACATTGATGAAAAAACTATCTCTCCGTTCCAATTTCTTTTAGGGAATAATTTTGTCTCCGTGTAAAAAAGCACAAACAGAAGAAACTCGCTCAAGATACTTGTTGAAAGCCTGCCTATTACCATCAGCGGGATTTTACTTCCGATATTTTTCCTGACCCGGATTTTTAACCGCTGATTTTTCACCAATCCCTGCATTTCATTTACAAACCAACTGGATAGAACTATTTCAGATAAAAGTAGAAAAGGGCAGATAATGGTTGTGGACTTTTTTCCTTTACCACAATGCCCCCTGCATGCCCAAGATGAACCGATAAAATGAAACTAGTCCCAAGAGGCCATCTGAAGAAAGGAAGCAATAAGCATGTCTTTCTCAGTCGTGACACCCGATATATCAATGTCGAAGTCTTAGCAATATGCCGACGATATGGGTGAATCGAGGAAATGCATTTCTGAACTGGGATCGAAAAAAATTATTATTGGCTCGAAAAATATATTTCGTAGAGAGATAGGCTTGAAGGCGCCCGATGAATTCCCCACACTGAGATTTTCCTAATTGGACCAAAATCGGCATACAGAGAATTAAAAGGATTAAACAGTGCTCGTCAACCAACAAATTTCAGATATAAATCCTAAAAAAAACTTAACCAATAAAATCACCATGAAAAAGCTACTGGGGCTAATCTGTCCCATAATGGGAATCCATGAATTCTTTTGGCCAAGGCCACACGGACACAAAAGACCGAAAGATCTTCGCCTGGAAGAAATGAAAAAAAAGGCGAAAACTGGAGTTAATCTTACTGAACGCTCAAGTAAAAGACATGCAAAAATCCATAAAAAAATAGGAAAACGATTCTGACGTAAAAAGCTGAAGAATCTTCGTGCTGCAAATGACCAAAGAACTAGAATACACACTGAACCTGACCAAAGGAAAAATTCAAAAAAATGCGACCAGGACAAGGACCCCCACCAAACCGCGGAGCAAATAACAGATTAAATTTTCCCGTCAAATGTTTCCTAAAGTGTATAAACCGCTGAAGAACACATTCGACTTGATAGAGCTAAGCTAGCTGCTTGATATCCAAGTGTCGTAATAAAAAAACTAAACAAATAAATAGACAATCAAAACATAATGAATCAACCGAAGGGATTTGAAAAAAAAAGCTCCTAAATCAATAGACATAATAAATGTTTAAGTCAAACAACCGATTAATCCTTAAAAAATCAATAAAATGAAACAAATCAAATGTTACAATCTTGGAATACGGATTCTTGGCTTTAGTTATCACTATGCTTCTTGAATAAGGGATAAGTCCTATATGATACAACCACACAGTCTGTAGAATGTTACAAGTGGGTCAAGCAAGCTAACAAACGGAATTTACCCATCCTCCACAATAATGTCTATTACGCTCAACTCAACGAACCCAAATCACGTGTCATCTTATGGGCGAAGGACATACCGCCTTATTAGTTAAATCCGACGGCGTAAATCAGATTTAAGCGAGAAGAACCAATATATGACAATCCAAACAACCAGTCTCAACCAGCGTCAAAGAAGTAACGGCACTTGGAACAATTGGCATGTCTTAAATGTGTTCCTATTACAATACCGGAGGAGTTATGTGCCTTGGAACTAGTTTTACACATTTCGCAAAGGCAGGTCCACCCTTGGGGCAAGCGTTACATTATAACTTAATGAGCACTTACTACAAAAGACGATGCAAACTTGTGGGGTTCTTAAGAGGGTTTCCTATTATGTAGAAAATGTTTCAGGCGTCTATCCACTGATAGAATGAAAATGGAGGACATACAAGTACACGCAGATTTCCCTACAGCTATCTATCATTACCAATGCCAAAACCAAATTCCTAACTTGAGTCCTAAATATACTTAAATCTGGAAGTTAATCAGGGTACAAAAGAACGATTTTCAATAAATAGTAATTCTTATTGCTTCCGATTAATTATTGGTTTGGGGCAAAATGAAAACACTCTACAAACAAATTTTATCACACATATAGAAAATGTGAATGTCTCTAAAGTGCCAAAACCATACGTGTATGTAAATGATACTGCATTAAAGTTATTGAATGGCGTTACCATTAAAATGTAAACCTTTCGGTTCATTAAAACAAAAATATAAAAATCATAGCAAAAAAAGTATAGTTCTATAGTGTAAACAACATGGAAAAAGCAAAATCATTCTTTTCATAATGGCTGATAACCACTGAAAGGAATTTAAAAAGGAAAAGCTACGGCAGCATATAGGGTATGGGAAAAACGGGAATAAAATTTGAGTTACTACGCTATGACCAAAGCGAAGATACAAAAAAAAATGGTATAAAACTGGGTACTCATTATTGCGAATTAAAACTAACCAAGACATGAAAAGGATCAAAAAAAATGGCGGGAAAATGGCAACTTAATACATAATTATGAAGTAAAAAAAATGGTGTCAGATATGACTTCAAAAATCTGGCCTAATATGGCCTAAAAAGATCAGAATTTCTATAAAAAATTGCATCATGTTAATATGATCCAAAAGTTCCTCATAAAGAGCACTATTTACAGAAAAAGATGAATGGGCTCTAAAAAGCAATGAATTTTTAACAAACGAAAACTTTTTATGAAAGAAAAGCAAAAACCTTTTCGTGGAATAAAAAAACAACCACCCACAACAATCACAGGGAAGACTGCAACTGGATTTGGTCCTCATACCTTTAGTTGTTTTAAATTGAAATTTTTATGTGCCGAATCCAACCTGTTGCAAAGCCCTCAAACCGTATACAAAAGTGAAAGTTGAGTCATTGAAAAGTCAAAAATATCTTTATGGATTGGAGAAATAATGTTTAACCTCAATAAAGAAACCAGTGCTTAAATTTTTGTTGATGAAACCTCCTCCTTTTTGATAATACTAGTCCCTTCTTTGTCAGATTTCAACTGGCCAAAAACTGTCATCAGACAAATGGGGCCTTAATAGACAAGGAAATCTTATAAAAACAAATTCTTACAAGGCCCGTATTTTGAGTTCCTGCATTGAAGTAAAATGAACAAGTCTTGTTCAATCCGAAATGCCTTTGGCAGGTGGACCAACGCTGAGGCATTATATCTCATTGGCTTGGAAGAGTTCAAAAGCTGAAAAGCCGATTGAGTCAATTTTTTATCCCAGGAAAAGATGAATGCAACTCAACAAGGTTTCAAGAGGGAATAACCAATCTTTACCCAGAAAAGATCACGAAAATTGGCTTCAGAAAAAAATATTTCTTCAAAAAGTGAATATGGGCCAATTAAACCTTTAAAATAGAAAACCCTGCTGGGTCTAAGAAAAATAGCAGGGATTATGACTTAGCAGTCTTGATCCACAAGTTTATTGAAAAGAACTTTTTTAAGTTCCGCATATCCCTGTCCGAAAGTTGTGTGTTTGATAAAACTGGAAAATAACGAGCCAATATTGGGGGATGCCCAAATCACAGAATTGTCGCGGCACTTAAACCAGCTCCCAAAATCAAAATGTCCAAAATCCTAAAAACAGAACTTAACGATATGCAGAGTACTGATGTGGCTCGAAAAGCTTTTCTTCAAGCATTCACAGCAAAGAATAAACCTCGAAACGTGAATGCTTACCTGGTGGCCCAATTTACCTTAGACCATTTATACCGTTCCAGAAATTTCTTCCTACGTTTTCAAATGGTAAGGAAGAAAACATAGTTACACTAAAGTTAATCCGCTGTCCAGCTCAAAGTGATGTTCACGATCTGAAGCTGGAAATCGCTAGACTTTACTTTGGATGAAGTTTACTGCTTAAGGCCTTAGGTAAGAAGCTTTGGACGAGAGCGACTTGACTTTGCGCTAAGCAAACACAATAAGAAATATTACTGGCCTAGCGATATGGGACACAAATCTTTCCGAGCGATAGATTTCTATCAGCAAATGGTTTGAAACCAATTCAGCCACCCCTTTTCCTTTGGGATGAAAATCAGAACGATTTGGTTGATGAAGAGAGCGGTTGCCTCCGATTTATTAAGATTAGAAATTTTACAATTTCAAATGTCAAACTGAAAAGGCCTATCGAATGCTCAGTCAATTGATTTTGACAATCCTTCCACCTACAATCCGTTTCAAGGTTTAGTCATTTTACTTATTTTTTAACATATTCTTAAAAGATGGAAACATTGGCTCCATTTTAACAAATCAAAAGTTAAATAAGTACTTTTAGCGACTATTTTTTTAACGACTTAACAATAGAATTAAATTCAATTTTTATAATTCTGATTTAATCAACTGTAAGTTTTGTGGTGTATATTTAGGGGGGGGGGGGGGGGGGGGGGGGGGGGGGGGGGGGGGGGGGGGGGGGGGGGGGGGGGGGGGGGGGGGTGGTAAAAGTAAATTAACCAAAAAAAATAACTATTGAAAACATCTTAACAGGAAATGACTGCTAAACAAAAACATTTGGTTCAACTGGATGCAACAGCTTGCTGTTGTTACCATAAATTTTTCGTTTGCCCAGGAGCCCTGAATCAGCGAAAAGTGAGTGATACAAACAATGGACCTCTGCCGGGCAACTGCCTGGTGAAGGATTAAATCGTGAACGAAACAAGAAGTGGACGGAACCTACATCATTTCGGCAGCACCTATGAGGTGTTGTTTTTTCCTTTGTCGGTTTGGCAATATTGAAACGCAACAGTTGGAACATCAAACGAATCATAAATGTGCTTTGACCGAAGAATGCTCTTCTGAGGTATTGTAACTGCACCGGAGTCGAGCGTGAGACCAAAGCTTTTGGATACGCTGTTCACAGGCTGTTGATGGAATAGATTACCGGAGGCATCGAGAGACCAAATGTCACTCAATTCCAAGTGGGCCGATCCTTGGGGTCAAATCACCATGGTCCAGTGAGATCGGAGGATCTATACCCGGGTGACTAATCCGAGGGAATCCTCTTTAATATCAATGCAAATCACCGCTATTTTGTATGGATGGGTGCGATTCCAAATAATCGTGTAAGGGTCTTCAGGACAGGAAACCATACAAGTCGATTACGGTAATTCGCTGAAGAAATCACCCTGAATGATATCGCATCGACTGACAGTTCTGAAGACCAGCAGCTGCCGCAATTGTATGCGATCAAACTGCCAATGAGCAATTTTGATTACTACTAAATCGGACCAAAACAGACTGGATAGGAGTGGTCACAACTCAAACACCGACTTTGATAACGCACTGTTCTTCCCTCATGTCAAAATACCTAAACGGTCAGGGTAACAATGTCAATCCATTGTCATGTCGGATCGTATCGGCCTTGATGGCGTGGAACGAAAAGCTGGTCCAAGACTCGATCTGGAACTTATGATTTCAACAATTTGATCTCCTAGATCATTCCCGTTTTCCAGGGAATTGAATGCCTCCTACCGAAGCACCAACAACCTACCCTGTTTCTTCAAGCCCTATATAGATAATCAATATTCGCTTCAAACCGGCTCACTTCTTAATAACAGTGTGCTATTTCAGGTGGAAATGAAAAAGTCTAATATAGATCTTTCCTATACGCTAGAATTTTGCCTCCGAAGGAATCGTCCGAGAAT
>Ga0163217_1075280_pt1 | contig 18568 bp, 15 predicted proteins | sample SynspAceP_FD_185933 | JGI IMG/M metagenome (GOLD analysis project Ga0163217, IMG submission 185933) | Saline lake microbial communities from Ace Lake in Antarctica - Synechococcus sp. Ace-P (PacBio error correction) | ecosystem: Environmental > Aquatic > Non-marine Saline and Alkaline > Saline ...
ACCCCACAAAAAAAGAGAGAAAGATTAAAATGGGGTTTTTTTTTTCCATTGGTAAAATTTAAGTTAAAATACGGGTTAAAAAAAAAAAATCTACCTCGGTCCAATTTAGATCAAAGAAAATCTTAATCAAAATCCCCGTCCCAACCACAATTCGTTGTTTTAATTCCAGAACACTTCCACAAGCCCTTTTTCCCCTTTGGTCAATTTTTTTCAACCTTCCCAAACCGCTATAGGGGCATTGTTTTTTCCCCTTACAACAACCTCTCTATGCTTTTTGTTCTAGGGGCCCCAATCCGGAACAGTAAACAAAAATAAGTTTTTTTCCCCCTTTGATCCGCCCCGCTTTAAATAAAATAATCCCTGTTCCTGCTCAAAGGGCAAATTGTACTATCGCCACCAATGGGATAATTGGGTCATTAAGAATTAAAAACCGCTATAACTCTTTGGCTTCAAATATTGGGCCATAAACTTCTTGCGATTCTTTATAAAATAATGTTATTATCTATTTTGCTGATATTTCATTTTTTTTGTTTTAAGACAAATTTAAGAAAAATAAGGAAGTGCATAGCCCCCACTTAGTATGAAAATCATTTTTAAAACAATGGGTTCCAACTCTAGCCCTTCCAACTTAACAAAAATATCATATCTTCGCCCCATCATTTTGGGCAATGCAAATACATGCGGCCTCAGACGAGCCCCCAAAAAACCCTAAAAAAAACTGACTATTGTTATGAACGAAAGAATCTTTTACTCTATTTCTATGTACCACCCACCCTAAGCTCGGGTCAAGTAAAAAATTCTGCAGTTACAACAGATGACTAATTTAAATTATCCTTAGGAGCAATATTAGTGGAGAGCTAGCCTATGAAGGACAACTGCATTCGTTGACATTTTTGGCGTGTGGTAGGCACGAAGTTTTTAACAAAAGCATCTATAATTGCGGCTGGTTTTGGAGGCAGCAGGATATGTCCTGAGGAAAAACGCAATCTAACATAGAACCCGATCACGTATAGAATTGAAAAACAGCCCCCTACAGGCGAATACCGACCTGGGAAAAATTATGAACGCGGAGATTTGTACTCTTTTAGGAATGACAATGAACCACTGTGTGTCCTTTATTACCAATAGAAACATGGTTTATGCTAAATTCAATTTCAACCCTCTAAAAATGGACTCACTACCGCCGCAATTATTTTGTTAAAGGACATGGATGATCTACAAAGGCTATCCTTAAAAGGAAAAATTATTTATAAGCGGAACTCAATGCCTTGGAAGTCTATAATAAAGGGGTTTTAAAAAAAAGGGGCCTTGGGAATAGTTAGTTACAGACAACCCCGCTTATCTAAACCACGAAAAAAACATGCAAAGTGTCCATCCCAATTCAGAGTTTACCCTATGAACCCTAAAAATACATGGGGAATGCGCTTTCACCTATCAGGGCTAAAAGAAAACTAAAGGCCTTACTGGAAAAAGGCAAAACATTTATGAAAGTGGAGGCGGGTTTCCCAGTAAAATGTATCCTTCGAAGAACTAAACTAGTCGGCCAACATAAAAGGCTCCCAAATAATCAGAGGACGTATTGGTTTTTAGTGCCCACATGTGCGGAACCGGGAAGCCAATGATAATGCCAGCGGCGTGGGCGCACAATTGGAAATGGCTACGTTTCGGCACAATTTGATAAAAAAAAGGCAATATCGATGCCCAAAGAACTATGACCTTCCTTTGGGGGGATGAGAATCATTTCTACAAAAAGATATCTAAAAGAAAATGAAAAAAGATCTGCATTAAATTGGGGAGTTAAGTCCTGGACATGGTTTGGGGAAAATTACAGCCCTTACCGGGGTACTTTTTTAAATCGAGAAAAATGCCAGATCCCAGTCCATTTTGGACCGCAGGGGTAAAGATAAGCACAACCCGAATGGGGCGGAAAATTGCTTAGCTTGGAAGATATGAAGCCGCCATTAACCTAAAATGATTATATGCTCCATAATTTTATGAAACAGGGGGAATTTGCCCATTGTGGCCGAAAGTAATTCCAACCCTTATGAAGGGGCAGTGATCATACCCCATTTTTGGAAAACCATATTCCGATTATTGCTCTGGCAGTTTACCGATCAAGTTTTATCATACTGATGGGGATAAGTTGGATAAGGTCCTCCCAAGAAAACACTTAAAAATGTTAGTATAAGGCAGCCTTGGGCAGCGCATTGACCTTGGGTTAAATGGGGATTCCTATACGGCAGTGGAATATCGTTGGAAATTGTTAAAGATGCAGCTACGAATCGACTTGCAAGAAGAGTTTTGCTCAGCGAGAAATCTGTAATAGAACCCGGAATCCTGTGGAAAATGAGGTAGCTATAATAAATTGCTTGAAAAGATTTGGTATTTTAAAGCAATGCCTCTACAGGGATTTGCCTGCGCGCCGAAAATACGGTAATTTTTGGAATAAAGCCATTTTACAGGCCAGCCATTGTAGAAATCCCGTCCAAAAATTTTTGTTTCTGAATTGGAGATATAACGGCTATTAAATATTCCCTAACTCAATAAAATTATAATTGAATTTTGGGGATTTAAATGAAGAAGCGCCTAGGAATATTTGATCTATATTGACCATAATCATCACAGTCCAGAGTAAAGGCCGCCCATAACCAAAGTATGGCTACAATATGGTAGCAATAAGCAGCAACTTTGGAATTGGAATATCTTATTTTAGGAAATACATGCCACGGCCGCAAATACAAAACTGAAGGACCATAACATAGCAACCATGAATAAGGGTTTGGCCAAACCCAGTCACCATGCAATCGTTTATTGTGGAAAAGATGCCCAAAAAAAAAAAAAATTTAAAAGAAAAGATACTGGAAAATATAAACAGACCGCCCAAGCAACCCAATGCTCAAGAGAAACCAAGTAATTGCAAGTTACATAAAAAATGCAATAATGAGAATTTAATATTAAATGTCCAAGTTTTCCAGACGTACCATCCAAATGATCTTGAAATTTTACTGTTGGGTTTAGCTTTTCGTAACTCTGAGAAATCAACTAAAAGTATAATTCATACCAAAACGGTATTCTTAACAATTTATGTAAGGGAAAATACATTAAAGCCAAATAATTCCTTCAATTGAAGGCAATATATTAACACTATTACCTGAAAGACTGCCGCTTATAACGTAGAATTCTTTCCTTAATACTCAGGGGTGCAACAATTCTAGACTCTTGAAGAATATCTTCTTCTCAATTCAAACTTTTTAACGGTAAATTCCTGAAAAAAAAAATATTTTAGAGTTATTTTATTCTTAACACAATTATGGAATTCTTTTAAATTGGTTCTAAATACCCGTACATAAATGTCAACAAAGATTTGTTAATAACTCGGAATCTAGAGTAAATTTTGCAACAAAACAAAATACCAATGAGTGGAATTTTTAAACCTCTTCAATAAGGCAGAAAGTACACTATGGCCCTTTCCGCTTTTCTAATGATTTTTATCCCTTCCAAACCATTTTGCCATTAATATCCTATCCGTTTTAAGTCCGGATATCCTTTAATGAAACTTCTCATTGTTATGGGTCCAATCCCTAATACAATACCGCGTTGCAACCTGTATTGCTTTTTGGGGTTATCTACATTTTGTAATGGGATTTGTTCTGGAAATAAAACAACCAGGGAATGCACGGGGCCCCATTAACTATGTCAAAAACAATGGTGCCGCCAATTCCACTGGATGAGTAGAAATATGATTGGAAGTGGGTGGCTTTTATTCTGGTTTTCCTAATCATTTCATTTCTGGATTTCTGTTTCCTGAATCAATACAAAATAATAATTCAAGGAGACATGTCCGGTTTGTTGCTAGCCGACGGGGAAGGTTATCGTTATTTACGAAGAACTGACCCATAAAAATTTGTAACCCGATATGGGATGGTTGCCCTTTATTGCTTAGGCTTTGTTTTCTTTCGTTGCACCTACTCCACCGGCTTTAAATTCCGCATTTACAATCGGTTGGTGCCATAATAAATATACAAAAGGGTTTTAAAAGGATTTCGGAAGGCGTATGCTGTTTTAATTCCATTAGATTTATTTTCGAATTGCACTCATTCACCCATTTTTAACCATTAATAATAGCATTTCTATTGTCGTATTGGATGTCTGAAAGTACCAAAAAGGCCCATCTAAAGGATAAATGGACGACCTATAAGGATAAAATTAAACTAGTAAAGTCCCGCCAACAAACGAAACATCGATGTTATTGTTGTTTGGAAACAGGTCTTGGGCTGGAGGTTTCTGAAACGCCGCAACCGTTGGCCGCAGCTTGTTTATAGGGTAGAAAGCATTCTGCTATCAGGATTCCCGCGCGTAGAGCACATTCCATCGCAGCACAGGGAGGTATAAGAGGTGCCGTTGCCAAAAAATTATCAAGGGGATGGGATTCTACCTATCGTCTGTTCCTATGAATACTGTAAAGGGTCGGCCGATTACCGTTTCCCGGAGAAGTAACGTAATACCGTCTTTGGCAGAGGTTTCGGCCAATATTATTGATCAGTGTGTAGCACAAGGGTTTCCTTTGCCTAGAGATTAATGGTGGACTAATTGGAGCAACGCGCCTCTTTTTTGGATGGTGTATTGAGTAATCACGAACGTTTTATGCAAAAGGACAAAACGGGCCCAACAATTATTGTTTAGGGGCATATTCTGGCCATGAAACAAGACAGGATGCCCCGTGGGAAATAGAAATGTAGCAACAGGGCGAACGAAAGTGCTAGATGTGTATACAGTACATGGAAAGGCGCGCGTATTATAGCGCGAACCTAGTTACCGAGGAAATAGAACGCCATTCCCGCACATGCAGTAAGTAATTGCATCGGGGGGTTATGGAAATGTATATTATTCCTTTCACCAATCCTATGGGGTCTAACGCAACAGCAGCCTGAAAAAGGTACATAAAAAGGGAGCCTTTTTTCGCAAACCCATGTTATAACCAACATCACCCAACCTGTACCCAGCGTCTCGGGAGAACCATATCAATTCCCAAATTAACCCTAATGTCCGATCATACTACTTGACGCGCCCGTAATTTGGGTCCGCTAAAATATGGAAGATGTGTTGGCCATTATGTGAAAGAAAATTAATAACCTCCGCAATTAGAGCGAGGAGATCAAAGGGATTACTATTTTAGAAAGACAGATATCCATGCCCTGGAAACTTGGTGCCACGTGATGTGGCTTCCAGAGCGGCGAAAGAAAGATGCGATGCCGGTTATGGTGTAACGCGAACCGGGGAAGCGGTGGGTATTTGAATTTTTAAAATCGGCCCATTGAACGATATGGTTTGGAACACAGCTAAGATCCATGGTTTATTCAAAATGCTGTCCAAAGAAAAAAATTACCACTAGGTGCAGCTGTAGTAGAGGGAAAAATATGGAATTGCGTTTTCAAAATGTACGATATAGATCGCGTTGATGGAAAATCTCCATATAAAACCCAATGATGATCCTATCCTGCAACCCACTACACTATGGGTAGGCGTTATGGGTAAGATTAAAACCTCCATGACCAACTGTGGAATAGGCTCACATGAGCATGGTGAGGCCAATTTTCTGAATCATGGAGCAAACCGCTAGGGGAGATCGCCCTAATGCAAGTCTGGCCGAATGGCTATTTGTGTAATTGCCCTATACCATGGGGGACCTACTTGTCACATGAAATATAGAACAGGGAAAATGCAACCGACACCGGTCACCTGAGTTTGATGAGGGCCCGAAAAAGAGGTCAACCGAAATGAATCAACTTCTTTGGTAGAATAAATGTCCTCATTCATAGATTTTTGTCATAATACGATCGGCTTGGGGAAGGTAATAGTGGGACAGTAATGGGTATGCCCGTAACGCTACAGACCTAAATTAGCCATAGCAAGAATTAAGGCTAATCCGAAGAAGAGTTTTTATAAGGAAGTAAAAAGTCCCTGGGTCCGCGCAATGAGCATGAATCAGAGACTGGAGAAAGCCAGGTCGAGTGGCCGATTCTTGGAAATTGGGCGAATTGTTTGCCAAGGACGACCTAATGCGAGAGAGAGTCCTGTGAGGACAATTTCCGTGAAAAGTCCGGTAGAATGATGGCGAAGCAAAAAGGAAGCAAAACGTAAGATAGCAGATTAATGCTTTTGTAGCTGCTTGGGAAATACAAGGAATAAGCGCGCAGATGCCGTTTTGCTAACAAGAACAACTGGAATTTAATGATATTGAATTAAAACAAAGAAGTTAATAAAAGTCAAAAGACAGAAGGCAAAATTCTAAAGGCAAAAGGCAAAAAGGCAAACCATTAAACAAAATTTTGCCCCATATGGAACACAGTAGAGGAGAGCGTTAATAGAAGATTTATTGATCTGGCAAAAAAGGAATAGAAAAAGCGTAGAGGAACATATTTCTTGCCTATGCAAAAGAAATTCCAATGACCGAATTAATTCGGATTCAACAAAAGTCAAATCAAGCGTCCTCAATTTCAATACTTCAATATTAGCCCGGGGATGGGGTAGAAATTACACGAAGAATTTATCCATTATTTTAAAAATTTCCAGAGGAATCCTTATTAGAATTGGAAACTCAAATAATTATAGCAAAGAATAAACTTTTATTTCAACCGATAGTTTATAATAGATATTCGAGAGAGAGTACCTGAAGAAGTACCAATGTAAACGCCTTCAATTAATCGATAGACACATAATAAATGCCTATTCAGGCTTTTGCCTAATAAACTATAAGAATGTGAATCTTACATTAAAAAATTGAGACAAAAGGACCACAGGACAAAAAGTAAAATGGTCGAATATAAGTTGAGGGATTTCAGAACAACATGTCTTTCCTTGAAATGAATGGATGTTTTTAAAGCGAATCAGCTCACGCAAACGGAGACGAACCTGTAGCGCGTTTGGACGCATGATAGTCGTGAAGGAATTTGCGGCACCCTGCTCATTTACAGTCAATGGGGAAGCGCATGGTCCCCAGATAGGAGGGTTACTACCGCTGTCAGTTACATATGCGCATGTTCAACCGAATGGGGAGACAACATAACGGATTGAACCTTTTAGGCCAAAGCCTTTCCGGTTATAAAAAAGATTTGGTTGTGATCGCAGTTCTTTTGACGTAATGGCAGTTCAAGGCCGGTGTTTTATTTCCGTGAAACAACTCAGGGGAAGAGCAACAGACGCAATGCATTCTATAGACCAGCATTGCGGCCGATCGGCCATGGATTCCGCTACCTGTATTGGTATTGTTGGCGCCTGTGTTGCTAGTTGTAGAAACTCCGTCGAGCCATCGACTATTCGTAGGGCGAAGTTTCCCAATATGCTTTCTACCGCAAAGGACAGAATTGAAGCCACCGACAGGGTCAAAAAATATGGTTGCCAAATGGATTGGAAGGTGTTTTGGAACGTACGCAATACCGGTGCCTTGTGAGGTAGCCCGATGTCCTAAAGGAATGTTCCTGGAAAACATTGCCGTATGAACAGGGAGTTCTTTAAGTGCCAGCAAGAAGGATAATACCGGGATAAAATATAATTGATTTACAAAAACATAACCCCATCCTCTACAAGAATGGGGTTTATTGTTTACGCAGATCTAAAAATCTCCGAGTAATCTTAAGTATGGAATAAGGATAATAAGGAAGAACGGATATATTGTCCCCTCCGTTTCAAATGAAGAGTCGGTTTTTTAGAGACCGAACCCTGAACGTTCTACAAATTATGGAGAAAAATCAAGGTAAAAAACCATTCCCCGAACCAAATTTAGAAAAGACCCTATGGGCCGAAGGGATTCGAATATTAGAGTAGATTATATAGAAGTTAATAGGCAAACCAGATATGGCCCTAACACAAATATAAAACGCGTCATCTTATAGATGGTGAAAAATATATGAGCATGGTTTACCTGGGAAGAAGCGGAAGCAAAAAATTAAAGACCAAAGAGGTTTCTGGATCCAAAAATGAACGTAATATTCAACGGGAGCGCAAGAAGTAGAACTTGAAACTAAACAGCAGGATTTGGCTTACATATTCCGATTTTGGGGAACGGGAAATCCAAAAAGAATTGGTGAGAGACAATGTCTTAAAACAAGTAAGTTGTCCATTTACGGTCCCAACAATCCTAAATTTAAGTATACAGGCCCAGCAGCCAACTTATACGAAACAAAATATCCATCTAAGCTTCCCAAAGTAAAACCGACGGATTTTAACCAGCTAATGGGTCCAAATTCGGCCAAAAAGCACAGTGCAATTAATCTCTCTCAGATGGTTTTTCCTAATTTTGAACCTGATCCAACTTGATCGATTTGTAACCCAAGCCATGAAGCAGGGCTATAACCAGATATGCACCCATGGCAGGTGTCTATAACTTCGAGAGGCTCTCTAAGAAATGGAGCAATATTGAGGTATGGAGGTAGCTGAAACCCAAACAATGAAGAGTTACAGTATGCGGTAGGTGCCACACAGGCTATATTTCAGCATTCATTACAGCCTTTAAATAGGCCATGTGATGAGGTCACCATTGTCATTAAAAGCCGCATACGAGGTTAGAGCCAGACCATTTGAAGTCAATGGAGGGAGTTCCCTGTATTTGTTCGTTAAAACAATAGTGGATTTCCCAAGGTACGATTGGACAAATTTCGTCCAAAATTACTCCAAGACCAAACATGGTCATCATTAACACCCACTCATAATCCAGTGGCCTAACATTCTCCAAAAGACGATAGTGCTTCAACTACAGCATAGTCGTTGAAAAAAAACAGAATATAGATTGTCAATTAGTGATGAAGTATGGGAGCGGACATATGTTTTGATGGTTATGAGCGCATGAAAGTGCTTCAAAAATATGATATGCGCCGCCTCCCGCACCTCTTGTATGCTGGTTCCTTTGGAAAAACATTTCATATCACAGGATGCACACACGGGTATTAGTGCAGGCCCCTGCCGAACTAATGCACGAATTTTCAGAAAAACACGCATCAATTCAATGTTTTTAGCGCAAGACCATGCCCGTATCAAAAGGCTTGAGGGCAACCTATTTAAAAAGAACCTGAACATATTTAGGTTTTTGAACACGTTTTATCAAAAATAAACGCGACCCTTTTCCTTCGGATTAAAGCAAGTTCAAGGTTTAAATACATCCTGCCAGGGCACCTCCTTTCAATTGGCAGATTTTAGCGGCCCATTTAGCCTAGAACCAAGATGAAAGTATTTGCTGAAACGATAGTCCAAAGAAATATCAAATAGCTCTATTATTCCCATTTTCAGGGGTTAATTCAAGGGAATTTGATAAACACTATTACGATTTTGTTTCGCCAAGACCAACGAAACCTTGGAAAAGGCACAGAAAATTCCTGTTGCAGTTATAATCCAATATATTTATATCGATATTCTCCCGGTAATAGGTTCCAACCAGCATTAACCAATCCATTTGTTTATCCTGCAATGTAATACGGCGTGACTTCCCAACTGTAGCAACCAATCATTTCATAAAATTTGGATGGCTTATATTGAGGTTCCCAACACTCTACAAATGCCACAAGTTTATATCAGACTTGTTTTTTATGGTACCTTGCTAATTGAAATGACCTGCGTCCATAATCACGACTCCAAAACCCTGACCTGTGGGAAGTTCCCCCAAAGCATAGATGGCGTTCAATCTCCATGAGAAGATGATCCTTTAAGATATTCCTGATTTGGATGCTTCATTTTCATTCACTTATATATACCCTACTAAATAGCATGGTTGTAGACCAAATAAAAGGATGTAATTGTTTATCAATTGAGTTTCCTTGAGGAGGGGCTTCCTGCGCCCAAAAAGCCCGAAATTAAGGTATTCTTAAAATACTCAGGATCTTCAATTAATCCTTTTTCAAAAGCTTGCTATAAAAAGTCCTCTTCTTGCTCAGATTGCCAAGATCGCTAATAGAACAAGCTCAAATGTATTTCATTTCCTTAGGTTTTGTTTCCTAAAAATACAATGTTTCAACCACGGTCATAAACAAAAAAAAAGGGGCAATAACTACAAGTATGCTGCCCTTTTAGAAAAATTTAAATCTATGCCTAAAGCATAAATAATTTTTCATCAATCGTACAATGCCTCTAAAAACAAGTCATTTCGATAAACTTGAATTTCTCCTGTGAGGGGGGGTCCGTGGCTAAATTTGGGCTTCCATAAGTAAAATAGGTTTATTAAGGTTTAGTAGTAGTTAATTTTGGAGGTTCTAACTTTCTGTTTATTGATTACACATATAAATTCAGAATAAAACGCAATATTTAAAAAAATTGTTTGTGAAAATATGAGGCCTAATTGTTGTAATAGGCGTAACACAAATCAGTCAATTCAATAAACTTGCAACTTCGCAAAATGTTAAATTTCCATTTCCGGGATATCTCCTACACGATTAAAATTGCCTTCTGTGTTTAATTTATTTCCTTCACACACTTAAAGCCTGGGCCCTTTTCCAACAATTTTAAATCCTTTTGGGGGTTACTCTCCAGCCGCCCAAGGGTTGGGTCCACAATCTTTTTTACACACCCCAACACTGTCACGAGGTAAAGAACATTTTTCCAATAATTTGGATTCTCCGTCGCGTGTGGTATATAGGCGACAATGATATTTTCCAGCAGAAGCGCACCAAATCCCATAGCGTCGTTCACGCAGTTCCTTTCACCATTTTTCGACAAGAATTTTCCATAATTGGCAAATATCACCGTTTCTGCGACCTCCAAGTTAGCCCCTAAAAGGTTTAATATCTTCATGCGAACCCCGAAATCATCCCAAAAGCGCCCGTTTATAGATGTTTTGTGCGGGAAAAAAACTGTAGGCTCTCGCCGCTGAAGAGAGAGGGGGTTTGTCACATGGAACGGGACATTAATGGATACGAGCATACCATACTTAATACAACCCTTACAAAAGGAGATATGTATCCTCTCCTCTCATTTTCTCTCTACATTCCGCTCTCATTTTTTCATCTTTGATTAATGTGCAGGGCCGGACGACGCTTCTAGAGTCCTCTCCTCACAAAGAAATAAGAGAGGGACACCAGGAGAGGAGTTAGATATAATATTTTCTCTCATATTTCTCGGCAGAAGGGTGTGAGAGAGCGTTAAATATTTCTCTCGCTCTCATCTTTTCCTTTTTCGGCAATGCTCTGTCTCTTGGCCCCTACTCTCACAGTGTCTTCTACCCCGCCACACACACAAATAATAATAGGTATATAGAGTGGTGTGATAAATTAAATTATTATGAAAAAAAATTAAACACACAGATCTCCACCCTCTCTACCTATTTATTTTTCGAGGATATATTTCGATATTATAGTCTTCCAATTCTGGAATACTTTATTTATACTTTTAGCGAGGAGAGCGAGCAGCGAGCTCCTCGCCTCCACACCGCCTTCGCCTTTAAAATCCAACTAAAGAGAGGTTTCCGGCTTCTTTCTTTTTTTTTTGTGCGTTCAGAGCTGGACGCATTCTTTAATAGATAATAAAATAAAACAAGAGAACAGACTAATTTAATACACACACACGATGGCTTCTCGCCGGGCAGCCGCGCCTTTCTTTTTCGCGAGGGTAGTTATGGGGTTGTGGGGCGAGATCTCTTGGCATCAGCCCAAATGATTAGTAAAAACAAACACTGCCCACATCTCGCGCCCGCCGCGATGGGGCGCGCCGGAGCTCCTTTTGCGATAGCGCGGTGTTTGAGATAAAAAAAGAATCTCAACATAACTATCACAAATACACAAATTACAAATTTATTTCTTTTCTAAAAGGGTGAGAGAGGAGGGAGTTGCGGGAAAGGGGTTTCGCGTGTTAATATTACGAGCATATCATATATATTATATCAACCTTATCAAAACACTCATAATTAGCAAAATATAATTCTTTTGATTATATTCACTCTTAACGTTGGGGTTAAGTGGGTCAATCCTTCTAAAATTTCTATATATCGAGGAGGTAATAACATTCCACCGGGTTTTTCTGTTCTTCTCTCACTCACAGATATCTAGGAAGTAAAAAGAGAGACGCGGAACGTGTGGAACACTCTTGGCGTCATGGGGCGATCCAGCTGGCCCTGCTTGGGCTACCATTCGTTCACCGGTGGGGGTCACACACACACCCGTAACACTCTTGGGCCTGGGCCGCACCACCCGCGCGCATGGCAGATTAAGTTTCTCGCCGTTCCCGTTTAAATAATTAAATGAATATATATTTCCCCCCCCGCGCCCCGCTTCGGCGGGGGCGGACAAGTCGAAATAGAGCACTTCATCCATCAGTAAATCAAATAAAGAGAATAACACACAAAAATTTTTCAACTATCTTTGAAAAAAAAAAAAAAGGGACTCGGCACGGCGGGAGGCAGCCCCTATTCACCCTTTTAAACAAAATGGTATTGGGGGGGGCGCCGCGGACCCCCCCCCTTTTTTTTGGGCCCCCCCCATTGGAGGGAAGAGGGTGTTTTGGGGGGAAAAACTTTTTTTTTTTTTAAATCCGCCGCCAAAAAGGGGGGGGGGGGGGGGCCGCCCCCCCCCGTCCCCCCCCCCACACACCTCACTGGAAATTTTTGGGGGGATGGGTTTTTTATTGGGGGGACCCCCCGCCGCGGCTTTGGGGGAAAAACGCACCCCCCCGGAGAAATTTTAATTTCCCCCCCAAAAAAAATTGGGGGAAAAAAGAAAAAAAAAAATTTGGGCCCCGCCCCGGTTTTTTTTTTTTTGGGGGCGAAGACAAAACAAAAAAGAAATTTTTTTTTTATTGGGGAAACCCGCACCCCGCTAGGGGAAAAAAAAAAAGAGAGATGAAACAAAGAAAATTTTAAGGGGGAATTTTTATTAAAAAACCCCCCATTAAAAAAAAATTATCCCCCCGCGAAATTAAACCCTTCACCGCCCCTTTTTTTTTGCGCGCCCCGGGGGGGGGGGGGGAAAAGGGAAAAAAAAAATTTTTTTTTTTTTAAAAAAAAGTTTCGGGGGGGGCCCCCCCCCCCCCCGCGCACCCCGCGGCACGAACACCCACCCTCTTTTTACCAGTCCAAATTTTTTTTTATCGGCCCCCCCTCCGCCCCCCCCCTTCCCCACTTTTCCCCAAAAAAAAAAAAAAATTAAAAAAAAAAAAAAAAAAAAAAGGGGCCCAAAAAAAAAAATTTTTTTTTTTTTTGGGAAAAATTTTTTCCGGAAGGGCCCCCCCCCCCCCCCCCTTTCCCGACCGCCCGGCCCCCCCCCCCCCCCTTTTTTTTAGTTTCCATTTGGGGATTTTTGATTTTTATCTTTTTTGAAAAAAAAAAAAAAAAACAAAAAAAAAAAAAAACTGGAGGAATAAACCCCTCGCCCCTCCGCGGCGCACCGCCCCCGCCGCCAAAAAAAAAGGCCGCCCAAAAAATATCCTCCCCCCGCTTGGAATGAAAAAAAAAAACGAGGAAAGAAACCCCCCCAAAAGGTTATTTTTTTTTTATTTTTTTTTCTTTTTATTGGATGGGTTAAAAAAAAGTTTCTTGGGGGAAAAATAAAAAATGTTTTTGTTTGGCGCGTCCTGGCACCCGCAAGACAAATATAATAAAATTGGACATAAAAAGGATATTAACGGTGGTTTTTTTGTTTTATTTTTTTTTTTTTTTTGGCGCCCACCCCCCCTGCCCCGCGGCGCACCGCGGCCCCACTCCCCCGCCCTCGCGCCCCCCGACCGTCCCGCCCGCGCACAGCCCCAGCACCCCCTCCCCGCGCCCCGCCCCCAGCCCGCCACCAATTTTTTTTCTATGCTTTTATATCCCGGTGTTTCCGCCCCCCCGCCCGCCCCTGGGCGCCCCGCACGGCGCCGCACAGCCCCGCCGCCCACGCGGTTGCACACTTGTATTATTTTTTGTTTGTTGTTGTTTATTCCTCTATGGAGTCGTGTATTTTTGAGCTTATTTTTATTTTTTGTTTTTTTTCCTCTGCTCTCCCACAGTTGGGGCCCAATGTTTTGGTTGGGGGCAAAAAACAAACAGAAACCAAATAAACAAAGCCTTTTTTGGGGGGGGGGGGGGGACGTTATTAGTTTTTTTTTCCTTTCCTTCCGGGCCGGGGGGGCGGGTTGTTTTATGAGGGGGAGGGGGGGGGGAATATTTCAGGCCGGGGAGACAAAGAGGAAAAAGTGTCGAGAAACCCGATTTTGATTTATGGCTCTTGTGGAGGGCGAGACCCGCCCGGATTATTAAAAGTGTGAAAAAAAAAAAATTACTTAAATTAAAAAAAAGGAAGAATTAAGTGTGAAAATATAACCCCCCAAAAAGGGTCGCCCCCCGCCCCCACCACTGCCCCCCCCGCCTTCCCCCCCGGCCCGCGCTACGCGCCCCGCAACAAATTTTGAGATCCCCCGGCCAGAGGCATATGAGAAAACCTAATACACCCACTGGGAGGAGGAGGGGGCGGGGGGGGTTTTACTCTCTAATATGTTTGATGGAATGCTGCAGTCTTTTGGCTATCACTTCCACGCCCCTCACACACCGAGCCAGCCCCCGTTCCCCCCTTCCCCCAAATTTTTTTTTTGGTGTTTTTCCCCGCCTCCCCCCTCCCGCGCCGCGCCCTCAATAATGGAAAAAAAAAAACCGGTGGGGGGAAAGAAAGATGAAGAAGATAAAAAAAAAAAAAAGGGAGAAAAAGAAAATAATAAAGAAATATAAAAATTAATAACCACATAAAAAATAAAAAAAAAAATAAAAAAAAAAAAAAGAGAAAAAAATAAGAATGTCAGTAGGCGTCGTGCGAGTTGGATAAGGGGCACAAAGCGAGTAGTCGAGCGTGGGATTGTGAGCGATGGGCTGCGGGAGTTGTGAGTGTATGCCCGTTGTAAGGGAAAACTTTTGCGGAATGGATTTTTATCACTGCCTTGGAAAATAACAATTGACGAATATAGTGTGTGAAAAGTATATCAGATTCTGTTTTAAATGGAATCTATGGCGTAAGTAGTGGAGATTGGGTGATCCCGGATGTTGATGTTGTGTCATCCTATTATGTCGTTTATAGACAACTTATAGCCAGATGGAGGCGGTAACACACTGTAGGACGGCTTATTTCTTATTTCGGTGTTGTGTCAAGGAAATACCCTGGGCGAAAGGAGCCGAGTTCCCCCCCCCCAAAACAAAACTGGGGAAAGTACTGCTGATTTATACAATAAAGTTAAGATTGCAGCTATAGGAAGCGGGACGAAAACCTCCTAGGGGATCAAACTTTGCCAAAGGGAGTCCAAAGCACTAAATCGCGAATCCGCAGTAACCGCTTTTTTCCAAGAATTGGAAGCTAGTGCATTCCGAAATTATCGGGTCGAAAATAATAAGTAGGCAGTAAACGTGGTAATTTATCAAGTATTAATTAATGTATCAAAAATCAAACAATTATGTTTTGAGATAAATAGACGGTTGTGAATAGCAATAAAGCGCTATTGCAAGGAATTAATGGAAGGATATTACGTTAACTTTGGAATTGGAATAGGGTCCAACTTTTGGTGGGCCATTTGTAAGGGAAGATACTAAGCTGGTGGAATTCAAAGTGAAAATGGCGTGTTTGGTGGAAATGGACCTTTCCTTTGAAGGGGACAGAGGGTGCCGATGCTTCGTATTAATATGCCGAGTGGCAAGCAAACGCATTAACGCTACTACTCCTTCGAGCGAGCCTCGTTTTTCGACTCTGTAGAGTCGCGAGCTTTTGGGGATGTATTCGGGTGAGTCCCAACAACTGGGTAGATCTTGTAAATGTTGACCATATTTTTTCGAGGGGTCTAGTGGAGGGTCGCGAGAAAACGGTGAGATATTATTGCCAATTGGATAAATCCTGAGATATAAATGGGAAAGGAATGGGGGAGCTATGGAGTTGGTGCTTCTGCTGCCAATATTCATATGTCGCTACTGATGCAATACCTATACGGTCGAGACGGGGAAGAATCCAAAGTATTGAAAAATGTTCTTTACCAGACTGACAGTGTTGGGTGTGTAAAAAAGATTGTGACCAACCTGGCAATGCCTGGAAGTAACGGCCAAAAGGATTTAAATTGTTTGGAAAGGGCCCAGGCTAAAGTGTTGAAGAAATAATTAAAGCCACAGAAGCAATTTTAATCGTGGTTCGTGGGAGATATCGCCGAAAGTGGAGAAATTTAACATTGTTGAGTTGCCAGTTATCGAATGCTAATTGACTAACACTAGCGCTACAAACAATTAAGGTATATTTCACAACACAATTTTTTTAATATTGCGTTTATCTGAATTATATTGTAATCAAATAACAGAAGTTAGACCCCCAAATTTAACACTACTACTAAACTTTAAACCTATTTTTTACGTATGGAAGCCCAAATTAAGCCACGCCCACCCTCACAGGAAGAAATTCAAGTTATCGAAATAACTTTTTTATAGCATTGTACGAATTGAAAATTATTTATGCTTTCAGGCAATAGATTTAAATTTTTAAGGGAGCAATAACTTTGTAGTAGTTGCTCCCCTTTTTTGTTGTTTATGACCGTATGTTGAAAATTGTATTTTCAGGAAACAAAAACTAAGAAATGAAAACTACACTTTGGAAGCCTTGATTCTAATTAGCGGATTTGGGGTTTTTTGGCAAATCTGAGCAAGAGGCTTTTATAGAAACGTTTGAAAGAGGATAATAAATCCTGAGTAATTTTAAGGAATACCCTAATTCCGGCTTTTTAGGCGAGGAAGCCCTCCTCAAGGAACTCAATGAATCCCACTCATCCTTGTATTTGGTCTTACAACCATGCTATTTTAGCTAGGGTATAGTTAAGTGGAATGAGAGAGATGATCCAATCGGATATTAAGGATAGTATTCTATGGAGATGAACGCATCTAATGTTTTGGGGAACTCCAAAGGTCAGGGTTTGGAGCGTGGATATTGGACGCCCAGGTCAATTCAATAGCAAGGTCAGAAACAAGTATTCACTTGTGGCTTGGTTGTGGGACTTCCAAATAAGAGAAAGCCATTAATTTTATGAAAGATTGGGGTTCTACAAGTTTAGGAAGTCACCCGTATTACATTTGGCAAGGTTTTATAAAAAATGGATTGGTTAATGCGAGTTGGTACCTATCCACGGGGGAGATTCGATTAGTAAAATTATATTTGATTAATAACTTGCAAAAGAATTTCTGTGGCGCTTTTCCAAGGTTCGTTGGTCTTGGCGTAAACAAAATCGTAATAGGGTGTTATTTTATCAATTCCCTTGGAATTAAAACGCCTGAATGGGAATACTGGCTATTTGATATTTCCCTTTGACTAATCGTTCAGCCAAATACTTCCATCTGTTCTAGCTAATGCCGCTAAAATCTGCCAATTGAAAAGGCTGCTCCTGTGCAGGGATGTCACTTTTTAAAACCCTCTTGAACTGCTTAATCCGGAAGGAAAAGGTCGCGCACTTATTTTGATAAAACGTGTCAAAACCCAAAATAAATGTTCAGGGTTCCTTTAATAGTGGTGCCCAAGAGTTTTTTGGAACGGGCATGGTCCTTGCGCCTAAAAACATTGAATGATGCGTTTTTTCGAATTCGTGCATTAGTATCGCAGGGCCTGCACAAGTACCCCATTTTCCATCCTGTGATATGAAATGTTTTTCCAAGGAAACCACATACAAAGGTCGGGAGGCGAGCGCTTCATATTTTGAAGCACTTTCATGCGTAATGAACCATCAAACAATATGCCTCGTATACTCATCCACTAATGACATTATATCCTGTTTTTTCAAGACTATGCTGTTATTGAACATATCGTCTTTGGAGAAAATAGTGCACCACGGGATTATAGGGGTGTTAATGAGGACCAATTTTGGTCTTGGAAGTAATTTTGGAACGAAATTCTTGTCCAATCATCTTTGTAAATCACTAAATTGTTTAACTGAACAAAATATCTATAGGAATCCCTCATTTGACTTCAAATGGGCTTGGCTCAATCGAACAACGTATGCCGGCTTAATGACAATTACCTCATCACATGGCCTATAACGGCTGTAGATGATGGCCTGAAAATAGCCTGTGTGGCACTCTACCGTTTACTGTAATTTCATTGTTTGGGTTATCATGTGACCTCCATATAAATTGCTCCATTTTTTGAGAGGCACTATCAACGAAGTTTCATAGACACTGCCATGGGTTGCCATATGGTTAATAGCCCTGCTTCATCATGGCTTGGGTTACCAAGAGTCGATCGAAGGTTTGGATCAGGTGTAAAATTAGGAAACCTGAGAGAGATTAATTGCACTGTGCTTTGTGGTGCCAATTGACACCATAGTGTGTAAAAATCGTGGTTTTTACTGTTGGGAAAGACTTAGATGATGTTTTGTTTTCTATATAAGTTGTATTGGGCTGTATACCTAATTTAGGATTGTTGTGACCGTAAATGGAGCAATTACTTGGTTTAAAAACATTGTTCTAATTCTTTTTGATTTCCGTTCCCAAAATCGGAATATGGTAATAGCCCAACTGCTGTAGTTTATGCAAGTTTTAACTTTCTTGGTCCCGTTTGAATATTACGTTCATTTTTGGGAATATCCCAGAACTCTTTATTGTCTTAATTTTTTT